>Ga0308414_1000041_pt1 | contig 71540 bp, 81 predicted proteins | sample HotsprSampleOS50_FD_205667 | JGI IMG/M metagenome (GOLD analysis project Ga0308414, IMG submission 205667) | Hot spring phototrophic mat microbial communities from Octopus Spring, Yellowstone National Park, Wyoming, United States - 20090730_OS50 ... | reverse complement strand
GTTCTTATACCTTCACCAAATGTTGCAGAGAATCATCAGTATCATAATGCAAAAGCTCTTGCTGATAATAATGCAGCTATTTTGATTGAGGATAAAAACCTCGAAAAAGAATTATATGATATAATAATAAAAGCTCTTTTTGATGAAAGTATGTTAGATGATTTGAAAATAAATATTAAAAAATTTGCAAAACCTAATGCAAGTAATCAGATAGCAAAAAACGCAATAAATTATGTTGAATTTAACTAACGATGAAAAGCAGATTTAAATACAATTTGAATATTTACTATCAGTCAACGATTATTTATTTCGTAGCTTTTGTAATGTACGTTATTGTTCGAGGTGAATTCGTTGAAAATTCATTTAATCTGATTTTGAAAGATCCTGTGTTATATGCATTTGGAGTAATAGTGATTATCTCAGTGGTTTCTTTAATTGTTAATATGAATCGCAAGCGATTTATTGAAATTGATGAAAATCAGATTGTATTTGGAAATAAATACGGAAGTAAAAAAATAAACATCGAAGAAATCGAACAGATAAAAATTTTTAAGAAGAAATTAGAAAAAGAATATTCTCTTTTAAGGATTGTCAGAATAAAACTAAAAAACAGAAAAAGAAACATTATTATCAGAACTTCTGATTATGAAAATGAAGAAAAATTAGTAGAAAAATTTATTCAAATAAAAAATCAGATTGAGAACAAAAATGTTTAAAAATATTAAAAGAATTCATTTCGTTGGTATTGGTGGAATTGGAATGAGCGGCATCGCAGAAATATTGTGGAATCAGGGCTTTATCGTTTCTGGTTCAGACAAAGCTTTATCAGATGTTACAGAGAGACTTCAACAGCTTGGAATTAAAATTTATGAAGGACATTCAGAAGAAAATATTGAAGGAGCTGATTTAGTTGTTTATTCATCTGCTGTAACTTTGGATAATCCTGAAGTAAAACATGCCGCTGAAAAGAAAATTCCTATTATTAAACGCTCTGAGATGCTTGCTGAAACTATGCGTATGAAATATGGAATTGGTATCGCTGGCACTCACGGAAAAACCACTACAACTTCAATGGTTGGACTTGTTTTAACTGAAGGTGGAATTGATCCAACAATAATAGTAGGTGGAAAATTGTCTGGCTTGGGTGGAACAAATGCAAGACTTGGAAATGGTGACTTTATTGTGGTTGAAGCAGATGAATTTGACAGATCATTCCTTAAACTCACTCCTACTATTGCAGCTCTAACTACTCTTGAAAGTGATCATCTTGATACTTATAAAGATTTAGATGATATAAAATCCGCATTTGTTGAATTTGCATCTCGGGTTCCATTTTATGGATTTGTTGTCCTTTGTCTTGATGAAGCAGCTTTGCAGGATATTATTCCGCTGATTAACAAAAAAATCATTACATACGGACTTACTGCTCAGGCAGATGTTAGAGCAGTTGATATTTCTTCTTCAGGTTACAATACAAGATTTACAGTCAAATTCAAAGGAAAAGACCTTGGACAAATTCAATTAAAAATTCCTGGTGTTCATAATGTCAAAAATTCTCTTGTAGCTGTCATAATTGGAACTGAATTAGGTGTAGAGTTTTCTATTATTAAAAAAGCATTAGAATCATTTTCTGGGGTTTACAGAAGATTTGAAGTTAAATATGATAAAGAGATTATGGTGGTTGATGATTACGCACATCATCCAACAGAAACCACTGTAACTCTTAAAGCTATTCGTGATGGCTGGGACAGAAGATTAGTTGCCGTTTTTCAACCTCATCTTTACTCCCGCACAAAAGATTTTTATCAGGAATTTGGAAGGTCGTTTCTTAATTCAGATATTTTTATTTGCACAGATGTTTACCCTGCACGAGAAGAACCCATCGAAGGAGTATCGGGTGAACTGATTGCAAGTGCCACAAAAAAATTCGGACATAAGAATGTTTTTTATGTAAAAGATAAAAATGATATACCAGATTTTTTAATGGGCATTAAAAAAGAGAATGACATAATTATAACTATGGGAGCAGGAGATATCTGGAAGTTTGGAGAAAAGTTCGTAGAAAAATTAAATAAATAATGAAAGAAAAATTTATTAAATATTTGCTTCTTGTTGCTTTACTGATTCAGGCGATTCTGCTTGGATATCTGAATATCTATTTTTATTTGAACGATAAGGCAGAGAATTATTCCGATATTAAAATTGTTGGAAATGTCCTTTTATCTGAAGAACAATATATTGACTTAATCAATTTTGAAGAGATTGAGAAGAAAAATTCACTTAACTATATTAAAACTAAAATCGAGTCTCATCCTTACGTTTTGAAAGCAGATGTTCAGCTTGATTCAAAAAACAACCTAAATGTTTCAATAGAAGAAAAACAGTTTTATTCAATTATTATTAAAAACTACGAATCTTATTTCATTACAAATGATTTTGAATTAGTCAAAATTATTCCGTTTACAAAGAGTATTTCATTGCCTCTAATAGTAATAAATGAATTTTTGAACTCTTCTATTATTAAAAATGAAGACATCATAACTGCCCTTAAAGTAATTGATGCTCTGAAAGAATTAAATAAAGAGCTATCGGACAGGCTTACTGAAATAAATTTATCAGATAATAAAAAAATGGTACTTTTATTTAAGAATATAAATGCGCCTATAATAATGAATAAATCCAATTTAGTTAAAGAATTAGTTTCACTGAATGAGCTTATGAATTCAGATAATTCAATATTTCTTGATAATATTATTAGATATATTGATTTGCGTTTCAACAATCAGATAATAATAGGATAACATACTTGGGGATGAAAATGAAAAAAGAAATAATAGCAGGATTAGACTTAGGTACAACTAAAGTATGTGCAGTTATTGCAGAACTAAATTCTGAAAAAAATACATTTGACATTTTAGGATTTGGTGTAGCTCGATCAGAAGGACTTAACAAAGGGTTAGTAGCAAATATTTCAAAAACTGCAGAGGCAATTAGTGAAGCTGTTGGACAGGCATCAAATAGAGCCGGTTTTGAAGTTAAATCTTTTAATGTTGGTGTTGCAGGCGAACATATAACAAGTATGCGTCACAGAAATTATGTTACCATAAATCGTGAAGAAAAAGAAATTAAAAAGGAAGACCTTGAACGCTTAGAAGCTGATGTAAGAACAGTTTCAATTCCCAGCGACAGACAAATACTTCATATTATTCCAGAAGAATTTTCTATTGATCATCAGGAAGGAATTGAAAACCCAATAGGAATGTCTGGTTCAAGATTAGAGGCAAGTAACCATATTGTACTTGCATCAATTCCTGCGATAGAAAATATCAGAAAATCAGTTGAACGAGCAGGATATCAGGTGAAAGATTATATTCTGCAACCTATTGCATCAAGCGCTTCAGTTCTTGAAGAGAGTGAAAAGGATTTAGGAGTTGCTTTATTAGACATTGGTGGTGGGACAACCGATATCGCTGTTTATCACAAAAAAGCAATTAAACATACAAAAGTGATTGGAATTGCCGGCAATCAGGTTACTAATGATATCCGAGAATCACTTGGTGTAATTACTGAAGAAGCTGAAAGACTTAAAAAAGACTACGGATATGCTATTGAAAGTGCAATAATTCGAGATGATGATATTCTTATTAAAGGTGTTGGAGCAAGAGGAAATACAAAAATTCCTATAAGCTTATTGACGCAGATTATTTCATTGAGAATGAGAGAACTATTTACTTTAGTTGATAACGAACTCAGAAATAGTGGTCAAAAAAGTAAAATAAAAAGTGGTATTGTACTTACTGGCGGTGGTGCTTTACTTAGAGGCTGTAAGGACTTGGCGGAAGATGTATTTGGTTTACCAGCCAGAATTGGAGTCCCTTTAGAATTAGGTGAGGGATTATCAAATGAAATAGAAAGTCCTGAGTTTGCAACTGTTGCTGGTCTAATTAAAGGTATTCCCGGCGGCAAATCCAGTCAATTTGTTAAAAGAACTTCCAGAAAAAATAAGGGAAGAATTATTAAAGTATTTGATATGGTCAAAAAGTTTTTTAATGAATTATAATTTATTTATTACAAGGAGGACAAATGCTCAGTTATACTAATTTCAACAATGAAAAGCTTTCCTCAAGTTTTGCTAAACTTGATCAGGAAAGAACTTCTCCGGCTATATTGAGAGTTGTTGGAGTCGGAGGTGCTGGTTGTAATGCAATTGAAAGTATGATTGCACGCGGAATAACCGGTGTTGATTTTGTCGCGATAAATACTGATGCTCAAGCTCTGGCAAAAAGTAGCGCAAATCATAAAATCAAAATAGGTACAAATATTACCAGAGGATTAGGAGCAGGAGCTGACCCAAATATCGGTAGAAAAGCAGCAGAGGAAAGCAGAGATGAAATTAGTGAAGTTCTTTCCGGCAGTGATATGATTTTTATTACGTGTGGTGAAGGCGGAGGAACCGGAACGGGAGCAAGTCCAGTTATAGCTTCAATTGCTAAAAGTATAGGTTCGCTTGTAATTGGCATAGTTACAAAACCATTTAATTGGGAAGGAAAAACACGAATTGCTAACGCTGAAAAGGGAATAATAGAATTAAAACAACACGTTGATTCTTTGATAGTTATTCCAAATGAAAGAATTTTATCTATTATTGAAAAATCAACACCTTTTAAAATTGCTTTAGAAAAAGCCAATGAAATTTTATATGAAGCCACCAGAGGTATTTCAGATATAATAAACGTTCCCGGATATATTAATGTTGACTTTGCAGATGTGCGTGCTGTAATGAATATGAGTGGTGAAGCAATTATGGGTTGCGGTATTGCAAGTGGAGAAAATCGTGCTACTGAAGCTGCTCATAAAGCAATTTCAAGTCCTTTACTTAATGGTGTTAGTATTAAGGGCTCAAAGAGCGTTTTAATCAATGTCAGTGGCTCAAGTTCAATGACTATGCAGGAAATAACTGAAGGTAATCAAATTATTTTTGAAGCTGCCGGAGCTGAGGCAAATATTATTTTTGGAGTTGTTACTAAAGAAGAAATGGAAGATTACATTTCTTACACTGTAATTGCCACTGGTTTTAATAATAGAAATAATGGTTCAGATAATGGTTTTAATAAAGATTTTAATAGGAATGGTAGAAAAAAAGAAATGATCAACCCTGTAAGTTTTTTTGATTCTCTCACCAAAGGTGAAATTGATAAGAACAATCTTGATACTCCTACAATTTTAAGATTAGAAGGCAATACAAGGATTGATGATCATTTTAATGAAGATAAATTTTTCCCAAATTTTGGCTCGGACTATACAAATAATAAAAATAATTCTAAGAACTTTAATAGAAAATCAAAAGATGATGACGAAAGTTCTGATTTTTTAAGAATGATAATGGATTAGAATCTTATTAAAATAAGAGATAATAAACTCTTCGTAGTAAAATCTACGGAGAGTTTTCGCCCCAAGCAGCAGAATTTTCACTCATCTGATGGTCTTGATTCGATGGTTATATTTCCATCAAAATCTCTGACAATAATTATCCGGTTTGGTCTGCAGCAAATTCTGCAATCTTCAATAAAATCCTGTTTGCCTTCAATTGTTAAATCTACCCAAACGGAATTATCAACTCCGCAATATTGGCAAATCCAATCTAAAACATCATCTGTTTGCATAAATTTCTCGTTTTTTTATTTAAAATTAATTAAATATTATTGAAATAAAGATGAAATTATAAAAAAACGTCTCTTTTTGAATTTGAAACTTTTTCGACTTTATAAAATCTTATACTAATAAATTTTAATAATATAAAAGAAAGGTAACTATGATTAAAAAATCATTTTTAAGCGCATTTTTAATTATTTCATTAATAATTATGGTAAATACCATCAATGCAAATAATCCGGACAATAAAAAAGCTCCTGAGATAGTTCTTAAAACCTTAGAAGGAAAGACGGTTAAATTATCAGATTATAAGGGAAAGATAGTTATTGTTGATTTTTGGGCTACCTGGTGTCCTCCTTGTAGAAAAGGAATTCCCGATTTGATTGAATTACAGAAAACATATTCTAAATACTTAGTTGTCCTTGGTATTTCATTAGACCAGGAGAGAACATTAAAAGATTTAAAGCCATTCATAGAGAATTATGGAATAAATTATCCTGTCGTTCTGGGCGATGAGAAAGTTGTAAAAGACTACGGTGGTATAAATGCTATCCCAACTTCTTTTATAATAGATCAAAAAGGATTTATTATAGATTCTCACGTTGGCTTAGTTCCTAAAACAGTCTATGAAGATAAAATTAAAAAGTTATTGGGTAAAAAATAGCTTTAACTAAAAAGTAATTAATTTGAATCCTCATCTGAAAAGATGGGGATTTTTTTTGCATAATATCTGACATCTGTTCATATTTAGCCAATTCCTAATAGTTCACCTTCAAAATTTTTGATTTTTTCAACTCTTTAAACTGGTATTTTATTTGGGTTATTCTAACCAAAATGAAGAAAAAACTATGAGCATATCCACAATAAAATTATTAGAAAGATTCATTGATTACTGTGCTGAAAGAAATAAAGTCATCAGCAGAAACATTGCGAATGTTGGTACAGAAAATTATCAAAGGCAGGATATTTCCTTTGATAAAGTTTTGGGAGACACTTTGCAATCAAATATAAAAACCACTAATGAAAAACATATAAGAAGTAGTTTAATTGAACCCAATGCTTATTCTGTACAAAGTTCAAAAATTACAGATTATACCTCTGGAGTTAACAATGTTGATATTGAAAAGGAAATGTCTGATTTAGCTGAAAATACTTTGCTTTTCAAATTTACCTCAAAAAAGATTGGTGATTATTATAAAGGAATTCAAAACGTGATTAAAGGAGGAGGAAGATTATGAAAATAGGAAACAGTTTTTTTGGTTTTGATATAAGCGCTAAAGGTTTGACAATTCAAAGAAAAAAGATGAATCTCATCGCTGAAAATCTTGCTAATGGTAATTCTGTAAGAACTGAAGATGGACAACCAGTAAAAAGAAAAGTTCTTAATGTTGTTCAGAAAAACACAAACTTCTCAGAACAAATGCGGGATATTTCGAATGCTATCAGAATAAATACAACTAATCCTAATCACATTAAAAGACCAATTGAAGATACAACAATTAACTCAGTTAATTCAGGATTGGAAATAAGAGTTCAAGAAGACCAATCCAAAGGTGATGTAGTTTATATGCCAGAACATCCAAATGCAGATCAAAATGGGTATGTTGAAATGTCAAACATAAATACTGTCAATGAGATGATAGATATGATTGCAGCAACAAGAAGCTATGAAGCAAACTTGACAGCATTAAATTCTTCTAAACAGATGATTAAAGATTCATTGGAGATATAAAATGAAGATAGATAATAATTTCAACCAAACAATAATAAATTCTGTCAGACCAAGTAGCAGAGTTCAAAATATTTATGGAACGAAAACAGCTAACTCTCCTGAAATTATAAACAATGAAGAAAAACAATTATTTGCGAATATGTTCCCGGAAAAGAAATCAGAAGTAATGGATTATAACTTCTACAATCGTAATGGAAAAGTAAATACTCATCCAATTGGTTCATTATTCGACAGGAGGTTTTAAATGGCAATTGAAAAAATTACTGGTTTTTTAACTCCACAAATTCAAGAGACAATCAAACCCAAAAGCGATATTGCCCAGTTCGGAAATGTCTTCGGTGAGTTTATAGCTTCTGTTAATAATGATCAATTAAAATCCTCTGAAATAACAAAGGATTTTATAAGTGGAGAAAATGTTGAAATCCACGAAGTAATGATTGCCGGAGAAAAAGCAAAAACAAGTCTCGAACTCTTAATGGAAATAAGAAATAAAACAATTGATATGTACAGAGAATTAACAAGAATGTCGGTATAAAACTATGGCAAAAAATAAACCAACTTCTGAATCACTGAAAACCTTTTTTAATTCATTAACAATCAAACAAAAAATAGTTATTGGAATATCTGTTATTACTACTTTTGTTGTAATTATGTTATTGATTTCAATTTTTAATGAGCCCAACTATTCGGTTTTATTTGCTGATTTATCTCAACAAGACGCATCGAAAGTTATTGAACATTTATCTGCTCAAAAAATTCCCTATCAGATTGAAGATAATGGCACTTTAATTAAAGTTCCTAAAGATAAAGTATATGAAACCAGACTTGAGCTTGCTGGTAAAGGATTACCTGCTTCAGGAACAATTGGTTATGAGTTGTTCGATAAATCTTCTATGGGGATGAGTGATTTTATGCAAAAGTTGAATTATAAAAGAGCTCTTGAAGGTGAATTAGCAAGAACTGTTATGGGGCAAGAAGGAGTTGAAGGAGCAAGAATTCATTTAGTGTTCCCTGAAAAATCAATTTTCAGAGATGAACAAATTCCTCCAACAGCTTCTGTGGTTATCAAATTAAGGGATAATTATAAACTGCCTAAAGAAAAAGCCTCTGCAATTGTAAATTTTATTTCGAGTTCGGTTGAAGGTTTGACTACAAATAATATCACGTTGATTGATACAAAAGGAAGATTATTATGGAAAGAAGATTCTGAAGATAATATTTCTTTTACTTCAACAAAGCAATATGATATTAAAAATTCAATAGAATTATATCTTGCTCAAAAAGCTCAAAGTTTATTAGACAATATTCTTGGATATGGCAATGCAATGGTACAAGTCAACGCTGATTTAAATTTTAATCAGGTTGAGAAAACTATGGAAATTTATGATCCTGAATCTCAGGTTGTGATTAGTGAGCAAACTTCTTCAGGTTCTAATGCAGGGTTTTCAATTGGGGATACAACTCAACAAAGCAATGAAAACAGCATAACAAATTATGAAGTCAGTAAGACCATTCAAAAAGTTATTGAAGAAACAGGAAATATTAAAAGATTAAGTGTTGCAGCGGTAATTAATGATGTTCCCAAAACAGTAGAAAAAGATGGTAAACAAGTTATAGAGTACACGCCTCGTTCACCAGAACAAATTAGGAAAATTGAAGAACTTTTACGTGGAGCATTGGGAATAAATAGAGATAGAAATGATTTACTATCAATAGTTAACATTCCTTTTGAAACAAAACCGATTGACGATGAAATAAATAATCAACCAACCTCCTGGCTTGATGATAAAAATGAAATAATCAATTTGGTTTTAATAATATTGGCTATAGCAGGCTCAATTCTTCTTCTTAAAAACCTAACAGGCAAAATTAAATCAGATAAAATTCATATAGGTTCTTTAGATAGCCAACTTCTATCACAAGGAAGTAATGATACTCATTTAGGAAAACTTGATACCAAAGAAAAACCTCAAACTGAATTAGCAGCGGGTGGAAAGGCTGCATTATTAGAAATAAAGAAAAAAAGGACACAATTACCTATAGGTGATTTGGAAGAGGAGATTTCAATTGATGCCATTAATCGCGAAAATCAAATTGAAAAGATTAAAAACTATATAATTAAAAATCCCGCTGACGCTTCAAAATTAATTAATACTTGGTTATATGAAAATGAATAATAAATTAAGCACTAAGTCTGTTGAAGAATCAACCAGCGAATCTGTTTCAGGTTTGCGAAAAGCAGCATTGCTGTTCCTTGCCATTGATGTTGAGACTGCTTCCTCTATAATAAAATATCTCGACACCGAACAAGTTGAAAAAATCTCCACTGAAATTGCAAAGATTAAAAATGTCCCATCAAAAGTTGTTGATGAAATTATAAAAGAATTTCACGAAATGGTGATTGCAAGGGAGTATGTTCTTGAAGGCGGAATTGAATATGCCCAAATGCTTTTAGAAAAATCACTCGGTGTTTCAAAAGCTGTCGAGATAATTGAGAAAGTAAAATCACTTACAACTATGAAAGGTTTTGACTTCCTGAAAAAAGCTGATTCAGCTCAGTTGGTTAGTTTTCTTAGCAAAGAACATCCTCAAACTATAGCTCTTATACTATCTCATCTAAGTCCTGATAAAACAGCAGAAGCTTTGAGAGAACTACCCTCAGAACTTAGAGCCGATGTTGCATTTAGAATTGCAACTCTTGGAAAAGTTGCACCTCATACTCTAAAGCAAATCGAAAAAGTAGTGGATGAATTAGCCGGTAGTTCACTTAATCAGGCTGTTACAAAAATAGGTGGTCCGAAGAGTATTGCAAATATTTTAAACAAAATGAATTTGAAGTTAACAAAAGAGATTTTAGAAAATTTTGAAATGTGGGACCCCGATATTACTCAGGATGTTAAACGGCAAATGTTCTTATTTGATGATATAATAAATATTGCTGATAAGGATATTCAAAAAATTCTTAAAGAAGTTGATAGAAAAGACCTTGCACTTTCGCTCAAAATTGCTGATGAAAAATTAAAAGAAAAAATATTCAAGAACATGTCTGAACGAGCTGCTGATTTGTTAAAAGAAGAACTTCAATATATGGGTATGGTCAGATTAAAAGAGGTCGAATCTGCTCAGGCTAAGATTATTGATATAATAAAAAATCTTGAGGAAAATGGTGAAATTGCAATTACTGGTGGAAGTAAAGAGGATATGTATGTCTGAGAAAATAGTTTTCAAAAATTTATCCTACAAAATTAAAGGCGTTAAACTAAACGATGTCCTAGAGACTGTTTCTAAATCTATTAGTGAGGAGGATAATCAACTAAAGCAACTTGAAATAGAAATGCACAACCATTTTATAAAAGGGTTTAGTGAAGGGCAAAAAGAAGCATTAAATCGCCTTCAAAAAGAATATTCAGATAAATTAAAAGAGGCTTATTTATTATTAGATTCTATTACTTCGAAAATAGATAATCAGATAAAAGAGCAGATACAAAAAATAAACGAGTTCGTTCTTCAGTTATCTTTTCAAATTGCTGAAAAAATTATTCGTCAGGAGATAGATAAAGACTCACCTGTTTTAAAAATTGTTGATGAATCATTGAAAAAATTAACCTCAGCTAATGAAGCAACAATTAAGTTAAATCCTAATGACCTCAGTTTAGTTGAGTCCCACTTATCATTGATTAATAAAAAATTAAGTTCTGGCAATATTCGATTGGAAGCAGATGAAAGAATAGAAAAAGGTGGCTGCTTTATAGAAACTGAAATAGGAAATGCAGATGGTAGAATTTCATCTCAAATTGAAAATATTAAACGCCAGATAGAAATGTATTTTGAGGAAAACAATGCTTGATAATTTATTATCTAAATATTTTTCTATAATCCAGAATTCTGAGACAATTAAACTAAGTGGAAAAGTTACAGATGTTATAGGATTGATTATTGTATCAATTGGACCTAATGTTTCACTTGGAGAAACTTGTAAAATTATTGACAAAGATGGTAATCTTGTTTGTAGAACCGAAGTAGTTGGATTTAAAGATGGTAAAGTTCTTTCGATTGCCTTAGATGATGTTCATAACATAGCTCCAAAATCTGAGATTATTGCAGAAGGAAAGCCTTTCACTATTGGTGTGGGGAAAGATCTTTTAGGAAGAGTAATTGATGGTTTAGGTTTTCCAATGGATGGAAAGGGAGATATTAAATATAGTTCATATCGTTCAATCCATAGACAACCACCTTCTCCTCTTCAAAGAAAAAGAATTGATACTTATCTTCAAACTGGTGTCAGATCTATAGACGGGTTGCTTACAATTGGTAAAGGCCAGCGTGTTGGAATTTTTGCCGGAAGTGGAATTGGTAAAAGTGTTTTATTAGGAATGATAGCAAGAAATACTAATGCAGATGTAAATGTGATAGCCCTTGTTGGAGAGAGAGGAAGAGAAGTAAGAGAATTTATTGAAAGAGACTTAGGGGAAGAAGGATTAAAAAGATCAGTAGTGATTATTGCTACAAGCGATAAATCAGCTTTGCTAAGAATTAAAGGTGCTTTTTTAGCTACTACCATTGCGGAATATTTCCGTGATTTAGGTATGGATGTTTTATTAATGATGGATTCAGTAACACGTTTTGCTATGGCTCAAAGGGAAATTGGTCTTGCAATCGGTGAGCCGCCTACGACGAAGGGATACACTCCCAGCGTTTTTGCCTTATTACCTAAACTTTTAGAAAGGGCAGGAACATCTAAGCAAGGTTCAATTACAGGATTATACACAGTTCTTGTTGATGGTGATGATATGACTGAGCCTATTGCTGATTCAGTAAGATCTATTTTAGATGGACATATAGTTTTATCAAGAAGATTAGCTAACAGCGGTATCTATCCAGCTATTGATTCTTTGCAGAGTATTAGCAGAGTAATGCCAGATATAGTTACACAGGAACATAGAGACAGAGTAAGAATTTTCAATGAAATTTTGGCTACTTATAAAGAAGCTGAAGATTTAATCAATATAGGAGCTTATGTCAAAGGCTCCAACCCTCAGATAGATCATTGTTTATCTAAAATAGGACAGCTCAAATCCTTTATTAAGCAGGATATGTTTGAGAAAACGGATTTTAAATCAACTTTGGAAAGACTCAATAATATAATTCAACTTTGAGTAAAAAATGTCAAAATTCAAATTCAAGCTTGAACCTGTAAAAAAAGCAAAAGAAAATCTTGAATCAAAAGTTAAAAGAGAAATAGCTCAATTGAATTCAAAAATTAACGATAAAAAATCTGAAAGAGATAAACTGATTCAGGAGGTTGACTCAATCAGAAATTATAATTTACAAAGAGTTCGATCCTACGAAATGCAATTCATTCAGAATTATAAGATAGTATTAAATTCAAAAATTAAAGACATTGAAAAAGAAATGATTGAACTTGAAGCTCAGAAAGAAATTAAAATCAAACAACTTCAGATATATGCAAAAGAGAAGAAAATTATAGAACAATATGAAGAAATAAAGAAAGCTGAATATGATAAAGAGCAAAATAAAATTGAAATGAAACTATTTGACGAATTGGCAATTCAAAACTTTTTAAGAGAAAGAATATGAAAAAGATAATAATCATTACACCTTTTGTCTTTGCGTTTATTTTGGTAACAGGAGTTCTTGTCTATTTAAACTCCATTTATAATAATATTTTTCATTTTGATTTTTCCCCTAAAATAGATAACCAAAAAACTGCTTTATTAGATTCTGTTTCCACAAAAAATTCACTCAACTCAAATACTGATAAATATGAGAATGATTTAGCTTCAAATGAAAAAAATGTAAATGATACAACCAACTCTCAGAATAATATCAACTCAAATGAGCAACCAGCTCTAAATGCTAATAATGATAATTCATCTGTTTCTACTGAAGATAAATCAACGCAAAAATTTGTTGAAAAAACAAATAAGGATTCCGCTTACAATGCCTGGTTAAAAAAGACTGTGAAATTAGTAGAAAATTTACCTCCTGCTCAGGCTTCTAAACTCTTGAAAAATTATTCCGATAATCAGGCAAGAGATATTATCTATACTATGAAACAAAAACAAGCAGCTAAAATCATTTCTTACTTAGAGCCAGAATATGTTCAAAAATTAACAAGGTTTCAATAATGTTAATAAATACACTTTTTTTGTCTAAACCATTAACAGAAACTGATTATTCAGCTACGACAGGTAGTTCAGAAAAATTATTCGGTTTCCTTTTTTCTGAAATTATGAATGTAAATAATGAGGCTGAAAAGCTTAGCTTGATACCAGATCATATCGGCGGCAATTTAATTGATTATAAAAGTGTTTTTATAAACTATAATTTTGAATCGAATGTGATATTATCAAATCCTCAATCAAAGGATACAAAAGATCCGATTGTCTCATTATCCAAATTATTTATTGAAAACGAGATTATTGATAATCAAAAAATTAATGAACCGGAAAAAGTAATTTATTCTCCTCAGCAATTTGTAGATAGTTTTACTCAACTAATTAAATTGCTTTTAGATAACAATAGTGATGCATCAAAAGTAGAATTAAAACTCTTTTCAAGGAATTTCATCCTATCTCAGAACATAGATCATTCAAATTTGCAAAATGTCCAAGAATATCTTGTTAAAACTATCGAAAATGAACCGTTATTTTCTCTATCATTAAGTGCATTCAATAGGCAGATTGTATTTGAAGTTTTTTCTCAAGTAGTTCCTTCAATAATAAATAAAGAAGTAACTCTAACTCAAAATGTAAATGTTGATAATGTGGATGAGAATTTAGTAAAAATTAACTCTCTGAATTCTATCCAATCAAAAATTAACAACAATACAAAAAATTTTTCAGAAATAGTCAACACAGAAATACAAGAAAAAACAACCGATAACAATGAAACAAGAACTTTATCAGTGGAAAATGATGATGTAATAGTTGATAAAACTGAAGTTAAACTCTCTTACCTATCTTCCCAGAATTATGAGACTAAAGGACAATTAAGTGCTGAAAAGACAATTCCTAATCTTTCACCTAATATACTGAAAAAAAGTGCTGATAATATAATTGAAAATACGTTTGTTAAAAGTCATTCTGTTGCGAAAGATACGAATCAAGAAACAGAAAAAAATAACCAAACAAATCTTGAGAATAGAACTTCTTCAGAAAATATTGCTGCAAAAAGTAATAATATTATTTCTGTTCAGTCATCAAAAGCAGAAAATAAAACATATCAGTCGGAGCCAAAGAACTTTAATGAACTAAAAGAAATTAATACTCAGCAGAATAAATCAATTAATTCTACATTAAAGAATGAAGTTCCGAATGTTAATAATTCCGGAAACACACAGATAAAAATTATAATTCAAAATAACAATCAGAATTATGATAAGTTAAATTCAAAAGAAAGTAATGTCGGTTTATCTAAAATCTCGACTATTATTGAGAATACCCTTGAACAAAGTCCTATTGAGATAAATGCCAAAATCAGTTTGGCTTCGCATACTGAACAAAATAGCAATACTAAAACTGTCATAGAACAATTTTCAGCAAATAATATAATTTCTGATAGACAAACTCAAAATCTCTTTAGATCATTATCATTAAATAAATTCCATTTGCAAAGAAATTTAAATGAAGTTATCACAAACAAGCTCGAAAAAGATTTAGAGCAAAAGCCATCTATAACTCTTTCTGGTGAAAGCACCGAAACAAATCTATCATTCAGTTCAAATGAAACTCAAAATACTAAAGTTGAAAAAAATGACTTAAATCTATCACCATTAAAAGAGCAAAAAATAAATTCTGAGATAAAAGTAAATAAGGGAGTAAACACTGATTTTTCAGCTCAAAGTAACTTAGAAACTTCTGAAAAAATTAAAAATGGCAAACTAAATCCTGCTTTAGAAGTAATTAAAAATTCCAAAACTGAAAGTAATGAGACTGAAACCCCAGATATATTAAGTTCTCAAAAAGAAAGAATTACATCTGCAAACAAAGATGTTAATTATTCAAAAAATCATAGAGATTCTTCTTTATTGAATAATTCTTTCAGAGTTGTTAATGATAAGCCAGCAAAAGGTGTTTCTGACATAAATAATAATTCTATTCAAGAAGAAAAATCAATATCTGGAAATTTCAATATTGTTAATGAACCTTCGAAAGAGATTAAAACAACTTCTGAGAAAGAAAATATTTTATTTAGTGAAACTTCACAGATAGATAAAAAAGCAAACTTATACAGTCAGCAAGAGCAGGATAATTCAAAGAATTCAAATCAGCAATACAATCAGACATTAAGTAAAGAAAATCCTTCATTAAATACTCAAGCTGAACATCCAAATGATTTCAGAGATGTGGTTAACGGGTTTGAAAAGAAAGTTACGCCTTTATCATCAAGAACAACTAATAATATTAATTTAAATTCAAACAAATTTGATTTTAATAAGTTTTTTGAATCAAAATCGCTGGAAAATTTTGTACGAACACTTAATGATAATAATCTGAATTATCGTGCTGAATTAAACAACTTGGCTAAAAGCAATAACTCTGTTGAACTCAGACTTTATCCAGAAGAATTAGGAAGAGTAAAGATAATAATTGATAATGCTGATAACATTGTTTCTGCGAGAATTGAAGTTCAATCCGAACAAGCTAAAAACATAATTCTTTCAAACTTACCACAATTAAGAGAGTCACTCAAACAGGAAGGATTGAATACTCAGAATTTAAATGTTTATCTTGGTTCAGATGAGCAAAAAGGTCAGAATGGAGCTAATCAAAAACGTAAAAACAATAATAAGATGTCGTATGATAATCAAGCTCAGCCTGAAGAAGTAAAAATTAAAAACCTTGGTTATAATACAATTGAATATTTAGCGTAGGAGAAGAAATATGTTAACAGGAAGTTTAAGCGGATATGGTGCAGTAAACGGTAATCCGAAAAATAAAAACAATGTTATGGGTAAAGATGATTTCCTCAAATTAATGTTAACACAAATGAGAAATCAGGATCCTTTAAACCCAATGGAATCAGCTGAATTCGCCGCTCAGCTTGCGCAATTTACTTCAGTTGAACAGTTAATGAATCTTAACGATGCAATGAAAACAAGTCTCGATGCAAATTATATGCTTTCACAATCTATAAATAATACTCTTGCTGCTACATTAATTGGTAAAGAAGCAAAACTTGACACAACAGAATTCAGATATACAGGACAGGAGCAGCAGACTTTAGGTTACAATCTAAGCACAAATGCAAAGACAGTTACAGTTAAAATTTATAATGAAAGTGGTGCATTAGTCAGAGTTTTAGAAAATGTTTCCGGTAATGCTGGAGACAATAAACTTTCTTGGGATTTTACCGATAATAATGGTGATAAAGTACCAAATGGTAAGTACAGATTTGAAGTTACTGCAACTGATTATAATGGAAATGCAATTAATGTTAGTAGTTTCTTATTTGGGAAGATTGATGGTGTAAAATTTACAGAGTCAGGTACTAAACTTATCGTAAATGGTGTCGAATATAACTTAGCTGATATAACTGAAATATTAAATCCATAAAACGGAGGTAAATAAATGTATGAGATAAACGGAATACAAGTACCGTTCCTTCCGATAAATAACTTTGAAGGAAATCGGGTACATAACCGCGGCTCTTCTGAAAGCTTTGAGTCAATCTTTCAACAAGAGCTTGAGAAAATTAAGTTCTCTCATCACGCTGTTAAAAGACTTGAAGAAAGACAAATCAAATTGAGTGATGAAGACTTAACTAAAATTAACGAAGCAGTTGAAAAAGCTCAGCAAAAAGGATCAAGAGATTCTTTAGTAATGATGAATTCAACGGCTTTTATAGTTAATATCCCAAATAGAACAATTGTTACTGCTTTGCCAATAGAAAGCAGCAGCGAAAATGTGTTCACAAATATTGATTCTGTAGTTTTTGCTTAAACTGTAAATAATAATTAACTGTGGGCGGGACCTTTCGAGGACGCCCGGTCCGACCGACTGACTGAAGTCGGACAAAAATTTAACAAAATATAAATTTAAAATCTTAGGAGGTCATTATGCCACTTTTAAATTCACTCTTCTCGGGTGTCTCTGGTCTGAGAAATCATCAATCAATGATGGATGTAATCAGCAATAATATTTCTAATGTTAACACTATTGGTTACAAAGGTTCAAGAGTAACATTTAGTGATACCTTTAACCGCATTGTCAGATATGGATCAAATCCATCTAAGGATACTGGTGGAATAAATTCTTTTCAGGTCGGTTTAGGAATGAGAATAAACACAGTTGATAGAACTTGGAACCAAGGAACTTTCGAAGGAACAGGTGTTACAACCGATCTTGCACTTCAAGGTCCTGGATTATTTATTCTCGAGAGTAATGGTGAAAGATATTTTACTCGTGCTGGAGCTTTTATTTTTGATGCAGACGGAAGATTGGTCAATTCACAAAATGGTGCTATAGTACAAGGTAAGGTTGCTAATCAAGAAGGAATAATTCCTCCGGGTAACTACCTTGAAGATATAAAAATTGATTCAAATATGAGATTACCTGCTGTTGCTACATCAAGAATTTCTTGGGGTGGTAATTTGAATAGTGCTTCTTCATTAACCAGATCTGAAAATTATTTGCAAACTGGAAATATTAATTCTGCAATTGGAGTTGGAGAAACAGTAACTGATTCAAACACAGTATATGATGAAAATGGTAATAGTTATACATTTTCAGTTACTTATACAAAGACTGCAGACAACACTTACAACATGGAATACAGATTAACTAATTCGAATGGTAATGTGGTTTTAGGACCTACAACTGCAACTGTGGTTTTTAATGGTACCACTGGACAATTGTTAACAGTAAACGGTAATCCACCTGCAAATATTCCTATTCAAGATGCTACATTAGGAATTAATTTTACATTCAATATGACAGGAATTACACAAAATAATGCAACTTCAACTATTGCATCAACTGTTGATTCGAATCGTAAACCTACAATAATTACAGGATCAGTTACCGTTTTTGACTCTTTAGGCAATCCACACATTCTAACATTAAAATTCACAAAGATTGATAACAATAGTTGGAGATGGTCTGCATCAGTTCCGGAAAGTGCTGGAGGATTAAGTGGTAATACTGGTAATATTACATTTAATCCAGATGGCTCAGTTAATAGCATTTCTCCAAATCCACCTGTTTTAACTTTTACTCCAAATGGTGGGGCAAGTGCCCAAAACATAATTCTTAATTTGGGAGAAAATTTTAGTGGTATAACTCAAACTTCAGCAAATTCAGTTATATCAGCATTAAGTCAAGATGGTTCAGCTGCAGCAACTCTATCTAATTTAAGTATTGATAAGTATGGTTATATTGTTGGCGTATTCAGCAATGGTCAATCAAGAAAATTAGCTCAAATAATGGTTGCAACTTTCCCAAATCTTAATGGATTATTGAGTGTGGGAGAAAATTTATTTGCAGTTAGTGCTAACACAGGGGATCCTCTAATTGCTGAACCTGGAGAATCCACAGGAACTACAATTCAATCTGGTGCTCTTGAGCAATCTAACGTTGACCTTTCAGAAGAATTTACCAGAATGATTGTTTCACAAAGAGGTTTTCAAGCAAGTGCAAGAGTAGTTACTGTTTCAGATTCATTACTTCAGGAAATTACAAATCTTGTAAGATAATTCCTTCCTTAGCCCTCAAATGGGGAGCTCTCAAAAGGAGCTCCCTTTTTATTATTAACCAACTGTTCAATAATAACCATCCTTTTATCTTCAAAACTCAAATTCCTTGTTTTTTTAATCACTTTAGCTGGCATATCTATTGAAATTCATTTAAGAAAAGTTAAAAAATTATAACAACATTAGGTGTAGAGTAAAAAATGAAATCTAAAATACTAATTATAGGTTTACCACTTTTTATAGTACAGTTAGTAATCGTTTATTTTATAACAGCGAACATCCTCCTTTCACAAAATCATAACTCTGAAAAAAGTACCAATCAAAAAGAAGAAATAAAATCAGAAGAAGTTAGCACTGAAGAAAATAAAAAAGAAGAAAAGGCAAGTGAAGATTCTAAAAAAAAGGATGATAAGAAACCTTCAGGAAAATCGGTTGGTGAATTTCTTTTTACTCTTGATGATGTGATTTGTAATCCCGCTGAATCTAATGGAAAGATACTTGTACTTACCAGTCTTGGATTTGATATGAATAGCGCAGAATCTAAAAAGATAATGGAAGAGAAAACTGTTATTCTAAAAGATATTGTTATTAGCAGTATTGCCAGAAAAACAGTCAGTGAATTAAATAATGTTGCTAAACGGGATTCACTAAAACTTCAGATAGTTAAAAATATTGAATCAAAAATTCCTAATGTTAAAATAAATGATATTTATTTTAGCAAATTTATCATTCAATAAAAGAGAGAATAAAGATTTATGGCAGAAGTACTATCGCAACAAGATATAGATGATATTCTTAAAGGTGGTGGATCCTTTAACGAATCAAAGGCAAATGAAAAAGAAATACTGCCTTATGATTTTCGTTTGCCAAACAGAATATCAAAATCTCAATTAAGAACCATCAGAAATATAAGCGAAAATTTTGCTGAAAGTTTTGGTTCTTATTTGATGACAACTTTACAGACTGTTGTAAATATCAGAGTCAATACTGTTGATCAGATTTATTATTCGGAATATGTGCTTTCAGTTCCAGATCCTTCGGTTTTATATGCTTTCACCATAAAAGGGACTGATATAAGATTAGTACTCGAGCTAAATATTGATTTTGCTCTTGCTTTGGTTGATAGACTTTTAGGAGGTAGTGGCAATAGTGCGAAGCCACAGAAAGTTATTACACAAATTGAACAAAAAGTTTTATCAAATGTGATTGAAAAAATAATGTTTGATCTTAAAAAAGCCTGGATGGTGATAGATAATTTTGAATACAAACTCGATGGTTTTGAAACAGATATAGATTTCGTTCAGCTATCTTCACCTAATGAATCAGTTCTACTAATTTCATTTGAGATTTCTATTGGAGATCAATCTTATTTAATGAATTTGTGCTTTACTACTTTTGCCTTCGATCCTATACTTTCAAAGCTATCAACAAAAAGAGTTACTACAATAAAAAATTCGAAATATTATGGAATGACTGCCTCTGAATTAATCAAACTGCAGCTCTCTGAAGTTGAGCTGCCAGTAGTTGTTGAACTTGGTCAGTCAAGTATTTCATTTCAGGAATTACTTGATTTAAAAATTGGTGATATTATTATTCTTGATAATAAAATACATAATGAACTTAAAGTTAATGTTAATGATAAACTTGCATACTATGCTCATCCTGGAATAGTAAATAATCATAAAGCAATCAGAATAACAAAAAATTTATTAACAAATATTTCAATATGAGGAAATACTATGGAGAATCCTTTTGATAATCAGAATCCGAACCAATTTCAATCTTCAGAGCAAAATAAAAAAGAAGCATCAACAGCTGACTTTCCATCTTTTGATGAAAGCAACTTCAGCGGAGCTTCAGAAATTGATGAGAAAATTAATTTTCTTAAAGATTTGAAACTGAATGTTTATATAGAATTAGGCAGAACCTTTATGCAAATTAAAGATATTCTGGAATTGGAAAGAGGTTATGTGATTGAGCTTGACAAATTAGCAAGTGAGCCGGTGGATATTTATGTCAATAACAAAAAAATTGCAGAAGGTGAAGTAGTAGTTATTGATAAACATTTTGGTGTTAAAATCGTCTCTCTGACAGAGCCGAAAAGTACTTTGAAGGGATTGATATAATGGGTTTTCTCGATATCATTAAACTCATTTTCCCACTGTTACTTATAATTGGTCTTTTGTTTGGGCTTTTGCTTTTAGTTAAGAAGATACAATTCAAAGGTGGTAGAATAATTCAATCCAATATTAAAGTTGTTCATACTTTAATGCTTATGCCTAAAAAGTACTTAAGTTTTGTAAAAATTAATGATAAAATAATTGTGTTAGGTGTAAGTGAGCAAAATATTACTTTGTTGAAAGAATTAAACGCTGATGAATTAGAATTAAGTGAAACAAATGATAATTCGTCTTCTAATATTGGTGATCATTTAAAGAATTTGATTAAGCGATGAAAAAAATAAATTTGATATATGTTTTATTCCTTTTTCTGACTTTAGTTTCTACTGATTTTGCACAAACTAATCAGAGTCTTACTTTTCCAATTCCAAAACTTAATGTTGATATTGGAACCTCTCAAAGTGGTCAGGATGTAGCTGTAACATTGCAGATTTTATTACTAATGACTATCCTGGCTTTAGCTCCCTCTATTATTATAATGACTACTTCTTATTTAAGAATAATAATTGTTTTCCATTTTCTAAAAAGTGCACTTGGAACTCAACAAATGCCTCCGGGACAATTATTATCAGGAATAGCGTTATTTATAACTTTTTTTGTAATGGCTCCAACTTGGAACGAGGTAAATGAAAAAGCTCTTAAACCTTTGATGGATAAAAACATTTCAGTTGAAGAAGCTTACGATAAAGGAATTGAGCCAATAAGAAATTTTATGTTTAAACATGTAAGAAATGAAGACCTTGAATTATTTATATCTATGGCTAATATGCAAAGACCAAATTCAAGAAATGATTTGCCGACTTATATAGTTGTTCCTGCTTTTGCTTTAAGTGAATTGCGAACTGGATTTATAATCGGATTTTTCTTATTTATTCCTTTTTTAATGGTGGATCTGATCATCTCCAGTATTCTTATGTCTATGGGTATGATGATGCTGCCGCCAATGTTAGTTTCTTTACCATTCAAAATATTGCTTTTTGTTCTTGTAGATGGATGGAATTTAATAGTTGGTTCAATAGTAAGGAGTATTGTACAATGACAGAACAAGTAATTATTGATGTTTTATCAGAAGCTTTTTATAGTGCGTTTTATATTTTATTACCAATTTTGGGAGTTGCGTTGGTTGTCGGAATTTTAGTTTCAATATTTCAGGCTGCAACTTCTATTCAAGAGATGACATTAACTTTTATACCTAAGATTCTTGTTACTGCAATTACAGTTATTCTGATTATACCTTTTGCACTTGATGTTATGATACCATTAACTAAAAAATACTTTACAATCTTTTTAACATTGATTAAATAAATGATAAACACATCAGATTTTATATTATTCTTTTTAGTCTTTCTTAGAATATCTTCTGCGATTGTTGTTGCGCCATTTTTAGGCAGCAGGGGAATTCCGGTTACGATAAAATTATTCTTGTCTTTAGTAATAAGCTACATCATTTTTTTAACTTTAGATAAAAATCTAATTCCTGCGATTGAAGCAAACTGGACTTTATTTGTTTTTGCTGTTAAAGAAATAATTGCAGGACTTATAATGGGTTTTATGCTTCAATTTGTATTCTTTGCAGTTAATTATGCCGGAACTTTGATAGGATTTGATATGATGTTAAATATGGCAGAGGTTTTTAATCCAAATGAAGATGTTCAATCAAATATAATTGGTGAGATGTTGTATTATGGAGCATTAATGATTTTTATCCTGATAAACGGACATCATTATCTAATCCAGTCTCTTAATTATTCTTACAAAGTAATTCAGGTTGGAAATTTTACAATATCCGAGTCTTTGCACTTATATCTTGTAAAATTAACTGCAAGTGTATTTGTTCTTGCTGTAAAAATAGCCTCACCAATTCTTGTCTCATTCTTTCTTGTTCACATCGCAGAAGGAGTAATCGCAAGAATGATTCCTCAAATGCAAGTATTTTTTGTAACACAACCATTGAAACTTGGACTTGGAATATTCTTAATAATAATGACATTACCACTTTATATATATATGATTAAAAATCTTCTTATTGAATACGAGAAAAGACTTTATATCCTAATAAACACGATGGGTACATAAAATGGCAGAGCATCAAGGTCAGGAAAAAACTGAACAACCGACACAGAAAAAATTAGATGATTCCAGACAAAAAGGAATGGTTGCAAAAAGTATTGAAGTAAATTCTCTGCTTGTTGTTTTTGCAGGTATTGTAACTATTTTTTTATTTCAGTCTTCAATTGCAAAAAACTTTAGTGCTTTTTCTGTAAATATTTTTGGAACTCTGGATGTTTTACCCAAAAGAATGGGAATGATTCAAAATTTCTTTATGGATTGGTATTGGTTTTTTCTTACAGTAATTGGACCTGTAATAGCTGCGGTTTTTTTAATTTCTTTAGCTTCAAATATTTCTCAGGTTGGTTTTAAAATTACTCCCAAAGCTCTTGAACCTAAATTTGATAAACTAAATCCATTAAATGGATTAAAAAGAATTCTTTCTACCCGTTCATTATTTGAACTGGTTAAAACCTTAATAAAATTCTTCCTGATTTCTTTGTTTACATATTTTATTCTTAAAGATTTCATTAGCTCAGCAACCATTCTTGAGAATAGCGACATTTCTGATATAATGACTTTTATGATTGATTCTGCTTTCTCCCTTATATGGAAATTTGGCATTCTCTACGTTTTAATTGCAGGAGCTGATTTTGCTTATCAAAGATATAAATTCAAAAAAGATATGATGATGACTAAAGAAGAGGTTAAGGAAGAAATGAAACAAACAGAAGGTGACCCACACGTTAAATCAAGAATTAAGAAAATGCAATTTCAGGCTGCGAAAAACAGAATGATGAAAGAATTACCAACTGCTGATGTTGTGATTACTAACCCTACTCACTATGCTGTTGCACTAAGATATGATATGCTAAAGAACAATGCTCCTCAAGTTATTGCAAAAGGAGTTGATGAATTAGCTCAGAGAATAAAGAAAGTTGCTGTTGAACATAATATACCCATTCACGAAGATCGTGAATTAGCAAGAGCATTGTATAAAATGTGTGACATTGGCGATACAATTCCTCAACAATTATTCAAAGCTGTTGCTCAGGTTCTTGCTTACATTTATAATCTGAAAAAGAATAAAAAGAAAAATTATTAGTTATGAAAATATTTAATCAAAATACTGATTTGTTGCTTGCTTTTGGATTACTCTTAATCCTTGGCTTGATGATAATTCCGCTGCCTGCAGCATTGCTGGACTTTTTCCTTGCTCTCAGTATTACCTTATCAGTTTTAATTTTAGTAGTATCTCTTTTTATTAAATCTCCTTTGGATTTATCTGTTTTTCCGGGATTACTTCTTATCTCAACTTTATTCAGATTGTCGTTAAATATAAGTTCAACCAGATTGATTTTGATTGATGGTTACGCTGGAAAGGTAATTGAAACTTTTGGCTCTTTCGTTGTAAGAGGAGATTATGTTGTTGGATTTATTGTTTTCATTATTCTTGTAATAATTCAGTTTATTGTAATTGTAAAAGGTTCAGGAAGAATTTCAGAAGTTGCAGCTCGTTTTACATTAGATGCTATGCCCGGTAAACAAATGGCTATAGATGCAGATTTGAATACTGGTTTAATCAATGAAGATGAGGCAAGGAAAAGAAGAGAAAATATTGCGCGTGAGGCTGAATTTTATGGTTCTATGGATGGTGCGAGTAAATTTGTAAAAGGTGATGCAATCGCAGGTTTGATTATTACAGCAATAAATATTATTGGTGGTTTTATTATAGGCATTGGACAAAGAGGACTCCCTGTTGTTGATGCTCTTCAACAATATACCATTTTAACAATTGGTGATGGTTTAGTCTCCCAAATTCCTGCTTTACTAATATCTACCTCAGCAGGTTTTGTTGTTACAAGAGATGCTTCAGGCGTTTCATTAGACTCCAAATTTAAATTGCAATTACTATCTAACTATAGAGTTTTAGCTATTGTTGCTTTTACTATTTTAATATTTGGATTGCTGCCAGGTATGCCAACAATTCCATTTATAATTCTCGGACTATTTTTAGGAATAGGATCATTCCTTAAAAGAAAAGAAATTCAGGAGGCTGCACAGACTATAAGTGAAGAAAAAATCTCTCAACCAATTCCTGAAGAAACCGTTGAACAATATCTTCAGGTTGATCCAATCGAAATAGAAATAGGATATGGTCTTATCTCTCTTGTTGACGAAAATCAGGGAGGAAATCTTTTTCAGAAAATTGCTGCTGCACGTAAATTTATTGCACTCGAATACGGAGTGCTTATTCCTCCTGTAAGAGTTAGAGACAATCTTCAACTTAACCCTAACCAATACGTAATTAAAATTAAAGGTAATATTGTTTCAAACGATGAAATTTTCCCTGATAGATATTTAGCTATGAATCCGAGTGGAATTTCAGATACTCTGCAAGGAATCATTACCAAAGATCCTGCATTCGGTCTGGAAAGTTATTGGATAACTGATGAAGAAAAAGATAGAGCTGAAATGCTTGGCTATACAGTTGTAGATGCTATTTCTGTTTTATCTACAAATCTTCAGGAGACATTGAAGAAAAATTTTGATAAAATTCTTACTCGTCAGGCAGTAAGACAACTACTCGATAATCTTAAAAAAGATTATCCTGCTGTAGTTGAAGAAATTCAGCCCGATAATTTGCCTCTCGGTACTATACAAAAAATATTACAAAATCTTCTCAAGGAATTAATTCCAATTAAAGATATGGTTCAGATAATTGAATCTTTAATTGATTATTCTAAAGTTACCAAGAATATAGATGTATTAACAGAGTATGTAAGACATTCATTAGGTAATTCCATAGCAAATATGTATAAAGATTCAAACGGTATTATTCACGCTGCTTCAATTGGACAAGGTTTAGAACAGTTTATTACAAGATCTTTGCAGAATCAGAAAGAATCGGTACAAACTTTAGGATTAACACCTCAAATGCTCGGTGATATAAAAACCTCGTTGGAAAGAATTTATGAAAAGTTTAACTCTTTGGGATATCAGCCAATTCTGATTACATCAGCTACTATCAGACCATATTTTTATAGATTAATAAATAGTTCATTCCCTGATTTTGCTGTTTTATCTTATACCGAATTACCTTCAAATGTTGAAATTGAATTTATTGATAATCTGGAGTTAACAAATGCAAATTAAAAAATACACTGCTGAATCACTACGAGAAGCTACTAATATGATGAAAGAAGAATTAGGAAATGATGCAGTAATATTAAGCACCAGAGTAATCGAAAAAAATCAAAAGAAGTATTATGAATTGACTGCAGGAGTGGAAAAATTTGTAAAACAAGAAGCATTCATCGAACCTCAAAAATTATCTTTCTTAGAAGAATTATCCAGAGTATCAAAAGAACTTTCAATCGGGAAAAATGAAAAGGTTAGTCAAAGAAAATTAAAAGAAACTTATAAACAATCAGAAACAATAAAAACTAAAAAATCATCATCAAAAACAATTGACGAGGCATTAAAAAAGGTTGTTGATAATTTGAAGGATAAGGAAGTTCAGAAAAATGTAATTGTTTCTATAATGGAGCAAATGAAAAAATATAAGAACTTTCTTCAATATGATAACGTTGAAAATTATGCAAAAACCTGTATTAGTAGTATGATACTCACAAAAAATTTTGATATTAAACCATCTCAAAAGAAAATAGTTGCTTTAGTTGGTTCAACAGGTGTTGGTAAGACTACAACCATTGCAAAGTTGGCTTTGATAGCAAAAATGATTCATAAACTAAATGTTGGATTGATATCTATTGATACTTTCAGACTTGGTGCAATAGACCAGATTCAAAGTTTTGCTGATGTTAGTCAGATTGACCTGTTGGTAGCTTATGCACATTCCGAAATGCCCGCTTTAGTAAAAAGATTTGCTAAAAAAGATATTATTTTCATTGACACTGTTGGACGATCTCAAAACAGAGCAGAGCAATTAAAACAAAACTTAGAATTCTTAAATCAGATAAATGTAGATGAAATATTATTGGTTTTAAGCTCAACTTCTTCTTACAGAACTATTCTTGATACAGTTAATAAGTTTAGAGTGTTTAATTATAATGGATTTATTTTTACAAAGACTGACGAGGCACCTGTACTTGGCAATATTGTTAATATTATCACTAAAACCGGTATTCCGGTTTCTTTCATAACTAATGGTCAGGTTATTCCCGATGATATAATTGCAGCAGATTCGGAATATCTATCAAATTTGATCTATAATGGCAATTTATGATAACAGGGCAGCTAAGACGCATAATTGAGATACAGGATAATCTTAAACAAAATGATTTCTTAGAAAAATCGAATATAATTTCATTTATCTCTGGCAAAGGCGGCACAGGAAAGACGGTTTTATCTTTGATTACAGCCATATCTCTTGTAAAAAAAAATAACAAAGTTTTACTGATTGATTTGGATCTCGGTTTCCCAAATATAAATATTCTATTGAATCAAAAGGCAAATAAGTCTCTTGACAATTTTTGTTTTAATAATGAAGAGTTTACCAATTCAATAACTGAAATAAACAAGAACCTTCATATTGTTTTTGGACTTTCAGAAAATCCTCTTAGACTTAATTCCACAAAGCATATCCTGAAAAGTCTTATTACTGAAATAAAAAAAATCAGTAAGAATTATGATTATGTAATTCTTGATACTGGAGCCGGAATTGATGAATTCAAGCTTTGGCTGCTTAAAAATTCAGTCATAAAAATGATTGTAACAAATGATGATCCTGCCTCAATTATGGATGCTTATGCTCTGATTAAAATTTATGAAAATTCAGATAGACCATCTGATTTCTTCTTGTTAATCAATAAATGCCAAACACTGGAAGCTGGAAGAGAAAGTTATTTAAAGCTAAACAAAGCTGTTAAAAGTTTTTTGAAAAGTAAATTGGAATTATTCGATATTATTTCAGAAAATAATACTATAAAAAATGCAATAAATAATCAGGATTTCCCTGAAGTTTTAACTTATCAATCCAATTTAATTCCCTCATTAGACGCATCTTTAGAAAAATTAAATAAATTTATTCAACTGCATAATATTAACCACTCCTCTTAATCTTTATTCTTTAAAAGTCCTCAAAAAGCCCCAAAATCAAATAAACTTAATAAATTCTTCTGGTATATCATTTGAAAAAATTAAGCAGGAGGAAATATGAATAAATTAGTATTAAACATCGGTCTAATGATCTTCTGCTTCTCGATAATATTTTTTAGTCAGAGACAACTTCCTGTAACGGAAGTTCTTCTTAAATCACTTATTATCTTCGTTATCACTACTATAGTGTTGTCAGTAGGTGCCTACATTCTTGTTAAATCCTTTGAAAGTAATGATGATAATAATCAAAACTCGAATACAAAAATATTAGGAAATAATAATGAGTAACTCAGAATTATGGAGAGAATTCAAATTATCTCCAACACCTGCTTTAAAAAAGGAAATAATCCTAAGGTATATGAATCTTGTACATTATGTGATTAGAAAATCCCACTTATCAAAAAACAATGTAATAGATGAAAGAGACTTTTTTCAATTTGGAATTGAAGGATTAAGTGAAGCTATTGACAGATTTGACCCTGACTATGGTACTAAGTTCGAAACTTATGCAATTCAAAGAATAAAAGGGAAGATTATTGACGAGTTAAGAAAAATTCAATCTAAACTAAAAGTAAGGGACGAAGAAAAAAGTTCAACTTCATATCCACAGAATTTATCAATGAATAATCAGATTGAAGATGAAGACGGTGGATATCAACTTTCTGAAGTTATAGCAAACGAACAAGTTACTCAGTTGGATGAAGTTGAAGATAAAGAAATGAAAGATTTATTAGTTAAAGCGCTAAAACAGCTGAACGAAAGAGATAGATTGATTATTTCACTTTATTACTACGAGAATCTAAATTATCAGGAAATCGCCGAACTAATGAAAATAACTGTGTCTCGAGTTTCTCAAATTCATACTAAAATTATTAACAATCTTAAATCAAAACTATTAGTTTACAATGAATGATTTTGTTACAGATCTAACTGCCAAAAGAGAACTTGGAAATAAGCTCCTTTCTGGAATAAGAAACCTTCCACCGGTTCCGTTCTTAATGCTTGAAGTATCTAAAATGTTGGAAAATCCACGTGTTGGTGCGTCTGACCTAAGTAAAGTGATTAGTAAAGATCAGGCAATGGTTGCGAAAATTTTAACAGTTGCAAATTCACCTCTTTATGGCTTACCCAGAAGAGTATCAACACTTGAATTCGCAATCGTTATTCTTGGATTTGACCAGATTAAAAATATCATAGTAGCTTTTTCTATGATGGATGCTTTTAGAACAATTGATGAACGCAACTGGAATAAGAGAGCATACTGGTTCCACTCTATAATGACTGCTGTTGCAGCAAAACGTATTGCTGATGATCTCGGTTATAGAAAATCTGGTGAAGCTTTCACTGTTGGGCTTCTTCACGATCTTGGTATTACAGTAATTCATAAATACTTTAATAATAAATTCCACGAGATTGTTGCTCTTGTCGAAAATCAAAAGATGAGTTATTTATCAGCTGAAGAAAAAGTAATGAAGCTAACCCATCAGGAAATAGGGAAATTTCTTATTGAAAAATGGAATTTACCCGAAAGTATCGGAGATGGAATTCTATATCATCATACACCTTCATTAGCTACAGATAATAGAGAATTAGCAGCCATAGTTCATCTCGCCGATTGTATGAGTCAAAGATTTTTAATAGGAGATTTTGAATGGGATGAAAATTTAATGCTTGATATTGGAGTAATTAATATTCTTAACCTTGGAGACTTACAATATTTAGAAAACTTTATAGATAGTTATAAAGATCTTTTTCAAGCACAATATGATTCAATAATTTTTTAAGGAAAAAAATGTTAAATACAGAACTAACTTTACCGCAAAAAAGAGAAAGAACATTAAAAATTATTAGCAATGTTTTTAACTTAAATGTAATCCCAAAAGTTGTATTTGAGTTAATTAAAGCTCTGGATAACCCTCGTACTAATGCAATGGAGTTAAATAGACTCGTAAGTCATGACCAGGCTCTCATTACTAAAATTCTTACTGTTGCAAATTCACCGATGTATGGTTTACAAAGAAAAGTAACAACAATTGATTTTGCTATTCTTGTTATTGGGTTTAAAGAACTAAAGAATATTGTCGCCGCTATTTCCATTTCTGATGCATTAAGAAATAAGACAGATAAATATCTATCTCAAAAAGATTTTTTACTTCATTGTTATCTTGTTGGTTCAGCCGCTAAGAAAATCGCCAAAGATATTGGTCTTCAAAATAGCGGTGAGGCATTTATATGTGGATTTTTACACGATATTGGACTTTCAATAGTTCACAGATATATGCATTCAAGTTTTGTAAGAATTGTTGATTTGGTTCAAACGCAGAGATTAACTCTTCGTGAAGCAGAACTCGAAGTTAATGGCATTACTCACGAAGAAGTTGGCAGCATTCTTCTTGAAAAATGGAATTTCCCCAATGAAATAGTTGAACCGGTTTTATATCATCACAATCCTTCTCAATCTCAGGCAAGTCCTACCATGTCTTCAATTATAAATCTTGCAGACTTTATGACTGAGGCATTAAAAATTGGTGAATTATATCTTGACAGAGGTCTTAAACTGGATGAATTAACTTTGAGCAAATTTAAGTTTGATAAAGAGCTTGATGCTGAAAAATTTTCAAGTAACTATAAAGATTTATTCTGGGAACAAATGGAATTTGTGAGGTTTTTAAGTTGAGAGTGATAAAACAAAATAAACAGCAATATTATCCTTTTACTCTTTCATTGCCGATCATTGATCGCAAAGAAATAGCAAAGCAAACAAGTAAAAGTATTCAGGATAAAAACAGAAATATGCAAATTGATGAATATAATTCTGTGATTTCTTTAGAAAATATTCTGAGCTATACTGAAAAAATTACTTCATTTAAAAACTCATTTGATGTTTTAAGAGAGTTTAATAATCAAATTGCTTCACTAAAGTATTTCTTTTCACCAGAAATTTTTATCCTTAACGAAAAGACATCGAATCTTTTATCAATTAATTCAAATTGTGATCCTACTATTTCATTGTTTATTAAAAAGTGCCTCAATAATGGGATAATCGAATGGTTAGCAGATTCAAAGCAGCCTCAAATAATTCTTAATGAGATAGAATCAGGTTATGAAAACTGTATAATAGCTCCTTTATTTAACCAATCAAAGTTTAAAGGTGTCTTTTTTGCATTTACAAGATTATCACAAAATGATATCAATAGAAAAGAAATAAGATATCTTCTTACTTTATTAAATTTTACATATCAGAGAATACAAAATGATCTCAACAGGTCAGAATTAAATAATGCTTATTCACATTTACATACTTTACAATCTAAATTAGAAAACGATTTCAGATTTGCAGCATTAGGTGAATTAACTTATAGAAGTTTAGAGGAAATTGCTTCGCCGATTCAGGTGATTTTAACTTATTCTGATTTAATCAGACAAGAAATTCCAAATTCTAAGGGTGAAAATATTGATATTATCAAAAACAAGATTTATGATATAAAACAAATACTCGACAGACTGGTAAAATTCATTAACTTTAATGACTCCAATCCTAAAATAAGTCCTTGTTCAATTAATGATAGTATAATTGAATTTAATAAACTGATAGAACCAGCTTTACTTGCAGAGAACTGCGAAATGGTTCTTGACCTTGAAGAAAAAATTCCAACAATTCTTAGCAGTCCTAACTATTTAAATCAGATTTTAATAAATGGATTTAGTCTTGTAAATCCTCTTACTGAAAACAATGGAGGAATTATAATTCAATCAAGATATTCAAAGCAAAGCATAACTTTAAAGATGATTTTTACAAAATCCATTGATGTTGATAATATAAAAGAAAATCAAATTGGCATTAATATTCTGAAATCATTGATGGAAAAACACGAAGGAGAATTTTTTATTGATTCAAAAAATTCTTCAGGAAGTACTTTAATATTTTCATTTCCACTAATCAGAAAGGTGAGAGCATGACAGATATTATCCTTGCTGCAATTGGATTAGTATCATTTTTATTAGCCGTATTCGGTTCTATCTATTTGAGCAAGAAGAATTCTGATTCAATCGGAAAAGAAGAAGAAATAATTAAGTTATTACGCGAAGAGAAAGTTTCAACTAATAGAAAATTTCATAAAAAAAGAAAATCTGTTCCTGGAATAGTATTTAAATTAAATTCTGATAATACTGATTTAATTTATCAAACTGCCAGAGAAAAAAAATTATCAGTTGGTGAATTACTGCTGGCAGCGAGAATTAATTCTTTAAAGTAAGGTAGAACAATGATAAAAGGTATTTATCAAGCAGCAAGAAGCTTAAATAATCATACAAGAAATCTTGAAAGAATAGCTAACAATCTTTCTAATATTAATACAATTGGCTTTAAACGTGAAGGAATGTTTGTGGAAGTTCTTAACCAATACGGAAATCCTGAAATAAGAACTCCTGTTGATTTAAGACAAGGAAATCTTACTCAAACTGGCAATCCTTTGAATCTTGCAATTGCTGGTGAAGGTTATTTTGTGTGTGAATCAAATGGTCAATATGAGCTGACAAGAAATGGTAATTTTTTGATTTCTGATGATGGATTTTTAATTGATCAATCTGGACGAAGAGTGCAAGGAAAAAATGGCGGAATAAATTTGCTTAATTATACAATCAATCAGGAACTTTCTCTTTCAATAAATGAAAATGGTGAAATAAGAATTGGTGATGAAATAGTTGATACTTTGTTGATTGCACAAAATGATGAGAAATTTAATCAGTTAGGAAGTATGGGATTGAGATACGATGATTTGTCAGAAATACAAAATCTTGACAAAGATAATAATTTCAAAATTATGCAAGGTTATCTTGAAGAATCCAATGTTAATCCAATTGAAGAGATGGAATTTATGATTAGGATTTCTAAAGATTATGAAACTTCGTACAGAATCATTCAATCGCTTGATGATTCAATTCAAAAAGCAAATGAAATTGGAAAAGTTTAGGAGATAAAATATGAGTACCAGAGCATTAAGAACAGCAGCTTCCGGAATGTATGCACAGCAATTAAATATTGAAGTTATTGCAAATAATATTGCTAATATGAACACAACCGGCTTCAAACGAAATAAACCTGAATTTCAGGACTTAATGTATCAACGTGTTTCTGTAAATCCGATAAATACTTCTGCACCCGGAATCAGAGAAGTAGGAACTGAAAATGTCAGTATAGGTAATGGTGTTAAGCCAAGCTCTTCTCAAAAAATATTTGAGCAGGGAAGTCTCGTTCAAACTAATAATTTGTTTGATCTCGCTATTCAAGGCGAAGGATTTTTCCAAGTGCGAAGACCTGATGGAACTTTTGCTTATACAAGAGATGGCTCATTTAAACTTAATGCTGATGGAGTTTTAGTTAACAGCAGTGGATTATCTTTATATCCTGATATTCAATTATCAGATGGTGCAATTGGATTAAACATTTCACCCGATGGTGTTGTAGATATTATCCAAGGAGATAGTTCTGTTATTGGAACAATAAATATTCAGTTAGTAAAATTTGTCAACCCCGCAGGTTTAAGTCCAATCGGAAATAATTTATATGTTGAGACTCCAGCAAGTGGCGCACCAATTTTCGGAAATCCAGGTCAAGATGGTTTTGGAGAAATACAACAAGGTTATCTCGAATCTTCTAATGTTGATGTTGTTGAAGAAATGATTTCCATGATTACAGCTCAACGTGCTTATGAAATAAATAGCAAGACAGTTAAAACAGTTGAAGAAATGATGACGATGGCTAATAATCTTAAACGTGGTTAAGAAAATGAAAATTTTATTATTGACAATTTTATTTAATACTCTTTTGTTATCTCAGATTAGTAAAGATAAAATTCAAGAATATTTGAATGCTCATTTTTCTGAATATGACAAAGTTGAGTATCAATCGGTCAGTAATATTAATATTGATGATATTGAAATTGATTATTCACGAACACTTGTTCAAAAATCTGATTTTGTTTTTTTACCTGTAATGTTAAAATCTAATAACAGAGAGCTGAATTCTATTATCCGTTTGAAAATAAAGTTGTTTAAGAATGTTTTCGTAGCTAAAAAAGATATTCCGTTTAATTCTTCAATAAATGAAGATGACTTTAATTATCAACTCGAGGAAGTAAACAGGCTTCGAGGAACCTTAGTGAATAAAGAATTAAGTTTTAATAATTATAAAACAAAGTTTGGTATAAAAAAAGGTGAGGTTCTTGTTCTTGAAAATCTTTTTGAAATACCTGCTGTAAAATCGGGAGATAAACTGCAGTTGGAAGTTCGAAAAGGTGCGGTTCAAATTTCTTATGAAGGCATTGCCAGACAGAATGGTAAAATTGGAGAAATCATTGACGTTTTAGCGGCAAATAAAGAAATATTAAAAGCAAAAGTAATAAGTTCACAAAAAGTATTAGTCGAGTAGATTATGAAAAAAGCAATTTTAATAGCAACAGTGTTAACAATTTCAATCTGGTCTCAGGAAATGAGGAAAAATGCAAACTATTCTCTTTTCTCAGATCAGAAAGCTACAAGAGTTGGTGATGCAATCACAATCATTGTGGTTGAATCTTCAATAGCTTCAAATAATGCTGAAACAAAAAGCGGAAGGCAAACAGATATGTCTCTGAATTTTTCAGGAACATTCAAAGGAAATGCAATTCCCAGTGGTGATGCTACAGTTGGAAATGGTAATGACTTTAAAGGCTCAGGCTCGACAAAAACTTCTGGAGTAATTCAAACTAAGATAAGTGCAACAATAGATTCAGTTTTGGCAAATGGTAATCTTCTTATAAGTGGTAGTAAAAAAATAGTTATTAATGATGAAGAGCAGCTAATCTCAATTAAAGGAATTGTCCGTACTTCTGATGTCCGCTCTGATAACTCAGTGCTTTCTTATAATATTTCGAATGCAGAGATCACTTTTGAAGGCAGCGGCATAGTCAGTGGAGCTCAGTCTCCGGGTTTATTAACTCGTTTCTTTAGATTTTTATTTTAGGTGTTAAAATGAAAAAGCTAATATTAAATCTGATTTTAATTCTTTCCCTTTGCAGTTTTAGTTATGCGCAAAGGATTAAAGATATTGCATATCTAAACAGTGATCACACAGAGCAGGTTATTGGTTATGGAATTGTAGTCGGATTAGCTGGAACCGGAGATACTTACAGAACACAATTTACAATGCAATCTATTACAAGTATGCTGAAACGTTTTGGCATAACAGTTCCACAGACCGATGTCAGAACAAGAAATGTTGCTGCTGTAATGGTTACTGCAAACTTGCAGCATAACTTTAAACCAGGTTTTAAGTTTGATGTTATCGTTTCTTCTTTAGGTGATGCTTCAAGTTTATTGGGTGGAACTTTGTTAATGACCCCGCTATCTGCAATGGATGGAGAAGTTTATGCTTTTGCTCAGGGACCTATTTCAATTGGAGGTTATGACTTTAATACTTATACAGGAAATAGAATAGCTAAAAATCACGCTTTGACAGGAAGAGTACCTTTAGGTGGTGTTTTGAAAAATGAAATACCTCAAAACACTGTTACAAACAATCAGTTGAGTTTATTCCTTAAGATGCCAGATATTACAACTTCTAATAATATTATGAGAACTATCAATACAAGATTCGGTGACAACACAGCTACTGCAGTTGATGCTTCAGAAATAAAAGTCAGAGTTCCAGCAGATAGGAATAATGATGTAATTGGTTTCCTTTCAGAATTAGAATTATTACCGGTTGAAACAGATTATGTAGCGAAAGTAATTCTAAATGAAAGAACAGGTACAATTGTTTCTGGTAATAATGTTCAGATTAAACCTGTTAGTATTACTCACGGCAGTCTTAACATAACAATTAGAAATTATCCAATTGTTTCTCAACCTGGAGCTTTCTCAAGTGGTATTACTGCAATTGTTAATAATGCTATTCCTTTTGTCAGTCAGGATTCAACAAATTCTGTGGCTATTCAGGGAGCAACTAATGTTCAGGAAGTTGCTGCAGCACTTAATTCACTAAAGGTTTCACCCAAAGATATAATTGCAATTTTCCAGGCACTTAAAGAAGCTGGTGCATTGGTAGCAGAATTAGTTATAATGTAATTATTATGAATGAAATTGGATTAAAAATATCTAACCCTCAAAAGCATTTTACTGAAGTAAGAGTAAACTCAGTAAAAACTGAAGCTGAAAAGAAAAAATTAGCTGAGGCTTCAAAACAGTTTGAAAGTTTACTTACTTCTTTGATGCTAAAAAGTATGAGTCAAACCACCGAAGGAATGTTTGGCAGTGAAAGCTATGGAGGGGATTCTTTTGAATCAATTTTTCATTTTGAAATTGCAAATAAAATGTCTGAAGGGAAGGGATTAGGAATTGCAAATATGATTTATAAAAATTTGACAGGTGAAGAATTACCTTCTAATTTTAATTTAGGAGAAATAAGAATCAGACCTTCCAGTGATAGATTTAACTTTAAAGATCAGGTCAGAGAAATGAATGCTATCGCCCCAAGCAGTGAATCTATCAATCGGGTGAACAGATTTGAATCAATAATTGATGATGCTGCAAGAAGATTTGGAGTTAATAAAAATTTAATTAAATCAGTAATTCTTGCTGAGTCAGCAGGAAGAGAAGATGCAATTTCTTCGGCTAATGCTAAAGGACTTATGCAGATTATTGATTCAACTGCAGAATATTTAGGAGTTAGAAATGTTTGGAATCCAAGAGAGAATATTCTTGGCGGAACAAAATATTTAGCAGAATTACTTCAGAAATATAATGGAAATCTACAGCTTGCATTAGCAGGTTATAACGCAGGTCCGGGAAATGTAGATAAATACAATGGTATTCCTCCTTTCTCTGAAACCAGAGCCTATGTAAGCAGAGTAATTGGTTATTTAAATCACTTTGAGAGTAATTTATGATTTACAATAAAATAATTGATTTAATGATTGCTCAAAAGACAAAGCTTGAGGAACTTCTTGAAAGTCTCAAACTTATGCAACAATCAATTATTAGTCAGCAATATGATAACTTTCAGCAAACAATTGATATGCATCAGAAAATACTCGCTGATGTAAGAAATATTGAGAAGGACAGAACTAAGTTAATTAAATCAGTTATAGGTTCTCAGAATTACTCAAAAAACAATCTTCCAGATTTAATTTTTACTGCTTTAAAAATTCAGGACACTAAAGAGAGACAAAATTATTTAACTCTCAGAAACGAAATAGCTGAACTCATTAAAGAAGTTACAAAATATAATTTCGAGAATATGTATCTGATTGAGCATTCAAGAAAGTTTATTAAAGATCTTATTGTTACACTATATGGTTCTAAAAATCAAAGATTATTAGATAAGAAAGCATAATGGCAATTACAAAAGTTTTTGACATAGCAAATAGAAGTTTGGCAGTATATCGCAAAGCGATGGACATAACCAGTCATAATATTGCTAACACAAATAATCCCAATTTCACCAGAAGAAAAATAATATTTACATCTGACTTTACAGATGTAAGTTCCGGTATCGTTTGGGGGAATGGTGTAAAAATCGGTGATGTGATAAGATATAAGGATAATTTTGTTGAAAATCAAACAAGGGTAATGAATTCAAAATATCACGACAGCAGACGACAAAGTGAACTAATATCAAACATTGAAAAACTTTTTGCTGAACCAAGTGAATTGGGTTTAGGAAATATGATTAGTAAGTTTTTTAACAGTTTTAGCGAATTAGCCAGTTCTCCAACTTCTAATCCATTACGAACAGGCGTATTAAACGCCGCAACAAATATGGTAACTAAAGTTAACAATCTTAATAATTCCTTAAATGATGTTAAAAAGAATATTAAATCAGAGTTTGATGAAAAAGTAAAATTTGTTAATAATCTACTAACTCAGATACATCAAGTCAATAAAGATTTGAAGATAAATCAATCTAAAAAAATGTCTATCAGTGATCTCTTGGATCATCGAGATACATTATTAAAAGAACTGAGTAATCTTGTTAATATTAATATTACAGCAGCTTCAGATAATACAATCAGTGTTTCAGTTGGTGGTTCATTTGCTGTGGATGCTTACCATATTACAGAATTTGAAATGGTTGAAGAAAATGGTTATCTCTCAATGAAAATGAAAGGAGGAACCAATCCTGTTATTCTTACTGATGGTGAGTTAAATGCTTTATCTACTGTTTTTACATCTAAGGTTACTTCATATCAACAAAAACTTGATAGAATCGTTAACACAATAGTTACAGAAGTAAATAAAATTCATTCAACTGGATTTTCAAAAACTACTCCTCCTCAAACGAACATAAACTTCTTTGAGCCTTATAAAGATGGTGTTCTGAGAATTAATGGACTATTATTGAAAAATCCAAATCTCATTTCAATTTCTTCCGATGGAACTTTAGGTAATGGTGACCTGGCGTTAAGTATTAGTGAAATAATGGAGAAAAAACTTATTGATAATTCTACGATAATGGAATATTATACAACACTGATTAATGAATTGGGCAATGATGGCTTATTAAATAAAAATTTAGCTGAAGCCAATCAATTGGTTATTGAGCAACTTGAACAACAGCGAGAAATGGTATCAGGAGTTTCGCTTGATGAAGAAATGACTAATGTAATTCAGTTCCAGCGTTCCTATGAAGCCTCTGCAAAACTAATTAAAGTATCCGATGAATTATTAAGAACAATTCTGGAGTTAATATGACAAGAGTTACAGATGCATCAATGTCAGCTCATTATTTGAATAGCATTCACAAACTGAAAAGCTCTGTAAGCAAATTGCAGAGGCAAATAGCAAGTGGGAATATTATTGAAAAACCCTCTGACTCTCCAAGTAAATCAGTTACTCTTATTCGAAATAATGATATTATTAATCAAATAAATTCAAATCTTAACAATATCAAAACAGGATTATCATTTCTAAACCAAACCGTTTTTTCATTGGAAGTAGCTCAGTCTGAAATATTAAATGTCATATCAAAACTTACAGATATGCAGGACCCCTTAAAGCAGAAAAATCTTGATAATTATGCTGATCAGATTGACCAATCTCTTAAAATTTTAATGGATGTAGCTAATTCTAAATCAGATGGTAAATATGTTTTTGGCGGAACGGATATCACGGATGCTCCATTTAAATTTTCAACTGATAATCAAACAATTTTACAAAACGTCAATTCAAAAGGGAAAATTAATGTAAAAGTTTCCAGTGGTGTAAAAGAAAAAATTAACCTTACTGGCGTTGAAGTATTTGGAACTATACTCTATGGCAATGGCACTTTTGACAAAAATTCTTCTGTTGGAACGATTCAAAACTTTACTCAACAAGTTTATGATAGCTTCGAGAATCAATATAATTTCCAAATGCAATTTGAAAAAGTAGCTCAAAATAAATATCAGTTTACTTACAATCTGCTTGATTCTAACAATAATTTAATTCAATCATCAGCTCAGCCTCAAGTTTTAGAATTCGATCCAAATTCAGGTTATCTTCTTTCTATCAATGGACAAGAACCAACAGAATTTAATGTTTCAGTTCCGAATAATAGAATAAATTTTTTTGTTGACTTTCAAAGATTATCCGAAAGTAACGCCAATACTCTCAATTTCGAACTGAATCAACAGAACGATATTTTTAACACTCTAAAAAATATTAGCCGAAACCTTAGAAATGGAATATTACCTACTGATCAACAGAGAGCAGAGGTTGATAAATTTAATTTAAGAGTTCTTGACAAATTAGCTGAAATTGGTAATATAATAAATCAGTTTAACTCTTTCGAAAATATGTTGAATCAACAATCACTTGAATTACAGGCTATCAATCAAGAAGTTGGGGGAGTGGATGTTGTCAAATCCATAATTGATTTGCAAAATAAAGATTATCTTTTGCAGATTACTCAGAAAATAGCAGCATCAATTCTACCGAAATCATTGTTGGATTATTTATGATTAAAAAATTAGGAAATATTAACGGATTAATTTTAGGAATACTTTCGGTATTCGGTGCTTTTATTTGGGAAGGAGGTTCTTTAAATGCTTTGTTTCTTATTCCTCCAATAATTATTGTTTTTGGAGGAACTTTTGCAGCAGTGATTATCGGATTTGGCTTTGAAAATTTTCTGAAAATTTTCCACTTGATTAAGATTGCATATTTCCCTAAAACTTACGACCACCAAAAAATAATTGATACTTTAGTCAAGTTATCCTTTAAAGCTAGAAAAGAAGGATTATTATCTATCGAAAGTGAGATTAATAATATTGATTTTTTCTTTTGTAAAAAATTATTAAGAAATGCAATTGATGGCACTGATACTGAGTTGTTAATGGATTTAGCAGAGGTTGAGATGAAATCAATTCAGGAGAGACATAACCAAAACATTTTTATTTTTACTAAAATGGGTGGTTATGCGCCGACGATGGGTATTTTAGGCACAGTGATGGGTTTAATTATGGCTCTTTCACAAGCCGGAAGTGAACCAACAGTTCTTATAAAGAGTATTGCGACAGCTTTTATCGCTACTCTTTGGGGGGTCTTTTCGGCTAATTTAATTTGGTTACCAATAGCAGATAGATTAAGAAAATGTCATCAAGACGAGAAACAACTAATGTTGTTATCTCTTCAGGGAGTGATAGCGATTCAAAGTGGAGATATTCCGATTCTGGTGAAATCTCGCTTGATAAGCATGCTGCCCCAAAGAGAACAAGAATTAGTTTACAGTTAGACGAACCAGAGGATAATCCTTTTCAGGAATCTTCTGAAAAGGATAGATACTTAATAACTTATGCAGATTTAATTACTCTGCTTCTGGGGCTTTTTATACTTTTGTACACTGCTTCAAATCTTGATATTCAAAAGTATGAAAAGATGTTAGGTGCTTTTGGAGATGTATTTGGTGCTCAGACACCTAAAGTAAAAATTCAGGATTTGCCCGAACCGATGATTATTACGCCAATTGATAGATTGAAGATTGAGATGAATCAATTAATTTCGGAGAGTGAATTTTCAAATTCTATCAGAATGGAAGAAAATGAAAGAGGAATAGTTATTCACATTTTGGAAAATATTGTATTCACTCCCGGATCAGCTGAATTAAAAAGTACATCCAAAATGGTTCTTAATAGAATTGCTGATATTATAAAGAAATTGCCTAATGATATTCGTGTTGAAGGACATACAGATAATATTCCAATAAGTTCATCTTTATTTCCTTCAAATTGGCATCTTTCAGTTGCAAGAGCTTTAAATACAGCTTATTATTTAATCAATGCTGAAGGCGTTCCACCTGATAGAGTTTCAATAGTTGGTAATGCAGAGTTCAAGCCAATTGAATCTAATGAAACTGCTTATGGAAGGGCATTAAATAGAAGAGTTGACATAGTAATTATTAAAAAATAAATGTGAAATATGAAAATCAAATTTGAACATATCGGTGAAATAGAATTCGACGACGATTTGATTTTAACTTTTGAAAATGGTTTAATTGGTTTTGAATATCTGAAAAAATTTGTCCTGATTAAAACCGATGATGACTTGTTTTATTGGTTAAATTCAATCGAGAGACCCGAATTCTGTTTCCCTTTGATTGGTGTTAGAGTTATTGACGAAAATTACCCCTTCGAAGAAAATTTTGAAGCTTTCTCAGTCGTGATTCTTAACCAGGATCCATTAAAGATTACTACAAATCTTATGGCTCCCATTTATATTAACCAGGATAGCAAAATCGGATATCAGAAAATTTTAGATAACGATAAATATCCGGTTGACTATAAACTATTTGTGGAGTCCTGAAGATGCTGATATTAACCAGAAAGCTAAACGAAGAAATTATAATAGATGGTGAAATTACCATTAAGATTATATCAATATCCGAAAATCAGGTTAAACTTGGATTTGATGCTCCCAAAAACATTGAAATTAATAGAAAAGAAGTATTTGAGAAAGTTAAAGAATCTTTATTAAAAGCTGCTGAAATGAAAAAGGAAATACCAAATAATCTAAAAGGACTTAAACCTAATAAATTATAGTATTATGAATAACGAATCTTTAAAAATATTAATAGTAGATGATTCTGATTTAACCAGAACAACTCTATTGGATATGTTTTCAAAATATGTTTGCACTATTTATACAAGCATTGATGGTTTAGATGGCATTCAAAAGGCAATAAACTATAAGCCGGATTTAATTCTTCTTGATATTTTAATGCCCAATCTTGATGGGATAAAAAGCCTTCAGGTCATCAGAATAATTAATGAAATAAAAAACATCCCGATTATTGTTATCAGTGGAAATGGTAACCGAAGTAATATTTTTGCTTGTTTAGAGGCAGGTGCTAATAAAGTTTTAACTAAACCAATTGAAGAAAATAAATTGATTTCTGCAATTGAGGAATTGACTAATCAAAAGCTCGAGACAGTTCAAACAGCTCATAATCAATTAACAGAAATAGATTATATTGAATTAAAGAAAATTTATCTCAAAGCTTTTCCAAAAAAAGAAGAACAAATCATTAATGCAATCACATTAAAAGATAAAGATACTCTATCCACAATTTTTCACGAATTAAAAGGTGTTTCTGCATCTATGGGTTTTCCTGAAATTACCCAAATTAGTAAAGAAATAGAATTAGCAGTAAAGTCAGATACAATAGACTGGAATTTTGTTAAAAACCAGACTGATGAAATTATTTCAATCATTGAAAGAAACTCATTTTCGCTTAATCTGGAGTAAAATATGTTTGTAATTATAGGGATAGTAGTAGTAACATTAGCAGTTATTGGTGGTTTTATGTTTGCCGGTGGAAACGTTGTACTTCTAATTCAGCCAGCTGAATTTATAATTATAGTTGGAACAGCAGTTGGCAGTATGCTAATATCATCGCCTCCTAATTTATTAAAAAAAATAAAGGGTTCAATTCCATTGTTAATTAAAGGATTTAAAATAACAAAGCAGGATTACCTTGAACTCTTAAAAGCAATGAATGACCTTTTCTTACTTGCACAAAGGGATGGTTTATTAGCTATTGAAAAACATATTGAAAACCCTCAGGAAAGTGAAATACTCTCACAAGCAAAAAGCTTTGTTTCAAATCATCACGTCGTAACATTTTTTTCAGATACAATGAAAGTAATGCTATCGGGTGGAGTTCCTCCTCACGAGCTTGAAACTTTAATTGATACAGAAATAGAAACCTTTGAAATGGAGGGAAAACCTGTAATAGCAACAATTTCAAAAGTTGGAGATGCTTTCCCTGGTTTAGGAATTGTCGCTGCCGTTTTAGGAATTATTGTAACGATGAGTTCAATTGATAAAGGACCAGAATATGTCGGATTACACGTTGCTGCAGCTCTTGTTGGTACATTTTTAGGCGTTCTTTTATCTTATGGCTTTGTAGGACCTATGGCTACTAATCTCGAACGAATTCACGAAAGTGAAAAAAGATATTTAGAAACTATTAAATCTTGTATTGTTGCTTATGCAAAAGGAAATCCTCCGATTGTTTCGGTAGAATTTGCAAGAAGAACAATTTTCAGTGATTATAGACCATCATTTTCTGAGCTTGAAAATTATATAAGAGGTAGAGGAGAAGCTGGCAGTGAAAGTAAATGAGCAGCAAGCTCCAATTATAATTAAGAAAAGTAAACACGGACACGGACATCACGGTGGTGCTTGGAAAGTTGCTTATGCAGATTTCGTTACTGCAATGATGGCTTTATTTATCGTTTTATGGGTTTTAGGACAAGATCAGAAAGTTGTAGAAAGTGTTGCTGGCTACTTTAAAGACCCAATTGGTTTTACCGAAAAATTAAGAGCAATTACTGCCGGTAATGCTGAAAGCTTGCCATTTAAATTAGATTCAATTAACATTAAAGAACAGCTTCGCGAACTGGAAATTCAAAGACTGGAAAGTTTGGGTGAATCATTAAAACAGGAGCTAAAACAAAATCCGGAATTTCAGGAACTTGCAGACCAGATTATTATTGAAATTGCCAAAGAAGGATTAAGAATAGAATTAACTGAATCAATGGAAAATGTTTTTTTCGAAGTAGGGACTGCCAATCTTAAACCGGAAGCTGCAAGGATAATTCAGCAGATTGCTGTTAATCTTCAAAAACTTCCTAATAAAATTATTATTGAAGGACACACAGACTCCAGACAATATATTCAAGGAGCGAAAGGTTATTCTAATTTTGAATTAAGTTCAGAAAGAGCTAATGCTACAAGAAGAACTTTAGTCGGAGCCGGCTTAGAACCATCTAAAATAGATGAAGTAAGAGGTTATGCAGATACCAGATTACGCGATACGAGTGATCCTTATTCCGCAGTTAACAGAAGAACAAGTCTTATTATTAAATTTTCTACGGAATTACCTGAATGAAAAAACTTGTAGTCGTTGTTGAAGATGATGAATTAGCTAGTCAGCTTTATCAATTCTACTTTCAGAGATATGGGATAAAATCATTTATCTCCGATAATGCTTCTGAAGTAATTGATTTTGTGAAAAGAGAAAAGGTCGGTCTTCTTATTATGGATATAAATTTAACAAATACTTATATAGATGGTAAGAAGGTAGATGGTTTGGAGTTTACTAAGTATTTGAAGAATAATGAAATTACAAAGCATATTCCTATTATGTATGTAACAGGTACAAATATAGATTATGATAAACAAACAGAGACTATTTATAATGATTCAGTTGATGTTATCACAAAGCCAATAATTAACTTTAAATCATTTATTCAAAAAATCAATAGATATCTTGAATTATGACATTGCCAGATAATATTCTATTAGTCGAAGATGAAAAGGACACGAGATTTATTCTTGAAAAACTTTTGGTTAAGAATAATTTTATCGTTCAAACTGCTGCCAACGGTCAAGAAGCTTTAGAAAAGTTAAAATCTTTCTCTCCAAAGGTAATTCTGGCAGATTGGACTATGCCTGTTATGGATGGGTTGCGTTTATGCTCAACTTTAAAGAGTGACCCTAATTACAAATCAATCTATTTTATTATTCTAACAGCCCGGACTTCATTGAACGACAGAGTTGCTGGTCTTGATATTGGGGCAGATGATTTTTTAGTTAAACCAATTGAAAATCAGGAATTAATTGCGCGAATAAGATCCGGTGTTAGAATTTTTGATTTGCAGAATGAACTCAAATTAGTTGTGCACTCTAAAGCTATTATTGAAATGGCATGCACTATTGGACACAATTTGAATAATCCTTTAAGCAGCCTTAGTATGGCAGTTGAAAACTTGAAATCTGAAATCCTTCATAATAGCAAAGAAAAATATGATGAAGATTTTAAGATTATTGAATTATCCATTGAAAAAATTAAATCTTTAGCTGCTCAATTAATTAATATTCAAAACCCAGAAGTAGTTAAGTATTTAGATAATCAGAATATGATCAAATTGGAATAAATTCCTAAACTTAACCTCATTTATTTCGATAATTGTAATGAGGTGTACTATGCTAAATAAAATCGAAAATATTAATCTTAAACCAGAAATGCGAAATGAAATTAAATCATCCAGAAAGGACTCTGGTTTTAGTAAAGTATATCGAAAAGATAACTTTGCTGATACTTTAACCTATTCGTCTGCTTTAGTCTATATTTCTCAACTTAATTGGAAGCTAAAAAAGTTCAATGTAAAATCAGATGAAATTATTGATGTAGAATTTCAGCACGATAATTTCACTTTTAATTATTTTATAAATTCAAAATCTCCCGCTTTGAGAGATATAGATGTAAAAATATCGGATTTTAATATTAGTGGTTATTCAAAAGTAAGTAGGTTTATTTTAGAAGTTTCATTTAACTATATTCATAATAATTCTGAATATATTAACTATGAACTTTTAAATAATATTTTTTCTAAAATTAAAACTTTTTTTATCCAAGGGGAATCAGAAGTGAATTCGACTTATTATTTTAATATTATCAATGGAGTCGAAGACAAACTATGCAATTTGCTATCTCAAGTCTATTTTAATATTTTAAATTTTATTGAAAAACTAAACAATAAGAAAATTATTTTGGGTAGTGAAGATTTATCTGCTTATTCCAATAATAATCTATCAATAAAAGGAATTCGAGTTGAATATCAATAATAATGAAGTATTATCTGGGCATCTCAGTCCAAAAATTATAAACTCAGCAATGGATCTTTTCCTTAATAATGATCCTTTTTTAGTTCTAAATTCAAATTTCGATATAATTTATTATAACGATACCTTCAAATATTCAATATTGTTTAATCATTTATTAAGTGCTGATAGCAAGCACTTATCTGATTTGAAAGAAAATTTACAATTATTCTCTGCATCATCTTTTAACTTTTCTACATTAAACATTACCTTAAACGAAATTGAATCAGAACAGGATGTTGAATATCTTATCAACATTAATAAAGTAAAATTGCCTCAGGGTGAATTATACTTTCTAAAATTCACAGATACTATAAAACTTTTGGAAAGAGAAAATAGAGTTGCCTCAGTTCAAACAGCTTTAGAGATGATGAAAATTCCTGTTATGATAACATCATCAAAAGGTAATGTTATTTATGTTTCTGAAGAATTTGAGAAAACGCTGAATTTAAATTTGGAATCCATTCATAATAAATTCTTTTGTCTTGCGTTCGAGAAGTTGTTAAGCAGCGAAGATCGTCTTGCTTTAGAAAATTCTTTTTTTAATAGTCAACCTTGGAATAAAACAATTCAAACATTCTCTAATAATGGGAAAACGAATCACAAGGAGATAAAACTTATCCCTTCAGCAAGGTTTATTAACGGTGAAAAACTTAGCTTAATTATAATTTATGACATTACCAGCCATATTGAGAAGAAACTTGAAGCTGAAGAAACAGCTGAAAAGATTAAGTCTGTTCTTGATAGTATTTCTGATCCGGTATTTATAGTTAAGGATACAAAAAACTATCTTGCTTTGGAAATAGCCAATAAGAGTTTCTTTGAATTATTTAATTGCAATCATACTAATGTTGGAAGTAATATTGAATTACTAATTGACAAGGATCTATTTAACTTAGTTAAAACTCAGGTTGGTTTGCTTCAGAATTCTAAACTTAAATCAAAGGATTTTGAGTATAGTATCAATGGCTCTTTTTTCAAAGCAAAGATAGCTTCAATGATTTCTGCAAATCAGGAATCCATTTTTATAATCACTTTGCACAATATCACTACTGAGATAGAATACCAGAATAAGATAAAAGCTGCATACAAAAAAGAAATGGACTTGAACCGCTTAAAAAGTGCCTTTATAGAAAATATTTCTCACGAAATAAGAACTCCTTTTCACGCTATTTCAGGTTATTCGGAGATAATAGATGAATCCTTGCAAAAAGAAGATTATGGTACAGTTCAGGAAATAACCGCTTTGCTAAAAGATGTTCTGGGCAGAGTTACAAGATTATTTGATAATTTACTTGAACTATCACAACTTGAATCAAGAGAAATGATATTTGATTTCAGTAATGTAAATCCAAATAAAGTTGTCAAAAATGTTTATGATAACCTTATCAAAAGAGCAATAGAGAAAGGCATTCAGCTTCTTCTGGATTTGGGTGATTTTCAAAAACAAATTCGTGTGGATAAGAATAAATTAGAGAAAACTATCACTTCGCTTGTAGATAACTCCATCAAATACACTCATTATGGAAATGTGGTAATCAGAACTTATCAAAAAGAGAATAAAATTTATATTTCTGTTACTGATACTGGTGAAGGTATGAATCAAAATGAAATAGATGATTTGCTCCAACCTTTCAATCAGGAGGAAGATACTTTAACAAGAAAATATCAAGGGATGGGGTTGGGTTTAACTATTGCAAACAGATTAACAAAACTTATGGGCGGTGAGGTTGAAATTGTTAGTCAGAAAAGTGTAGGCACTAAAATAACTTTATCGTTTAATGTAATTGAAATTTAAATGATGTTTGATGAATCTAAAAAAATGAGCGAAGTTTTATCTTTGGAGCAATCTATCCTGAAACAGAAAAATCTTGGGATTATAAGAATAGACCAATTTGGTTATCCGGTATTTATCAATGAATATCTATTTGAACTTTTATCCTTTGAAAATGCTGAAGAATTTTATAAACATTTTCACAATAATTCCGATTTTCAAAAAAATTTTGATCCTAATAAATATCTTAACTATTTAAACTTAGAGATTAAATCTAACTTTCTGGAAAGTAAATGGATAAATAAAAAAGGAAAGATTGTTGTATTTAAAGAGTTTATTAATCCTGTTTATAATGATAATAACGAAATAGTGTTTTTTGATTCAGTAATTGAAGATATTACAAACATAAAGTTCGTTGATGAGTTGATAAAAGATTATCAACTAAGAGATTTATCAATACTTAAAGCTTTACCTGATTTATTATTCCTAATTTCTTTAGATGGTATTTTTTTAGACTATAAATACAGTAACCGAAACAATTTTAATTTTTTCCCAAATCCATTAGATATTATTGGTAAAAGAGTTGAGCAGGTTTTCCCTAATGAAGTTGCTGATTTATTAATTACTTCAGTTAAAAAGACTTTATCTAATGAGGAACTTCAGACTGTTGAATTTTCATTAGAACATTCAGGTAAAAATTCTTTTTTTGAAGCAAGAATTATTTACAATTCTTCAAATCAGGCATTGATTTTATTAAGAGATATTACAATTCAGAAACAAGCTGAAATAGAATTAAGAAGAGTTACTGAAGATTTAGAGGTTGCTAACAGAGAAAAAGATAAATTTTTCTCATTGATAGCTCACGATTTGAGAACTCCATTGGTGGGTTTAACCGGATATGCAGAAATACTTTCACAAGACATTGATGAACTTACTAAAGAAGAAATTAAACAATACTCCAACAGCATAGTAGAAATTTCGAGGCAGGCAATAAAGTTTCTTTCAAATTTGTTGGAATGGTCTCGTTTACAGACAGGAAAAATTCAATACGTACCGAATGATTTAAGTATTAATCTGATAGTTACAAGTATCTTCCAATTATTGAAATCAAACGCTGCCAGAAAGAACATTTTGCTTTTAAATAATACAGATCCGGAACATATTGCTTATGCAGATGAGAATATGATTTATTCAGTTTTGAATAATTTAATTTCTAATGCTATAAAATTTACAAATCCAGGCGGAGAGATAGTTGTATCAAGCAGAGTAGAGGGAGATAGAATTATTACTTCAGTTAAGGATAATGGCGTAGGAATGAACGAGGAACAATTAAAAAATCTTTTTGTTCTTAATAAATCTTTCACAACTCAAGGTACAGCAAGAGAAAAGGGAACAGGACTGGGAATAATTTTATGCAGAGATTTTATTAGTAAAAATTTTGGGAAATTATGGGTAGAAAGCAAACCCGGTGAAGGTTCTGAATTTTCCTTCTCGCTGCCTAAATTTAACAATTAACCCATAAAGAAACTTAGCATTATACCAGCTGCAACAGCACTTCCAATAACACCTGCCACATTTGGACCCATAGCGTGCATTAGTAAATGATTTGTTGGGTCGTATTTCAAGCCAATCATCTGTGATACTCTGGCACTATCAGGTACTGCTGAGACTCCTGCATTACCAATTAAAGGATTTATTTTTTTACCTTCTGGTAGGAATAAATTCATAACTTTCACGAAAATTACTCCACCAGCTGTTGCAATGACGAATGAAGCTGCACCTAAAGCAAATATTCCTATTGATTTTGGTGTAAGAAAAGTTGTAGCTTGTGTAGAAGCACCAACAGTCAGACCAATTAAAATAGTAACAATGTCAATTAAAGAACCTTTAGCAGTATCGGCTAATCTTTTGGTTACACCACTTTCTTTTAATAAGTTTCCAAAAAACAGCATACCTAACAATGGCAATGCACTTGGCGTAATAAAAGTTGTTAGAATTAGACCTACAATTGGAAACATAATTTTTTCAGTTTTAGAAACTGACCTTGGAGGCTTCATCCTGATTTTTCGTTCTTTTTCAGTTGTTAGCAATTTCATTATTGGTGGTTGTATTACAGGCACTAACGCCATATAAGAATATGCTGAAATAGCAATTGCACCTATTAATTCAGGAGCTAATTTGGATGAAAGAAATATTGCAGTTGGTCCATCTGCTCCTCCGATAATTGCAATTGCAGCAGCCTGCTCTGGAATAAATCCTATAAGGAGGGCTAACATATAAGCACCAAATATTCCTACTTGTGCAGCCGCTCCAAGTAACATCAGTTTTGGATTGGATAGTAATGCAGAAAAATCCGTCATTGCTCCAATTCCAAGAAAAATCAATGGCGGATAAATTCCTTTCATAACACCGAAATAAAGATAGTTTAACACACTTCCGGGTTCATAAATACCTATCTGTAATTTTGCAGTTTCAAGGAAAGGAATATTTCCAAGAAGAATTCCAAATCCTATCGGAACAAGAAGAAGAGGTTCATATTCTTTTGTAATAGCAAGATATATAAAGATTAGTCCAACGGTTATCATAATAATATGACCGATTGTCATATTAGGAAATGCTGTATAAGCGATAAACTGTTCTATCCCGTGAGATATAAATTCAAAAAATTTTGCCATTTGCTTTATCCAATTTCAATTAATGTATCACCTTCAAGTACGCTATCACCTTTACTGACTTTCAAAGATTTTACGATACCTTCTTTATCAGCATTGATGTTATTTTCCATTTTCATAGCTTCTAAAGTTATTAGCTTTTGTCCGATTGAAACTTTATCACCTTCTTTAACAAAAATCTCAAGAATTACTCCTGGTAATGGAGATTTTATAAATCCAGCTCCTTTAGGCGCTGAAGGAGCAGATGTTTTGAGCTGTGAAGGTGCAGTTTCAGTTGAAGGAACTGCATAAGACCTAATGAGTTTTGGCGTTTTTGTAGTAGTTAATTTCTTTTCTAATTCAACTTTGTAAACAGTCCCGTTCACTTCAATCTCGGCAATATCATCCTCAATATTGAGGACATTGACATCGTACTTGTTCCCCTGAATTGTGAATTTAAAGTTTTTCATTTTTATTCCCTTATCTTGGATATTGTCTCAAACCATAAATCTTTGAACTCCAAGGCGTATATGCTTTGGATACTCTGTTTATTGTAATAATTGGATTTTCTTTATCGTGCAGCTCATTATAATAAAGATAAATAGCATAAGCGATTGCAGCATTTACTTCTCCACTTATTTCCTCAACTTTACTTGCTTCTTCCGTTTTTCCTTCTTTTCTTAATATTCTTCTAACATTAAGGGTCAGTGCCTTTGAAAGATTATAAAATATAATATAAAGTAGAAGCAGTGCTATGAAAACAACACTATATCCAATCACAGTCATTCCAATACCAAAGGGATCAATTTTCATAAACAAATCTGAATTCCGATGCACAAGTGCTGCAGTGGAATCAGTAGTAGATTGAAGAACTTGAGCTATAAACATTTTTTATCCCATCATTTATAAAGGCAAATTTGAGTGTTTTTTAGGCGGATTAATATCCTTTTTAGTGCGTAACGATTCCAACGCTCTAATTATTCTGAATCTTGTATTTCTTGGTTCAATAACATCATCAATGAATCCATATTTAGCAGCTTCATAAGGAGTTGTAAACTTTCTTCTGTATTCCTCTTCTTTTTGTTGAAGGAATTTCATTCGAGCTTCCAAATCAGTTATTTCTTTATATTCTTTGCTGTAAAGAATTTCAATCGCTCCTTTAGGTCCCATCACTGCAATTTCTGCTCCTGGCCAAGCATAATTTATATCACCTCTTAAGTGTTTAGAACTCATAACATCATAAGCTCCACCATAAGCTTTTCTTAAAATAATAGTTACTTTTGGTACCGTTGCCTCTCCGTATGCATATAAGAGTTTAGCTCCGTGAATAATAATTCCACCGTATTCTTGAGCAGTACCAGGTAGGAAACCGGGAACATCTACAAAAGTAACGACGGGTATATTGAAAGCATCGCAGAATCTGACAAATCTTGCTGCCTTACGAGATGAATTTATATCTAAAACTCCTGCAAGATAGTTTGGTTGATTTGCAACAATTCCAACTGATATACCATTAAATCGTGCAAAACCTATGACAATGTTGGGAGCATAATGTCTTTGAACTTCAACAAATTCGTTATAATCAACAACAGCGTGAATCACATCTTTAACATCATAAGGCTTGCTTGGATTATCTGGTATAATTTCATTTAATGAATCTTCTAATCTATCTATCGGATCATCGCAAGGCATAATAGGCGGGTCTTCTAAATTATTCTGAGGCATATAACTAAGCAGTTTTCTTATTAGTGCAATTCCTTCCTGTTCAGAGTCTGCCACAAAATGTGTAACACCGGATTTAGCTCCGTGAATCATAGCACCGCCGAGTTGATCTTCTGTTACTGTTTCACCGGTTACTGTTTTTACAACCTTAGGACCGGTAACAAACATATAACTTGTATCTTTTGACATCAATATAAAATCAGTTAGAGCAGGGGAGTAAACTGCTCCACCTGCACAAGGACCGAAAACAGCCGAAATCTGAGGAACAACTCCGGAAGCCATTATATTTCTTTGAAATATCTCTGCGTAGCCGCCTAAACTTTTTACACCCTCTTGAATTCTTGCACCGCCGCTATCATTTATTCCAATTATTGGAGCACCAACTTTCATTGCTTTATCCATAATCTTACAAATTTTTGCAGCATACATTTCTGATAATGAGCCGCCAAATACAGTAAAATCTTGAGAGAAAACATAAACTACTCTTCCGTCAATCGTGCCATATCCTGTTACAACTCCATCTGATAAATAGGTCTCTTCAGCCAAACCAAAATCAATACATCTGTGAGAGACAAACATATCAAACTCTTCAAAGCTGCCTTCATCTAATAATAAATCTATTCTTTCACGAGCAGTTAATTTACCTTTTTTATGCTGAGCTTCTATTCTTTTCGTCCCGCCGCCAATTCTTGCTTTTTCTCTAAGCTCGAGCAATTCTTTTATTTTATCTTTTTGACTCATTTTAATTCTTTCTATTGTTTAGGCTTTTCACAAAATTCAGTTAGAACACCAAAAGTTGATTTTGGATGAAGAAAGGCAATATTCAAACCTTCAGCTCCAGCTCTGGGCTTTGAATCAATAAGCTGAACGCCTTTTGAGTTCAATAATTCAAGAGCTTCTTGTAATCCATCAACAGCAAAAGCAATGTGATGTATCCCTTCACCTTTCTTTTCAATAAATTTTCCAATTGGTCCTTCAGGTGAGGTTGATTCCAGAAGTTCTATTTTTGTTTGACCAACCTGAAAAAAGGCAGTCTTTACTTTTTGATCTTCGACTTCTTCAATTTTATAGCATTTAAGGTTTAGAATTTTTTCATAGTAGTCAATAGCTTCTTGTAAATTTTTTACTGCAATACCGATATGTTCTATATGAGAAATATTCATATAATTCCTGTTATTTTTATTTTTAGATGTCCCACGGTTGCAAAGTAAATGCCACAAACTAAATTGTTAAAATTGGTTTTTAACATTTTAAACGACTTTAGATAATGTGATTATTTGTAAAATTCTAATCTCTGAGAAAGTAATTTTTAGAATTAGGATTTTTCAGAATATTTTATTCAATAACGAAATCGAAGTAAGTATCCGGATAAGGTTCGTTCTTTAAAGTATAATGCCACCACTCTAAAGAATAATTCTTAAAACCATATTTTTCCATCAGAGTTTTTAAGAGCAATCTGTTAATTCTCTGATTCAATTCTAAATCTTTGTTAATAGTGTTTGATATTGGATGAAAGCAGTCAAAACCTGATCCCATATCTATAGAATTATCTTTAAATCTAAGTTCACGAGGCAGAAAACATTCACAAAGTTCATAGTCTTTGTTAAAAGTTTCCTGTTCAGGAATAGGTATTGGAACAATGGTTAAATCAACTGTACTGCCTCTGGAATGAGATGATTTATCTGCAATATAACCGTCTTTAAATAGATTTTTTTTATCTACAGTCGGGTAAAACTCTTTACGCATTAAAGTGTCAGATAATTCTTTAGCCCACTCAACAAAATGATTTACCGCTCTTTGCGGACGGTATCCGTCATAAATTTTCAGAGTTAAGTTAAATTTTCTTAACTCTTCTTGTACTTTTGCAAGTGAATCAGCAGCAGCTTTGGTTAAATAACATATATTGGCATTATAACCATCAATTCTTCTTCCGACAAAATTATGTTCACCAAAATATCTTAATTCAACAATTAAATCCGGAATTATATTTTTAACATTTACAAAATCATCAGGTTTAATTTTAATATTAACTTGTGAGAAAATAACATTTGTCGGAAAGACAAATAGAATGAAAAAATAGATAATTGATCTCATTCTTAAGCCTGAGAGATTTTAATACATTATTCCTAAGTTCAGAGTAATGAAAATTCCCTGAAGATTTTTTTGATACCTTCCTACTAAACTTTCAACGCCATCACCGAATAATCTTTGATAATAATATCTCACATTTATTCCAACCAGACTTGATTTATCAAGTCCGAAATTTGCACCTAATCCTAAATAACCACCATAAGCCCACTGTGAGCTGGCACTACCAAATGCGCTAAAAAATTCTTCATTGTAAGGAGTAGTTACAATCAAACTTGGACCTGTACCAAAATTTATATAAGGTCTTAGATTTTCAGCAACAGAATGTTCGAAAATTCTATATTGCAAACCGAAAAACATAGGAATTTGAAATATTCTGTTCTTTTTCCCAACTACAAAAGAATTTCCCCAATAATCGAAATATTCAATTTCACGTTCATCTTTTGCTTCGGAAAAGGAAATATCAAAATAACCGGTTAAGTTCTGATTTAACTGATGTCGGATGAAAGTACCAAGTCCGAAACCTGATTCTCCAAACATTATATCAATTCCCCAAGCTCCGTTAGGAAATTTTTCCAATGGTTTTTCAGGTTCAACTTCTCCAAGTTTTTGACTAAAAGAAATATTTAAATGACCCCAAAAAACAAACAAAATAAATAAAAAAATTTTTTTCATAGTGTGTTATATTAATTAGTTTACATTTCCTTTTCAGCAATGAGTTTTTGACCTTTTACGAATTGCCCCTGTTCAAGATGTTCTTTACTTATATAAACTATTCCATCCTCATCGTGAGGTTCGCCATAAACTGTATGACACGATTTTAATCCGCCAAGATATTTCCTTGAATCAGAAATATAGACCAGATCACCAACCTCAGCAGCCATTCGTTTCATATCATTTTTAGAAAAATGAATAGTATCATCATCTCCTTCTTTAATTTTCCATTCAACTTTGATCTTTTTACCTTCACGATCATTAACTTTTGAACCTTTGAAGTATTCTTTTGCTTTATTGATTGACCAAACTGTTAAACCATTTGTTTTTTCTTCTTCATTATATTCGATATAGTAGTTGGCAGTAAGTACAACAAAGAACACCATAATAAAAGACAAAATAATAAGAACTGTCAATGGCAATAAATTAAAAGCAATGATTAAGAATATCACAATAGAAACAAAAACCATCAGAGCCATTATAAGTTTATGATGTGGATTCTTCTTAATATTTTCAACAATTTTAATCTGCTGCTTGATAGTAAGTGTAGTCAGCAATGCAAAGAACACACATACAAATAAATTATAAAGAGCACCTATGTAGGTATATGGATGTTTAGGATCAAAAGCTGTCCCGTGATCAAAAAATTCGATTAAAGGTCTGGGATAATACATTCCTAAAATCATTAACGACACACCTCCTACAAGAGTTCCAATAACAGAGGAGTTACTGAATTTTTTCCAAAAAACTCCAAGGAATATAGCTACAACCAAAGGAGGAGTTAAAGTAGAATGAAAATATCCGTGAGCTTCATAAACAGTTGGGAATTTACTAAATGGAATTACAGTAAGAACACCGAGAAAGGTAAAAACTGCAGTTGCAATTCTGGCTGAGAACAATTCTTCTTTGTCTTCTTCTTTCCAGGACTGAATCTTTTTAGTCAACCATTTTTTTACAGGTCTGTGAATATCATTTATATAGACTGCTGCTGTTGCATTAAGCAGAGTATCAACAGTTGACATTAATGCGGCAGTCAATGCTGCCATAATAAAACCAAAAACTCCCGGATGAGAAATAATATTTGCAACTACAACGAATATAGCATCAGGGTTTGTATCAGGTGGAACTACTGAAGGATTGGCAACGGAAATCGCTTTCCCAATCCAGCCTGCATTTCCTACAACAATAGCTGATAAAGGAAGCATAAATAGGATATTAAAAGTTGCTGCTTTTCTTCCTTCATCAACACTTTTGCACGCCATAAATCTCATTACTAAGCCCATATTCATAAATAAAAACCCGACCGAACCAGCAACACCATCTTGCCAAAATATTCCTACAAAGTTAAACCCAGGTGGATCATTAAAATGTGCAAAAGGTAATTTCCATTCGGTAGGTAATAAATTCCAAAAGACTCCAAATCCTCCTAAATAATCTATCCCCAATATGAAAACAAAAAATCCCGTAAATAATAAAATAAACCCTTGAAGTAAGTCAGTAAATATCACCGCTGTCTGACCACCGTATGTAATATAAATTCCGATTACTAAAGCAATTACAATGACCAAGCCCATTAAAGTAACGTTAAAATGAATTCCTAAAATTGTAAACTCAGGTGGAAGTAAAGGAAGAATGGCTTTTCCCATCGTTAAAAATCCTATTCCAACATATCCTATCATATAAAGCAATAACAAGAATGTAGCGAAAAATCTTGTAATTGGGGAAAACCTTTTTTCAAAATATTCTGGTATTGAACGAATTTTGGTATATACTATAATTGGTAACCAACCAAAAATAAAAAATGGGACAAAAAACCAGTCGTTAATATAAGTCATTGTTGAAGAGAAACCTGCCTCGAAACCTTTGGCAGAATATTTTATAAAGCTATGACTACCAACTCCAGTGGCAACAATGCTCATTGCGATTAACCACCAGGCAAACCTTCGCCCTCCAAAAAAGAAGTCAGTAGTTGTTCGGTTATATTTACTGAAATAAGCTCCAAATGCTAAAATTGCAAAGAAGTAAACTAACATTACAATCCAGTCACTTGAAGTACCTAAGCTGTGATGTGATTCCATAATTCTCTTTTATTAGTTAAAGGTATAATGCTGCTAAAATTATTAGTGCGTGAAGAACCATAAAATAAAAAAAACCAAATATTGTAACTCTCCACCAAAGGCGGTGTCTTTTGTTTAAAGGATTATATGCTCCGGCTTTTTTTACTATTATTAGTCCACTTAAAAAAAATAAACCTCCCACACCGTAAAGGTATATAAAAGGTATCCAAGTATAATAAATTGAAGGCATAAATTCATCTTTCAATAGTTAGAAATACAAAGCTGCTATTATCAAAAAAGCGTGAAATACCATAAAGAAAAAGAACCCACTTAATAAAGTTATCAACCAGAAGCGATGATTTTTTTTCTTTACATTTAAAGAACCGCTTTTAACTACTACATAAATTCCCGTAAAGAAAAAAAGTCCTCCAACTCCATAAAGGTAAATAAAAGGTAACCAGGTCTGAAAAAAAGATTGTAAAATCATATTGCTTTATAATTGTTGCTTAAAAATATACATACAAACCCATTTGAACAATTATTTAAATCTTCACTATAAATTTGTAAATATTCTTGGTAAAACTCATCCATTTTAATAAAATTAATAATTTATTAACATTATTATTAAGGATAGAACAAGTTTTTTTTTTAATTTTCCAGCCAAAATTATAAAGGAGAGAAAATAAATGTTGAACTTATTAAAAGTCTTTTTTCTAATCTTGGTTTTAATAACTTTTTATTCTTGTGGAGATAAATCCGACAATCAGTCAAACATTCAGGAAACTGCAAAACAAAATGAAGCAACAATTGATAACACAGTTCAATCCCAAAGTGATGCTACTGCAGTAAAAGTTGATGAGAACATTCCTCATTATGAAAAAACCTCAGGTGTTTCCGGCAACCTCTCAAGCATAGGTTCAGATACGATGAATAATCTTTTGACTCTTTGGTTAGAAGGATTCAAAAGATATTATCCTAATGTAAATATTCAAGTCGAAGGTAAAGGCTCAAGCACTGCTCCTCCCGCACTTATTAGTGGAACTGCCCAATTAGGACCAATGTCAAGAGATATGAAGCAGGAAGAAATAGATGCTTTTGAGAAAAAGTTTGGTTACAAACCTACTGAATTAAGGGTTGCTATTGATGCACTTGCTGTTTACGTAAATAAAGATAATCCATTGAAAGGTTTAACTCTTCCTCAGGTTGACGCTATATTTTCTAAAACAAGAAGAGGAGGGTTTAAATCTGATATCTCTACTTGGGGTGATTTAGGTTTAACTGGAGATTGGTTTAATAGACCAATTAGTCTTTATGGTAGAAATTCTGCTTCGGGTACTTATGGTTATTTCAAAGAACACGCATTGTTCAAAGGGGACTTTAAAGATAAAGTTAAAGAACAACCGGGAAGTGCTTCAGTTGTTCAAGGTGTCACCGAAGATAGATTTGGTATAGGGTATTCCGGAATAGGTTATAAGACCTCCGGCGTTAAAGCTTTACCAATTGCTCTTTCAGATAAAGATGAATTTCATTTGCCTGATTATGAAAACTGTTTAAATAAAACTTATCCTTTGGCAAGAACATTAAATATTTATATAAATAAAGTGCCTAATAAACCATTAGACCCACTTTTAAAAGAATTCCTAAAGTTTGTATTAAGTTATGAAGGACAGGAAGTAGTGGTCAAAGATGGTTATTTACCACTAACCAAAGAATTGATTGATAAAGAATTAAAAAAACTTGAATAAAAGAATTTCCTTATTTGAGTTTATTTTGAAAATTTTAGAAATCAATTGAAATAAATAATGAATCAAAAACACAGGAAAGCAATATTCTTTGATAAACTTTCGAAAGTAGTGATTTATTTCGGGGGAATTGCAACTATAGTTTCGGTAATAGCTATTCTATTTTTTATCCTCTCTGAAGCTTTGCCTCTGTGGTTTGGCGCTGAATCTAAAGAATCATTAAATCTTGAATACAGTAACTTAAATGATTCAAACACTCCTGTTTTAATTGGTTTAGATGAATATAAAGAAGTTTTATTTGCTGTTACAAACTCTGGAAGAATTGATTTTATTAACTTAAAAAAAGACTCGATTATTAAATCAATTAATATTGATGGTCTTAAAGACGAAAAAGTTACTGCTTTTTCAAAAACATTATCTGATAATTTCATTGCATTAGGAACGGATAAAGGTAAAGTGGTTCTTTTTCAGATAGTTTTTAAAGTTAACTTTTTAGAAAATAGTGTGCGAGAGATATTACCGGAATATAATTTCATCAATCTGATTCAAATTGATTCGATGCAAAATTCAATTGAACATTTATCATTCAGATTAAAAAGTAATAACTCTTACACTGTAATCGCAGTCAATTCAAACAATAACCTTCTCCAATATAGTTTTTCCAAAACAACAGATTTTTCAGGGGAAGAACAAATAAAAATTTTTACAACCAAATTAGACCAATTAGTAGATGGTAAAATCACCTCCATAGAATTGGATAATTTTTGCGAAAAACTGATGGTTGGAACTTTTGACGGGAAATTATTTTATATCTCAATTAAAGATGATGATAAACCACTTTTAATTCAAACAATCAAACCCTTTGACGAATCAGTTCCAATTACAAAACTTGGCTATGTTATTGGTGATCAATCAGTAATTGTCGGAAATTCAAACGGTAAGCTTGCCTCTTATATGAGAATTTTGGACGAGAAAACAGATTATGGATGGAAATTAGTTAATCCCCATACATTTAAACCTCATAACAGCAGTGTAAATAGTTTTTCAGCTTCTTCAAGAAATAAAACTTTTATTACAGGTGATTCAAAAGGGAATTCTTATTTACATCATCTTACAAGCGAAAGAACTCTTTTAGAGTTTTCAGGAAATAACTCTGGTATTAAAGACATTTCATATTCTCCAAAGGGCGATGCAGTTGCTATTCTTTTTAATGATTTGAAAATTGTTCTTTACGAAATTGATAATCCTCATCCTGAAACATCGTTTAAAACACTTTTTGGGAAAGTCTGGTATGAAGGATATTCTGAACCAACTTTTGTTTGGCAGTCCACTGGCGGTACAGATGATTTTGAACCTAAGTTTAGTTTAATCCCGTTGATTTTAGGAACCTTAAAAGGCACATTATATGCAATGCTTTTTGCTATACCTCTGGCTTTAATGGGAGCATTATATACTTCTCAATTTTCTCATCCAAGTATTAAAAATTTTATTAAACCGACTGTTGAAATAATGGCAGCACTACCAAGCGTGGTTATAGGGTTTATTGCAGGGTTGTGGTTAGCTCCGCTACTTGAGAAAATATTTGTAGGAGTGATGTTAATTTTCATAGTTACTCCAATTATGATAATAATTGGTCTGTTTTTATGGAATAGACTTCCTGAGAAAATTATACATAAATTAAAATCCGGGTCTGAATTGATAGCAATTATTCCGTTAATTATTCTTGGATTTTTTATTGCTCAGTGGTTAGGTCCTTTAGTTGAGCTTTATCTACTTGGTGGAGATTACCGGATTTGGATATCTGATGTTTTCAATCAGCAATATGATCAAAGAAATAGTATAGTTGTCGGCTTTGCAATGGGATTTGCTGTTATTCCAATTATTTTTACAATTTGTGAAGATGCTCTTTCAAGTGTTCCTTCCAGTTTGATTTCTGCTTCTCTTGCTCTTGGCGCTACAAAATGGCAGACAGCCACAAGGATTGTGCTGCCAACTGCCAGTCCTGGAATTTTTTCTGCAATAATGATTGGCTTTGGAAGAGCTGTGGGTGAAACAATGATTGTTCTGATGGCTACAGGCAATACTCCAATTCTTTCTTTTAGTCCGTTTAATGGAATGAGAACTCTCTCAGCTAACATTGCAGTTGAAATTCCAGAAGCTCCATACGGAGGAACTCTCTATAGAATTCTTTTTCTATCTGCAGCGATACTTTTTATCTTTACTTTTTTGATAAATACTGTTGCTGAAATCGTGCGACAAAGACTAAGAAAAAAATATGCAGAGCTTTAATCCTTATGAAGAATAATTATAAATCAGGCGAAATTTTTATTTGGTTCACCGGAATGGGACTTGCTGTAAGTCTTATAATGATTTCGGGTTTATTGTTTTTAATCTTTCTTAATGGAAAAGATTATTTTTGGGCTTCTGAGTTAAAAGAAATAAGATTGAACGATGGCAGAAAAATTTTAGGAGAAGTAGTCAAAGAAGAGCTAATACCTAATTTTAATTTACCTGATTCTCTTAAAAATACTGGTTTAAAAAGAGTGCAGTTAAAAATTGGGAACAGAGATATTTATGGTTTTGATTTTCAATGGATTGATGAACGAAACATAGCATCAATAAACTACCCTCCTGAAGCATTCACAATTGAAAGAACCGAATTCGGCAATTTTTATGGATTTATTAAAGAAGTAATTATAGATGACTTAATTATTAAATCTGATCATCCTGATTTTCTAAAAAAATTAAAAGAAGTTTCTTATGAGGTTGCAGAATACAGAGATAAAATTAAGAATATCGAAAAATCAGAAATAGGTGAGATAAACTATACCATTGAAAAGCTAAGACTTCAGATAAAGAAAATTCAATATCAGGAAAAGAATAAATCAAAAGCTGAGAAATTAGTTTCAGACCTGAATAAAGCAATTGAACAGGAAAATATTAAATATGAGATATTGAAATCTAAAGTTGACTCTCTAAGGATTAAAGCAAATTCGTATTCTTTCTATTGTGAAGATGTTAACAAAAGACCAAAAACTATTTCAGTTCTTAATGTGGTAAGGTTCTATCAACCTAACCAGATGAATTTTGCGAGCAAATTAGAATTCTCTTTCACCAAAATTTTTGAATTTATTTTTGATGAACCCAGAGAGTCTAACACTGAAGGAGGAGTTTTCCCTGCAATTTTCGGTACTGTGATGATGGTTCTGATAATGAGCATTTTCACAGTTCCTTTTGGAGTCCTTGCAGCACTTTATTTAAGAGAGTATGCAAGACAAGGTACTTTGGTTCGATTAGTAAGAATTGCAGTTAATAATCTTGCAGGTGTTCCATCAATTGTTTTTGGTGTTTTTGGTCTTGGATTTTTTATTTATTTCATCGGAGGCTCTATTGATCAATTTTTTTATCCGGAAAGACTTCCAGCTCCTACTTGGGGAACAGGTGGAATTTTATGGGCTTCATTAACGCTTTCTTTACTTACTATGCCTGTAGTTATAGTTGCAACCGAAGAAGCTTTAACTCAAATTCCTCGTGGTATGCGCGAGGCAGCTTTAGCTTTAGGTGCTACTAAATGGCAAGTTACCAGCAGAATAATTATCCCTGCTGCAATGCCTGGTATTCTAACAGGTTTGATTTTAGCTATGGCTCGTGCAGCTGGTGAAGTTGCCCCTTTGATGATTACTGGTGTTGTAAAACTTGCTCCAAATCTTCCTTTTGATTCTTATTTCCCGTTTTTCCATCTGGATAGAAAATTTATGCATTTAGGATTTCACATTTATGATGTCGGTTTTCAATCTCCGAATATTGAGGCTGCACTTCCTATGGTTTTTACAACAACTTTGCTCCTTATTCTTATTGTAGTCTTGCTGAATATAACAGCAATGATTATTCGTGCGAGATTAAGGAAAAAATATAAAACTTCTGCATTTTAGAATTGGAGTTATTATGGAATTAGTTAATAAAGATATTGTAGAAAAAGCGAACGGAAATTCAGAAAAAAAATCTAAGTTGAAAGTTGAAGTTAAAAATCTGGATTTTTATTATGGTGATTCTCTTGCCTTAGAAAAAATTTCTATGACCATTCCTTCTAATCAAGTAACAGCTCTTATTGGTCCTTCAGGTTGTGGTAAATCTACTTTTTTACGAACATTAAATCGTATGAATGATTTAATTGACGATGTAAGAGTTGAGGGCGAAATAATAATTGATGGTAAGGATATTTATAAATCAGGAATTGATGTAGTAGAATTAAGAAAAAAAGTCGGGATGATTTTTCAAAAATCTAATCCTTTCCCAAAATCTATTTATGAAAATGTAGCTTTTGGGTTGAGGATTGGAGGACTTGGAAACAAATCAAAAGCTGAGTTAGATGAAATTGTTGAACAAAGTTTGAATCAAGCCGCTCTATGGGATGAAGTTAAAGACAGATTACACGAATCAGCATTAGGGTTATCTGGCGGACAGCAGCAAAGACTTTGTATTGCCCGTGCATTAGCAATTAAACCAGAAATTCTTTTAATGGATGAACCTGCAAGTGCTCTTGACCCGATTTCAACTGCAAAAATTGAAGAATTAATCCACGAATTAAGAAAACAATACACTATTGTAATTGTAACACATAATCTTCAGCAGGCAGCACGTGTTAGTAATTATACTGCATTCTTCTATTTGGGACGTTTGGTAGAATATGATAAAACTTCAAAAATTTTTACCAACCCTTCAAACAAACAAACAGAAGATTATATTACAGGTAGATTTGGTTAAAATTTTTTAAGGAGAGAAAATGGAAAGATTATTAGATGAACATTTAGACAAATTAAAAACCAGAGTCATTAAAATGTGCAGCCTGGTTGATGAACAAGTGCAACTTGCCAGTAAAGCAATTGAGGAAGATAATCTTGAGCTTGCTAAATATGTAATTGAACAAGATAAAAAGGTTGACAAGTTCGATTTGAAAATTGATAAAATATGCCAGAAAATTTTTGCTCTAACTCAACCAGTAGCGATGGATTTAAGATTGATTATGTCCTCAATGACTCTTAATACTGATTTGGAAAGAGTAGGAGATATCGCCGTAAACATTGTTGAGAATCTTTTACTGATTGAAAAGAAACCAGATTTCTATTTTCAGACAAAGCTTCCTGAAATGTTTGAAAATGCAAAAAAGATGTTAAAAAATGCAATTGATGCTTACATTAACGGAAATCCAGAATTAGCAAAATCTGTTATTTATGATGATGCTCAGGTTGACAAATTAAACGCTGAAAATCATTCTATTCTTAAAAATATAATGAAGCAAAATCCCGATAATATAGAAGGAGCAGTTGCTTTACTGGTTATTTCAAGAGAATTAGAAAGAATTGCCGATCACGCAACCAATATTGCAGAAGATGTTTTCTTTATCTACGAAGCCCAACTAATCAAGCATAAGTACGAAAAGTTCTTCTTTGAAGATTCAGCAGATGAAGAAGATTAATCAAGATAATTTCTAATAATTGATTTTATTCGTGATTCACTAAAAAGTTTTTTGTCACTTTCGTTTTTGTTTATTTTGTTGTTGATAATTGATACCATCCAACTAAGGTAAACTAATTCTTTGGGAATTCTTTCGTCATATTTTTCAATCCTCTCACGGTTAAGAAAATTCATTACAAGACTTAGAATTTTTGTCTCATCGTCAATAAGTTTTTTTATTATTTCCGACTCCTTTTCATTCAATTCTGATGATATTTGTTTTACAAATAGAAGTGAAATGATTTTATCTTCCGATATGATATTGTGTTTTAATTCAAAATATCTTAAAAATCTGTCCAATATTTCAATTGTTTCATCGTTAAAAATATCTTTTATCTTTTCAATTACGTAATTTGATTCCCATTCCAAAACATCATTATATAGTTCATCTTTAGATTGGAAATAATGATATATAGTTGCTTTTCCTATTCTAATATCACGGGCAACTTCTTCTAATGTGGTTTTGTAATAACCCAGCTTGGAAAATCTTTTAGAAGCGGCTTTTATCAGCTGATCTTTTCTTTCATTGTTTTTCATAGTCTTAAAATAAAAATAATTTTTCAATCTATAACTCTTAAAATATGTTTTTAACATTGCTCTCCAAAAAAAAATTAAACCTGAACAATAAGCTCTCATTTTGGATTAAAATAAATTCGTTTTCAATTGAATCCATTATAAAAAGTGTAGTAATTATTATTAACAGTATTTAATTAAATGTAGATATAGCCATTAATGTACAATTCTTTATAATGGGGCTGAATAAAAAATAATTTTTCTTCGTGTCTTTGTGTCATTGTGGCAAAAAACATCTTACACAAGCGGAACTCAAAACAACTGCCACGAAGTCTCTAAGGCACTAAGTTGCACAAAGCTTCTTTTAGTCAGCTCCAAAAAAATTAAAAGCAGAGGCAGGCCTTAGACTTATAAATTAATTTATTTTTTACAAATGTATCTGGTTCAAAAATAAACTTCATTAACACGCAGAAAATTTTTATTTTCACTTACAACAATTAAAAATACTATGGTCGAGATAAGAAATATTAAAATAGGCGACAATAATCCTTTAGTTTTGATAGCTGGTCCTTGCGTGGTAGAATCCAAAGATATTGTCTGGCAGACAGCGGAAACAATAAAAACAATTTCTGATAAATTAAATATCCCTTACATTTTCAAATCCAGTTTTAAAAAAGCCAACAGAACAAATCTTAATTCTTTTGTCGGAATTGGTGATGAAGAAGCAATAAATATTTTGAGTGAAGTTCGTAAAGAATTTGATATTCCTGTTTTAACAGATATCCATAAAGAAAGTGATATAAACTTAGTCTTGGGTTCTGTTGATATAATTCAAATTCCAGCATTTTTATGCAGGCAAACAGATTTACTAATTACTGCTGGTAATTCTGGTTTAGTCGTTAATATTAAAAAGGGACAATTCCTTGCTCCTGAAGATATGAAACACGCTGCAGAAAAAGTTGCTATGACCGGCAATAAAAAAATTTTATTAACTGAGCGAGGAACTACATTCGGATATCATAATTTGGTTGTTGATATGAGGTCGCTTGTGATTATGAAAGAATTGGGCTATCCGGTTGTAATGGATGCAACTCATTCTGTTCAGCTGCCAAGTAAGCAAAATGTTAGTGGTGGACAACCAAAATTCATAAAGCCTTTAGCTAAAGCTGCAACTGCCATTGGAATTGATGCTCTGTTTTTAGAAGTTCATCCAAATCCATCTAAAGCACTTAGTGATGCTGCAAGTCAACTGCCTCTTAGTGAATTAGAATCTCTTTTGATGGAAATTAAAGAGTTAGATAAACTAACAAAATCATTCTTATAAAATGAAATTATATGAATAATCATAAAGAAATTGCTCTAACTAAGAAACAGATATTAGAAAATGCAAAAGAAGTCCTCCGAATTGAAGGAGAGGCAGTCCTGAATCTAATCAATTATATTGACGAGGAATTCGTTAAAGCTGTTGAAATAATTTATAAATCCAAAGGAAGAGTTGTATTGACCGGTTTAGGTAAGAGTGGACTTATTGCAAGAAAAATCGTTGCTACATTAAATTCAACAGGTACTCCTGCAATTTTCCTTCATCCGACTGACGCTTTACACGGAGATTTGGGAATGGTTAGAAGTGAAGATGTTGCCATAGTGATTTCTAAAAGCGGCGCAAATGAAGAAATATTGAATCTTCTTCCTATGTTTAAAAGAATTGGTGTTACAATTATTGCAATGACTGCTTTAAAGAGTTCTAAATTGGCTCAGCAATCTGATGTAATTTTAAGTATAGCAGTTAAAGAAGAAGCTTGTCCGTATGATCTTGCTCCAACCGCATCAACTACAGCTACACTTGCTTTAGGTGATGCCATCTCTGTTACCCTTCTTCATCTAAGAAATTTTACTGAAGAAGATTTTGCTTTTCTCCATCCTGCTGGTAGTCTTGGCAAACGACTTTCTTTAAGAATTAAAGAAATTATGATTACTGGTGATAAAATTCCAATAGTAAGCGAGAATGATTTATTAACTAAAGTTATTTATGAAATCTCAAGTAAAAGACTTGGGACTACTTGCGTCGTTAACAATGATGGAATTTTAACAGGAATTATAACTGATGGAGATTTAAGAAGACTTCTTGAAAAAACATTGGATATTAAAAACTTAGTTGCTTCTGATGTTATGACTAAAAATCCGAAAATGATTAAATCAGATGTTCTTGCTTCTTATGCTTTACAAATGATGGAAAATTATAAAATTACTTCTTTAATTATTTCAGATAATGGTTTAACACCAATAGGTATAATTCACCTTCACGATTTAATAAATCTTGGGCTTCAATCCCGATGAGGTATGTTATCTGCCTATTATTTTCAATAATCTTTTTTTTGGGCTGTAAAAGCGAAAGATTAAAACCTCCAATAGATTATACTTTCAAGGATGAAGATATTCCCTTGCAGGAATCATGGAACTCTCAAGTTACCTTTTCAGATTCCGGTAAAATAAAAGCAATATTATTTGCTGGTCATATTCAGGTCTTTCCACAAAAAAACGAAACTTTGATTAAAGATGGAGTTAAAGTTGATTTTTATGATGAAGAACAATCTAAAACTACAACACTTACTTCAAAAAAAGGTAGAGTAGATGATTTGACAAATGATTTATATGCCATTGATAGCGTGGTAGTTTTTAGTGATAGTGTAACTATTTATACAGAATTAATTAAATGGAGAAATGATGAAAGAAAGATTGTTTCAGATAAATTTGTTACTATTATATCTCCCACTGAAAAAATTCAAGGCTATGGTTTTGAATCCGATCAGTCTCTTAAAAACTACGTTATTTACAATATAACTTATGTAACAAGAAGAGATACAGTTCAATGAGGATTTTGATAATTATTTTTCTTCTTTCGTTTAGGCTTCTGGCTCAAAATGAATTAATTACAATTGTCGGTGACAGCCTGAAAGGAATGGTAGTTAATGGAGAATCAATCAGAGAAGTTATCGGCAATGTTGTTCTTACTCAAGGGAATGTCAAAATAACCTGTAATCAAGCCATCCAGTATCTTGCAAGAAACGATGCCGAATTAATTGGCAATGTTGTTGTAACTCAGGACACTTTAACTATCAAAACAGAAAGAGGATATTACTATGGTAATCTCAGAAAAACCATAAGCAACTCCGAAGTAACACTTGATGATAAAAAGGTAATTCTTTCTGCAAAAAAGGGGGAGTACTTTTTTGATGAGCAAAAAGCATTTTTTATAAATGATGTTAAACTTTATGACACCATATCAACTCTTACTTCTGAAATGCTAACTTATTATCGAAATCAAGACAAAGCCATTGCAGTTGGTTCAGTTAAAATTGTTGATGCTGAAAATACAATTTATGCAGATAGTCTTGAGCATTACAGAAAAGAACAAAAATCTTTTGCTTTTAATAATGTTATAATTAAAAACAATACTAATAATATATTAGTATTTGGAAATCGCCTTAAAGATTATCGTCAAAATAATTATACTTTAATAGATAGTCTTCCTCTTTTAATCCAAATAGATACAACTATTATAAGAAATGAAAACGGTGAAGAAGAAATATCCTTAGATACTTTATTTATCTCGTCAATTACTATGGAAGTATTCCGCCAATCAGAGAATAAATTTGTCGCCACTGATTCAGTGAAAATTTTAAGAAAATTATTCAGTTCATTAAATGATATTACTTTATACTATCAGGATTCTTCAAAAATTATTACTTATAAAAAATCAGAAGAACTTAAACAACCTGTTATTTGGTATGGGTATTCACAATTGACGGGAGATTCAATCACTATTTATCTGGTTGAAAATAAGATCACTCAACTTGATATTGATGGCACTGCCTTTATGTTGACACAAAACGAAAATTTCCCAGAAAGATTTGATCAGTCCTCAAGTTCATCAACAAAGATATATTTTGATAATAATAAAGTTTACCGGGTTGAGTATTTTGATAATGTCTTTTCAATTTATTTTATGTATGAAGAGAATAATCCCAATGGTTTGATTAAAGCGAATTCAAAAGATGCAGTAATCTATTTTACTGATAATGAAGTCAGTGATGTAAAATTGCTCGGTAATCCGGGAACAGAATACTACCCCGAAAATCTTGTCGAATCAAAAGAGCGGTTATTTTTATTGCCTAAATTTAATTTAATTACGAATAGACCTTCATTGGAACAAATGTATAATAAGCTAAATAACTTTAAATGGCATACACATTAATTGGTAAAGAATTAGTAAAAATCTATAAAAAGAGAATCGTAGTCAATAATGCCTCTATTCAGGTTTCTAAAGGCGAAATAGTAGGTTTGCTTGGACCTAACGGGGCTGGGAAAACAACAACTTTTTATATGATAACAGGAATGATTAAACCTAACAGTGGAAAAGTATTTCTTGATGATAGAGAAATTACAAAAATTCCTATGTATCAAAGAGCAAGACTTGGAATTGGTTACTTACCTCAGGAAGCATCTATTTTCAGAAGACTTACGGTTGAAGAAAATCTGCTTGCAGTATTAGAAATGACTAAACTAAATGCTAAAGAACGAAAAGAAAAATGTGACAGATTATTGGAAGAACTTACAATTACCAGAATCAGAAAGAATATGGGATTTCAACTCAGTGGGGGTGAAAGAAGAAGAACAGAGATTGCCCGTGCTTTAGCTACAGATCCAAGTTTTATTCTCCTTGATGAACCATTTGCAGGTGTTGATCCTATTGCTGTTGAAGATATTATGAACATTGTTGCAAACCTGAAAAATCGTGGTATTGGTGTTTTAATTACTGATCATAATGTGCACGAAACTTTAAGTATCGTAGATAACGCTTATATTCTTATAAATGGAGTTATCTTCAAGCAGGGAACAGCTCACGATTTAGCTGAAGATGAAGAAGTTAGAAAACTATATCTCGGTGAAAAATTCCGATTGGATAGATATAGCTGATTTCTTTATCACCTACATCTGAATTTGTGTAAACCTTAACTCTCTAATTGGATTATTTTCAAGATTCAAAAATTTTTGTTAGAGTACCAAAACAAACGGTAGCTTCGACTTCGCTCAGCTACCGATTGAAACCAGAATCAATAGTGATATCAACTCGCTCAGTTACCGTATGGAAACAGAACCGATAGTAATTTCGTTTCGCTCAGCTACCGTTATGGAAATAGAACCAAAAGTAATTACAACTTCACCCAGCTACAGTTTAAAAAAATTAGCACAAATGGTGACTGAGCGAAGTCGAAGTCACCGTTTGTGGCGAAGTCGAAGTCACCGTTTGTGGCGAAGTCGAAGTCACCATTTATAGTAAAACCGAAACTTTAATTATTTCTTAAAATTTTTGAAGTGAGTTTCATTCATACACTCTGCTGCTTTTTTCAATTCAGTTGGCATTCCATTTATCAATGCTTCTTTCTTTTTTCTGCTCCAACCTTGTACTTGTTTTTCTCGATAAAATGCCATGTCAATTCTATCATATTCCTCATAATAAACAAGTTTAACGGGAAGTCGTTTTTTAGTGTGATTAGCTCCCTCACCAGCTTGGTGTTGAGCTAATCGTCTTTCTAAATCGGTTGTACTTCCTGTATAATAACTTCCATCAGAACAAAGAAGTATGTACATATAACCTTTCATAACTTTAGTAATTTTTATTGTCTTTATGCAAAATAAATAAGATTTCTTTTTTTTGAATAGATTTTAATAACTGCATTCAGATAATTAATACAAACGGTAGCTTCGACTTCGCTCAGCTACCGATTGAAACCAGAATCAATAGTGATATCAACTCGCTCAGCTACCGTACGGAAACAGAACCAATAGTAACTTCGGTTCGTTCAGCTACTGTAGTGCGAAAAAAATCAATAGTGATTTTAACCCAAATTATGCATTAGAAAATAAATAAGGGGGAGATAACTCGTTAACTTTTGAGAACAATCCCTCCAACCAAAGCCGTTTTCTTCCTGCTGTTGATATCTTTTACCCGAAATATGCATTAGAAAAATTTGATTTTTTGTAATTTTAACAAAAATAATAGGTTGCAGGGATGAAAGAATTAACTAAAAAAGTTGAGCAGTTAAAGTATGAGTTTACAGATAAACAGGTAAG
>Ga0308414_1000040_pt1 | contig 74816 bp, 54 predicted proteins | sample HotsprSampleOS50_FD_205667 | JGI IMG/M metagenome (GOLD analysis project Ga0308414, IMG submission 205667) | Hot spring phototrophic mat microbial communities from Octopus Spring, Yellowstone National Park, Wyoming, United States - 20090730_OS50 ... | reverse complement strand
ATATTGAAGAACGATACCGTGCCCTGTTTATGAATACGCTGCTGGGCTTTGCCTATCACCGCATTGTCCTGGATGCCCAGCAAAAGCCAGTAGACTATATTTTCCTGGAGGTGAATGATGCCTTTGAAGCGTTTACTGGCCTCACACGAGACAATCTTATTCATAAGCGGGTTACCGAAGTGCTGCCGGGTATCGAGCGATCGGCCTTTGACTGGATTAGCTATTACGGCGAAGTGGCACTGACCGGCAACGTTGTCTCATTTGAGCAGTATTCTGAGCCGTTGCAACGCTGGTATACCGTCTCGGCCTATAGCCCCAGACGCGAGTATTTTGTCACCCTTTTCCAGGATATTACCGAGCGCAAGCGTGCGGAAGAGCATCTGGCGCGGATTAGCAAAGCTGTTGAGAGTACCAGTGATGCGATTAGCTTGATTGGCATGGATGGCAAAGCGTTGTATCACAACCCGGCCTTTATCAACCTGTTTGGCTATACGGTTGAGGAACTCAATGCGCGCGGTGGCATCGAATGGCTCTATGCCAATGAGCCGCAACTGTCTCGCCAGATCACAGACAGCATCCAATCTGGACAATCCTGGCAAGATGAGGTGACACTGCAGGCACACAATGGACGTGAATTGCTGATACTGTTGCGCGTGAATGCCGTGCTGGAAGATACAGGGACACCGATCGGCTCAGTAGTGGTCTGCACTGATATTACCGAGCGCAAGCGGGCCGAAGCGGAACGGGCACAGCTACAGGCACAGATGATTGCAGCGCAACGGAAGACACTGCGCGAACTATCAACGCCGCTTATTCCGATTGCGGATAACGTCGTTATTATGCCGCTGATCGGCGCAATTGACGATGAGCGAGCACAGCAGATACTCGAAACGCTGTTGGAGGGTGTAGTGGCGCAACAGGCAGATATCGTTATCCTGGACATTACTGGCGTGCGGGTGATGGATACGCACATTGCCAGCGTGTTGATCCATGCTGCTCAGGCGCTTAAACTGTTAGGATCTCAAGTTGTTCTGACGGGTATTCAACCGCGTATTGCCCAGACGCTGATCGAACTGGCAGTCGATCTGCGGGATATTGTTACGCTAGGCACATTACAAGCTGGTATTATCTATGCGTTGAAAAAGGAGCGAAGACTGTGATGACCAATCAGATGACGGGCAAAGTAGCCCTGGTAACAGGAGCAGCAGCAGGAATCGGACGTGCGACGGCATTGGCGTTTGCCCAGGCCGGTGCCCGGGTAGTTGTCTCCGACATTGTCATAACCGGGGGTCAAGAGACGGCCCAGATGATCCAGGCTACCGGTCAAGAGGCACTATTTGTGCGTGCAGATGTACAGCAGGCTGCTGAAGTCGCAGGCCTGATTGCCCAGACTGTTGCGACATATGGCGGATTAGACTATGCCTGTAATAATGCGGGAATCGAGGGTATACCAGCATCTACGGTCGATTGCACAGAAGAGAACTGGGATCGGGTGATAGCGGTGAACCTGAAGGGCATCTGGCTGGGAATGAAGTATCAGATCCCCGCAATGCTCCAACGGGGTAAAGGAGCGATCGTCAATATGGCTTCTTTTCTTGGTCTGGTCGGCTACGAACTAATGCCAGCATATGTAGCGAGCAAGCATGGGGTGATCGGCCTGACGAAAACTGCCGCATTAGAATATGTAAAAGCAGGAATTCGGATCAACGCCGTCTGCCCAGGCATTATTGCCACGCCGATGGTTGAGCGCTTTACGGGAGGTGATGCCGAGGCCAGAGCGCAACTGGCAGCTTTGCAACCCGAAGGACGATTAGGCACCCCGGAGGAAGTTGCGTCTGCAGTGGTCTGGCTCTGCACGGACAGTGCATCATTTGTCACCGGGCATGCGTTTTCGGTTGATGGTGGGATAGTTGCACGTTAAGGCGTACGCACCGTAGTGAACAGTGAAGCTCGACACCAGGCTACACATTGCATTATTATCACAGGAAGTCAATCAATTTGATAGCGTTATCGTAGTAATTCTTAAGATAGTAATTCCAGATGAGTCGCAAACAACCGAATTTCAGGCTGTAGCCTGGGCAGTGCTCAGTCCATGCTAAAGCCTGGGATCCGATGTACCATATATTTTTATTGCCTTGCGAACCATGCCTGAATGTATCAACAGGTTATGTCACAGTATGTCCGATGATCACCTGCTATCATTTTACTCCCCGCAACGGCTTGCTCAACCAGTCCTGATATAGCGCCGGAAACTGCCCGGCGGCAATACAGGCGCGTATCTCGGCCATCAAGTTCAGCAGGAAAGCCACGTTGTGCAGACTCACGAGGCGAATGCCGAGTAGCTCTTTCGCCCGGAAGAGGTAGTGAATATAAGCACGCGAGAAGGTGCGACAGGTAGCACAGGTGCAACCTTCCTGAAGCGGACGATCATCGTCGCGTAGTGCCGCATTCAAGACGTTGAGCTTCCAGCGCCGTTCCGGGTCGCGGATCAGCGCGGCTCCATGGCGTCCCAGGCGCGTCGGGCTGACGCAGTCAAACATATCAATACCGCGTGCCACACACTCTAACAAGTCGTCCACATCGCCAACACCGAGTAGATGGCGAGGCCGGGCATCTGGCAGATGAGGTACAGTCATATCTACAACCTCATACATCTGTGATTTATTGCTGCCGAGCGAACCGCCAATGCACAGCCCATCGAATGGCAATGCTCCAAAGTACTCAGCGCTCTGGCGACGCAGATCGGCAAAAACGCCGCCGTGAACGATGCCAAACAAGGCCTGGCGAGGTACCACGCTGCCGGTCATGAGCACAACCGGGGCCGGGCCATGGGTTTGATGATAGACCAGGCAACGCTCGGCCCAGCGATGCGAACGCACCATGCTCTGCGCAGTGTAGTCATAGCCAGCATGGAAGGGCGGTAGCTCATCAAAACAGAGAATAATATCGGCCCCTAACCCGTGCTGCACCTCGATACTGCGTTCCGGAGTGAAGATATGGCGTGAACCATCGAGATATGAGCGAAAAATAACGGCATCTTCCGTCACTTTGACCATATCGGGATGCGCGTTGGGATGCGCTGGGCGGCGACCCTTCACTTCATCAGCAATCCCGCCATATACCAGCGAGAACACCTGAAACCCACCACTATCGGTCAGAATCGGCGCATCCCAGGCCATAAACCGATGCAATCCGCCATGGCGGGCAATGAGTTCGTGACCAGGTTGCAAGTAGAGATGGTAGGTGTTGCCAAGAATGATCTGGGCACCATGGGCACGCACTTCCTCCGGGCTGAGCGACTTGATCGTTGCGCGTGTTCCTACCGGCATAAAGATCGGCGTCTGCACTGGCCCATGCGCGGTCTGGAGGATGCCGGTACGAGCGTGACTGCCAGGATCGCGGGCCGTAATCGTAAAAATATCAGACATTCCCTGGCTTTACAAATCTTAACAAGTGGTTGTGCAGCGTTTATTATACCATTTCCTCGATTGTGTTATGATTGTACCTGTTGCCATATTTCAACCAGGACGAAACACTTACAATGAACGTACCTGTTCAGGTGGGGTGGTCTGGAGGGGCGCGACCCCCGCAACCCCCATTGGTGAACGTTCCGCTGAACGGGTACCAATGAACCGGGGAGTCAGCAATGCGTACACTGGACAGGCTGGATCGTACCAGTCGGTTGTTCAAGAATCGGGCACGTTCGGTGGGAATACGGATATGGCTCGTAGTGGTGATCATCCTGTTCGTATGCATACCAGCAACAACCCTGGCACAGACATATCAACGTTGCTTTGATGAGACAGGCTTCTGTATCTCCGGGCGGTTTCGTGAATTCTGGGAGCAAAACGGTGGGTTGCCGATCTTCGGCTTCCCCATCACCCCGCAACAACGTATGCGTATCGATCATCGTATCATCCAGACCCAGTGGTTCGAACGTGCCCGGTTGGAGTTGCACCCGGCCCAGAAGCACCCGTTTGATGTCCAGTTAGGACGGTTGGGTGCGGATCGATTGGAACAGGAGCAGATCAACTGGCACTCCTTTTTCCCGCCCGAACCGATAAGCCGCGAAAATCGGCGTCGCTGCATGTTGTTCGCCGAAACGGGCCACAGTGTCTGCCAGCCATTTCTTGGATTTTTTCTTACCCGTGGATTACAACTGGATCAGCGACCTGATTTCATCCTGGATGAGAATCTGGCGCTGTTTGGACTGCCGTTGAGCACAGCAGTAACCATGACGGGGGCGGATGGTCGGATCTTTGTTGTGCAGTGGTTTGAACGCGCCCGACTAGAACTACACCAACATCATGAAATACTCATCGGCCGGCTGGGACATGAGGTGTTGACTGCCGCCGATCCCGCTACGTTTGCGCTCCCACCTGAGCCGGAACGGTATATGTATCATATTGTTGCTGAGGGTGACACGTTGGCAACGATTGCCGAACGTATGGGGAGTGATGTGGAAGCAATTGCCGCCCACAACCGATTGCCCCCGGAATATGAATTGCGGGTTGGCCGTATGCTTGGTATTCCCGTGTTTCGTGCGGGTGAAGCTGGTGTGCCCCCGGCGATCATTCGCCAGGGCAATCCGACCGTGCCGAAAATCGCGCTGACCTTTGATATTGAGTTGCAAGATCTGCGGCCGCTGTATGCCATTCTGGACACACTCCGCGCACGACAGATCAAGGGTACCTTTTTTGTAACGGGGGCATGGGTACGCCAATTTCCGGCAGCGGCCCAGGCCATCTTTGCCGATGGACACGAAATGGCAAATCATTCGTTTACCCATCCTGCCTTCGATCAGATCTCATTGGAGCAGGCACGGGCTGAACTACGCCAGACCGAGGAGATAATTCAGGCCGTGCTGGGCGTCACTACTCGGCCATATTTCCGCTTTCCGTTTGGTGTTTCGACTCCGGCAATGGTAAGTGTCATTGGCAGTGAAGGCTATTTACCCTACTTCTGGAGTACCGATGACCCCCACATGGACGGCTGGCTGGCACGGGTGACTCAGGATCCACAGCGCGGGTATGGGGCGATTTTGCTGCTGCACCAGCGGGCCAGCACAGCCGCCAGTCTCCCTGGCTGGCTTGATCAGCTCGAGGCGTTGGGGTTGCAGCCCGTCTCACTGAGTGAGGTATTGGAATAAGACACTGACCGAAAGCACAGAATGTCTGTCAATATCCGCAATATACGCTGGCAGATATAGATCTCCGCTAGAGCAGATTATCATGAAAGAAATACCGTTTTTACCGCGTACTAGTCCTGGTCTACTGGCCCACATTCAGCAACCATCCCCGGGATGGCGCTTTCCGATCTATGCCGGCACACTCTTTGATGGCAATCATGCCACACTGCGTGCCGCTGGTTCTACACTAGACGCACCAGGATGGTACCAGCGTACCCTCCGGCGCTGGATTTCTGCCGCTTTTATCGAGTGGCGCTATTTTAGTGTAATCACGCCCGCTTTTCATGGGATTGTGGGTATGGCGCTATTTAATCCAGCCGAACGCTTCAAACAGCTTGCCGAGGGGGGCTTGCTCGTGATTCTGGCCGGTATGCTCGATCTGCCAGAACAGCTCGCCGCGCAGTCGCACACTATGCGCGACTTGCCCCAGATCTGCTGGATGCATTTGTTCCCTACCGATCAACTGACGTTTGAGGGCATAGACGCCGCAACGGTACGGGCGGAAGGGCAGGGTGTCCAACTGGTCTGTGAACACCTGGCACCGCAACAGCATCGTCTGCTGCTGCGCCATGAACGTGGCCTGGAGGTCAGACTGGAGCATTATGGACTGGATGGAACAGCGATTGCGCCTACATATGCCGAGGACGTGGGCTATCTGCCCGGTACCCACTGGGTGGTCTACAATCCATCCCCCATTGCGCGCACTTCTGGCGCGATCACGATGACCCCGGAATTTCTGGCACAGATTATAGGACAGTCATTTCCGACGATTGCCTCACCCGCATTGGCGCGCCTGGTTGCCCGTGATACCTGTTGCGCACGTTGGGATCATGGCAATGGCTATTACGAGCATAGCTTTGGTCTCAACCCGTTGCCGTTGCATGGCTGGGATTTTTTGTTTGTGCCCGATGCCCAACGGCAGCAGGGGATCGTGCTGCAAACATATCAGCGTAGCCAGACGTTGCGCTATCTCGAAGTGTTGTGGCATGATGGGGCCGAGCAACGCTACACACGCTTCAGCGCCGATCAGTTGCATCTGGTGTGGGAAGATACCTACCTTGATCCCCATATTCACGTTCGGTTGCCACGCAAGCGAGTGATTGTGGCGCATAAACCAGGATTGCAACTGGAACTGGAGAACACGATACTGCACCAGATTCCGTTTTTGCGCCCCGCAACGCCGGCAGTACGCCATTTTTTCATTTCAGAACAGATCGGTGTCACGAACTGGCGGCTGATGGACGATGCGGACAAGCTGCTGGTTGAGGTACGTGACCAGCCGTCCGGGGGTGAAATCGCCCACGGTCGGCTGTGGCCGCCGCGCGCATAAGGGAGTGAGCATGACATGCAACAACACGATGTGATCGTCGTCGGGGCCGGGCCGGCGGGAAGTACGACGGCCAGCTTGCTGGCACAGGCCGGAATAGATGTGCTGCTGGTTGATAAGGCAACATTTCCACGTGATAAAACCTGTGGCGACTGTCTAAGCCCACGGGCACAGGCAATTTTGCACCAGATGGGCATTCTGGAACAGGTCGACCGCCAGGCTCATCACGCACCCGCCATCCGGGTCTATGCCCCCAATGGCGGGTGCGCCGAGACAGCGGTGACAGGGCTGGCCAATCTACCGCATCGCACGCTGGTTATTCCGCGTTACCACTTTGATCACATCCTTCAGCAACATGCCATTGACAGCGGAACCACATTCCAGGTGGGCCAGGCGCAGCGGTTGCTCCTGAATGACAACCGTGTGATTGGAGTCACGGTTAATGATCAGGACGTCAGGTCAGCGCTGGTTGTGCTGGCCACGGGTGCTTCAACGGGATTACTGAAGGCATCCGGTATGCTGCCGCAGCAACCACGGTTTAGTGTCGCAGCCCGACGCTATTATCATAATCTTCCATCGCTCGATCCACATCTTGAGGTGTATTTGAATCAGGTGGCGCTACCGGGCTATGCCTGGTTTTTTCCGACCGGGCCGCACAGTGCCAATGTTGGAGTATGGTACAATGGCCGCTGGCCAGTCTCAGCGCGGGCCGCATTGAACACACTTACGTGCCAGCACCCACGGCTCAGGCATATGCTGCAGGAGGCGCAGCCTGTGGCAGCGATGAAGAGTTATCCCATCCGCACCGATTTCTTGACCGCGCAAAAACAATGGCCGGGTATGCTGGGCGTTGGTGAAGCCATCGGACTGGTCAATCCCTTCACGGGCGAGGGAATTGACTACGCACTCGAATCAGGGCAGATCGCGGCCCAGGTGCTTACTTCAATACTGGCGACAGATACGCCAGAACTGGCCCGGTTTCAGCAGTATGAGCAACAACTCAATAGCCACTTTCGCCAGTTGTTTCAGATCATGACCCTGGCGCATCGCCTAGCCGGGTATGTGCCGTTGTTTAATCGCATCTTTGGCGGCAATAGATCTAACCAGCCCCTGGTCGATGCACTGATCCAGACCTGCTTTGGTATGACTGACATGTCGGTGTTGTTACGACCGCATTTTTTATTGCAACTGTTACGATCCCGTCCTATGACAACGTGATGCTACTCCGCAGAAGCGGCAGATGCGTCTGGTTGCGGGTCAGCACCCTGATCTGGGTCAGCCAGTGCATCTGTTTCAGCTTCATCCACTAGCACGGCATCAGTATCGGCGGACTGATCGCGGCCAATGAGATTACTTAACGATGCGCCAGTCAGTTGTAACGCGACACGCGTACGCATCACGATCTGCTGCACAATCGACGGGTCAGGAGCTGCTTCTGGAAGTGCCATAACAAAGTGGTTCAAAACATGACTACGCTGCCGCACAAAATCATGCCAGGTGGCGGCTGGTTGTGTGCGGCGGAGATCCTCCAGATACAAACTGGCAAATTCCAACAACTGCTCGCTCGTATCGCTGGTAATATGTGCTGCTGCCCCTGCCAGATAGTAGGTCGGCTCATCGCGAATATCACGGCCATAAGCTGGCTCAATGCCCTCTGCAGGCGTGATCATCGCCTTACCACCAACCGGTACCAGATGGCCGATCATAATCTCACCGATTTCTAACCGCCTGGAAGCCGCCACATCGGCAACTTCAAGGGTCTCGGCAGTGAACAGGTTCCGTACCGTAAGTCCTTGTCCCTCATGGATAGCTTCATTCACATATGGTTGTAAACGGACATGCTGCCACTGCCGCAACAGACGCTGCTCAAACGGATCGACCACCAGCACACTGGCATTCGCAGTACTGGTGTCAGGTGTGTCCATCATCGATTCAATCGAGGCTGCTAGCCGTTCAACGAGAGTATGCGCTTGATCCCCTAGATAATCAAAAGCAACCCAGGTCAGAAAGCGTTCGGCACCGCGCTGCTCCAGATCATCGAGATGGGCCATCTGCTCAACGGTATATTTGCCCTCCCAGAACTGCTCAAGCGCCGCAGGGAACTGTTCTGGTATGTGCTGCACAGCTTCGATGATCCGGGTAAACAGGGTATCTTGCGCCTGGCGGAGTTTCATAGTTTCAGCACGTTGCATTTGCTCGATGGGAAAATGACAATCTTTGTACTTCTTGCCACTTCCACACCAGCACGGATCATTGCGCCCTAATCTGGTCTTCTTTTTTTGTTGCAGTCTGGGCATACGACAGCTCCTGTACACGCTACGTTGTGGAAAATGTTTCCCCGTGAGTATAACAAACCCTGGTTCGCTATGCAATCGAGCGATTAATAATCAATACATATGGTACCATTCTGACTGCTCCTCCGCGCCCGGCTCAATACTCTGACATGACTTCATCTCGGTCGGGGTAATGGGGCCTGCGGTTCCGGCACCCATCCCCTTTCTGCTGCGGCGCGGCTTCGTCGCGCCAGACATGGTGATTTCGGTGAACCGAAGCCACGCCGCACCTTCCTCCCCAGGGGAAGTCTCGTTGTTGTGTCAATTTGTGAACAAAAATACAGACAGAAAATAATATTGATTTATCTTATAAAAAAGGATTTGTGAAAAAAAATACAAATAGAAATACATTAATTGGGATAGACTCTTGAAGATATACATATCCAGAGATAGCTATCATCTGGATATGTATTACACCTTTCTATTGACAATAGCGGGCGAATATGTTACATTGGAAACAATCTAGTAGAAAACATTTTAACTTTCAAGTAGGTTTTAAAAACAAAGAAGCAGAAAATCCTCTAAATGATCTCCGTGACAGAGAAACAATAGCCTTTTTTCATCCTTTACTTTCTAGAGACTCGAGTACCAGCTTCAGCCGAGACCCCGATATATCATTGGGAGAGGCATACTATTGTTTGACGGCGGATATTGTGCAATCTATGGAAATAAGGTTGAAAAGGGGCTTGCAAAATAAACAAGATTGATATATAATCAGTTTATCCTGGAACTATCTCCCAATCGATGGTGGAAGGGAGGCTGGCTGATGCTGTAATCTGTTGAATTCTTTGCGTGCTACGTAAGTCTTCATTCATGTCATGTTAAGGGGGGAACTGTATGAGTGCTGATATGCTGTCGGGAAGTACTATGGCCGCACCTCGCGTTACGGCAGAGACAAATGATCTGCTGCCTTTTAAGGATAGGATCATCATTGGCCTGCAGTCGGGAGTTATTGCCGCCTACGCGATGGGCCTGACCGCGATGGTGGTTGTGTGGATTCACAGTTGGGGAACATGGACACCGTTTAACAATGTGGCAGGTGCTTTCATTGCCCACTCCGCAAACGCTGGTGCAAGTTTCAATATCGTGTCAGTGATCGTTGCGACAATCCTGCACTTTAGTATCTCTATTGGTCTGGGCATTCTCTTTACGTTGCTCTATAGTATGCTCTTCAGGTCAAGTCTTGACACCAGCCTGGCAATGATATCCGGCTTGCTTTTTGGCCTGTTGACCTGGTTACTGGCACGCTTCATGATATTCCCTCTTACTGGCTCAGAAATCTATGGCACCTTACCCTTCTTGATTGCCCATATGGTATTTGGGGCAACGCTTGGCGCAGTCTACCCCTTTGCCACCGCTGCACGACGGCTGGGACAGCGAAATTAGGAATGCCCGACTTTCAGGTGTAGGATTGCCTGAAGGTCGCGCACCCCACCATACTGTAAAAGAAATAAAAAAACAGAACTGCGCTCACCAGTTATCCTGTGCCCAGCGCAGTTTGTTTGTTGGCCGCACTAAGTATTATGTGCTGGTAGATACCAGAGTCGTATAGGCGGTCTGTGGCCAGTCAGGATGGGTACGCAACGTCTGCCGTAGCATAATTAAATCAGCACTACCATCACGGATGACACTATCTGCCAGATAAGGCTCACCTAACAAACCGGAACACATAACTGGAACTTCAGGCACAACGCGCTTGATACTGTCAGCCAGTGGCACTGTCCAACCTGGGAAGCGGGCTACCGGAACTGTGGTGTTGTGATCATCGACTGTTACGTCAATGAGATTCACTCCGGCAGTAATCACCCGGCGCGCAATAACGCGCGCATCATGCAGCGTAATCCCGTCGGTGGTGAAATCATGGGCAATCAGCCGGAACCCCACAATCAGGCGGTTGCCAAGCCAGGCGTGAATACCCTCGATAATCTGTAGTGGCAGCCGCAGGCGTTCAGTAAGTGTGCCACCATAGACATCGAAGCGTCGATTCAGGTGCGGCGAAATAATGGTGTGCAACACTCCTCCATCAGCTGCAGAGAGCATCACGCCATCACAATCGGCGGCCAGCGCCCGCCATGCCGCCTGCACAAACCGTTCGGCCAGTGTATGCAATTCGCGAGCATTCATCTCTGCTGCCGCACATGGTTCATCAAGCATTACGATCAACCGGGCACCTTTGCTATGAACCGCCTGTACCAGAAAGCGCAGTTGCGGCACAAATGCATCATCATAGAGACCGATGTGTGCATGGATGCCACTTGCGGCTGGCGGTACTACACGAACCGGCTCTGTTACGATTAATCCCACACCACCATGCGCACGTCGCACATAGTAGTTTAACAAAGCATCGTTCACAAAACCATCGGTCATAGCCAGACCAGTTGCACCTGATCCCATAACAATACGGTTTGGTAGTTTCTTGTGCGCGATGGTCAGTGGACTGAATAGATGAGGCATTATATACCGTTTATATGCTACATATCCAGATGTCATCATTTCTGGCTCATGATAGCAGATCTCATACAGCCCGAAATACTGCCGATCCTGTGTTAGCCTTATGCTCATATGCAGTAACTGCGCCTCGTATCTGGAACCATAACATACGCAGAGGTGAGCTGTAAAGTATTCATTGTCGCTTATGGCGGCGTCTCTGGAAGTCTACAGTTGTACATTTGTGCGATCCAATGCCCGGAAGTCAATGGGTACTGGTAGCGGAGAACCGTTGCACACGCAGTCCTGGTGCATTGCCGGAATGGCTCAGAGATTGCTATACAGCTTTTGCTGACGAATTGTATCGAGAGCGACTACTGGTTACAACCCGGATACCATGGAGCTGATAATATAAGCTGGATCGGTCTCATCTTGCTGTTGTTGATTGCTGCCATTGCTGGATCAATAGGGCAGGCGCTGGCTGGGTATTCACTCGGTGGATTATTTGTTTCGATGGTGGTCGGATTTATCGGAGCACTTCTGGGATACTGGCTGGCAACCTGGTTAGGATTGCCCTTGTTGTTCTCTATAACGATCGAAGGTCAGACCTTTCCGCTGATCTGGGCAATTATTGGTTCGGCATTATTCGCCAGCATGGTGGGCCTCTTAACGCGCCGACGCCCAAAGATCTAAGATAGGCGGCTTATCCGTGAGGCACGGGCAGATGGAGAACTTCCTGTTTAATACACAAGAGACCGATCGGGTGTTGGTTTCCGCTCTTGTAGCGCTGCTATCGTAAGCAACATACCCTTCTGCCCGTAGCACATACCATGAGCGCCATCATTAATTCCTGTATCTTCATAGTACTTGGCGAGATAGGCCAGATCGCTACGCTGTTCCTCGGAACGTAATGGATATTCACTCAACGCACCAATCCAGACAGGCTTAGAAGTAGGTCTATTCTTATTCATCATCGCATCTCCCCAGGTTTATGGCTTCGGCTTGCAAGAGTACCACCTGTTTTGTGGGCACTCCTGCTACCCATGCCTATGCTGATCATCGCCTGACAATATCTACCACTCTGCCCTCTGTGCCTCACGGATAAGCCGCCCATAAAGCATTATAGAGATCACGCACGCAATTCAGGAAAAACCCTGCATAGGAGAACGCGCACCAGCGGTGTTCCGCCGTGTACACCGCTGGTGCGCGAGGATCAGGAGTCTGCATAGGTATAGAGAAAGCACGCGCAGGACGGATGATCCATCGTTCCTCATTGTGACCCATACTGCAGATCCTCTTTCTGGGAACCGGTTTCCGATCCGCCGGGTGTGACCGCTTTGTCGCTCCACCTGCCTGACGAAGCAAGACCTTGAGGCTGAGTCTCTCTCGACCACCCCACCTGAACGGGGACAGGTTTCATGATAACGTGCGACAGTAAGATAGTATGGGCATAGATGCCGACGAGAACTGTATGTACAATAGCACCTTTCGGTACATTCGTCAAGAGAAATAGTTTTTAGTGAAACTTTTTACGTGGCCAGTTCTTTCACATTCTCCACAATAATCAAGATACCTGCAAGCAGAATCAGCGTCACCATCACCGGCCAGAAAAACTCATACAGCAGCACGAGGGTAGAGAGCAGAGCCATGCCGACCGCAAAATAGCGTATCAGGGTCTGTACCTGGCGACGGAAGAGGGCTTCGATAAAAAAGTAAAAGCCGAGCAACGCCAGCAACCCGGTTCCCCACGCACTGGCAAAGAAGAGGGTGATCCCACCAGACCCAAGGAGAAGCAACCCGATGCTCAAAGCGCTCCAGGTTTCAGCCAGCCGACCGAGCCGTAGATCGGCAGGACTGGATGGTACCTGTGGCAGGCGCAGGTGCGCTCGTGGATCACCGCGCACTCCGCTGGCAAGCTGCTGGGCATACAAAGCAAAACTTTCCAGCACCTGATTGTTGGTGGCATAGCGCGCCTTGAGCGTATCTAGTTCATCGCAGGTATGGCGGATCTGACATTGCAGATCAACCAGGCGTGCCTGTAAATGATATAATCCTTGTATCGCTTCAGCTTCGACTTCTAATCCCATCAACCGGGCCGTGAGCTGGCGAATATGTTCCTGTAGCTCTTGTTGCTCAGCGAGACGTTGCTGGCGTTGTTGCTCCAATACAGGAGCGGTCAGATGAGGTGGGGGCACCTTATCCAATCCCCCCCAACCCAATGGGTCATACCACATCTTACGCACTGTGCCGTCACGATTATACTTGGGACCGGCGGGTGCATCCTCTCCTGCAACCGGATCGCGGGTATACAACCCCCACAGGCCCCGAAACCCATCTACCCAGGCAGGTGCAGGTTGCTCCGGTGTCGCCTGCAACAGATGCAGTTCCCAGGTATGCATCTGACCGGGGCCAATGCACAGGCCATCGCCACGAGCATAGTCTACAAATGGAATCCGAAAAAAGCCAAGATCGGGTAAGTCGCTATATTCGTCACCCTGGCGAAGAGTGATGCGCCAGAAACGCTGGACACGCCGCCAGGCACGTAGTAACCCCCCGGAATAGGGAACCTCTGCGGCTGGCAAATATTCGCCACGAAAGAAGTAGTTGGCATGCGAACCGGCACCAACATAGATCACGGGATGCTCACCGTGACGCTCAATGTCGGGATCATCCCACCGCCGCCGCAGATCATCACCCTTAAACTCGTGCGACGAATAGGCCAGCCAGCACGGCTCAGGCGTACCATCTGCAGTTTCTACCACATAGACTGTAATCATCTCCCAGTCTGACTCGTGATCGTTAAACCCATTGAAAGACGAACGCCAATCATTAAACGCATAGAAGAACCAGTATTGCAAGGCCACGTAGCCGTTTTCACGCACAACGCGACCATAGTAGCAGTAGCGCTCGTCTTCTGCCTGCAGCGCCTGGTAACGCAAGGCGGCATCGGCTGCCAGACCACCTGGTACTCTACCGCGCAGGAGCAGAGTAATAGAGAACAATAGATCAGCCAGACGGGCTGTCAAACCAACACGTGCCAGACGCCCCGATCCAGCATGAAAGTGGCGCAACGTTGAATTTCGATAGAAGTTGAGAACCTGTGCTGGATTAAGTGAGTCAGCAAAACTCAAATAGTAGACTGTTCCCGGTACATCGCGGCGAGGCTGGGTCAGCAACTGTTCGGTGATGGCCCCGCGTGGCACCAGTTCTTCGGCAATATCATAGGGACGCTGGCGACATAACCGTGATGCAGCCAGATACCGATCCACATCCATCGGATAGAACTGCTCACCATAGGTAAAACGGGCAATCGGCTCAAAGCGCCGTAACAGCGCGATGTCTGCGGCAGAGATGCTGCTATGTTCAGAATCAGTCGCGAGCGGTGGCCCGATGAATAGATTGCAAGGCGGATCAGTCATGGCTGAACAGGGCATGTGGGTTGGTCTAGCGGTTTCCTCATGCTATGGATGTGATGTCTCTGGCAGCATCACGACTGTTACTTGCCTTCAACGACGTCGCGCCGGGCCTCTTCAATTGCAGCCTGATCCTCCTCAGCCGTGCGTACACTGGCAGGATCTTCACGACGATGCGCCACGCGAAAAGCCATTTGCACATCGCGCTGATTTAGAGAAAAGACAATAATGGTCGAAACAACCAGACTGATATAGTTCGCCTGGCCACGGGTATAGTTGACCATCTCCGCAAACAGGTTGATGCCCTGCGCAATCATTGCCATGAGCCACGCCCAGGAACGCAACTGTAAAATACCAATACTGCTAACCAGACTAACCCCCCCCATAACCAGTGCCGAAGCTGCCAATAAGAGATCCTGTAAGCGCACAGCAGCGAGTTCGGACGCAATGTCTGGCGGTAATAATTCCGACAGTCGGGTACTAAACAGCAGCAAGGCAAGACTGGAAAGAACCGTGAAGATCAATCCCTGGATAAAAACAAGGACACCCAGAAAGGTCACGCTCGTTGGTCGTTTCATCGATTGACCCACGTCTAAAAGCAAGTACGATCCTTCATTTTAGGCACGATCCACGTTGTGTCAAATCTACCGTATCTTACGGTCATTGACAGAATGTGTGCAGCGACGGGCGTTTTTCTGCGCTTGATCGCATTGCCAGCCAGCGAATGGGCTCCGAATACGACCACAATGTGCATTCTTTTGGATGCAGCATACCGATGCCACTCCTAATCATAGCATCGGTATGCTGCGATACCTGCTGCGATCACGTATACCTGAACGCTGACGCGTTGGGCAACGGCGGCAAACAGACCGACAGTACGATCAGCACCGCAGCCCGCGCTGGCAGCCTTCGCACCGCGTACCCCGTCCGTTCACCAGCCAGGCGCTGCCACCGCATAACTCCCATCAATGACAGACGGCGGGATGTCCTGGCTCACTTATAAAAGAAAACCCTAGCGTTTCATTCCGACATCTGGTATACTTGGCTATGCACGTTTCAGTGTCGGGAAATGCTCATATTATTTATAAGGAGGATGGATAAATGACAGTTGTTGAGCAGGGAACTGCGCGTGTGCAACCTGTATCTACAGCTCCCGTGTTGACGATAACGCAGCCAGCTGCTGAACACCTGACTGCACTGATGCGCGAGAAAGAACTGCATGGCTATGCACTGCGGGTGTTTGTCTCGGGCGGTGGCTGTTCCGGTTTGCAATATGGGATGACCTTCGATGATGAGGTACGCGAGGGTGATAGCGATTTTGTCTGCAGCGATTTGCGTATTCTGGTTGATCCAGTTAGCGCTCGCTATTTGCAAGGCGCATCAGTGGACTATGTAGATAGCCTGATGGGCGGCGGATTTAAGATTGATAATCCCAACGCCGTTTCCGGGTGTGGTTGTGGTCATTCGTTCCGTGCCCGGGAAGATAGTGATGCTGATGAAGCCCCTCCTGGTAGCAGCGGATGCTCCACGTGCGGTAGTCGTTAGTCTTTGTGGTGAGGTATATGCGATAAGTCACTCCTGATGAACACGTGCGTCAGGGGTGACTTTGTTCGTTACAGCCGTATTTCTGAGCTATGCACTATCCTGAAGCGTATCTGGAAGGTATTCGCCTGTTCAATGCGGGGCATTTCTGGCATGCCCATGAACAGTGGGAGATATGCTGGCGAGCGGTAACGGATGTAGATGAGGCCCGCTTCTTTAAGGGGATTATCCAGACAGCGGCTGCTCTGGTAAAATGGCAACAGGGCAACCAGCGTGGAATGCACCGTAACTGGGCTAAGAGCCGCATCAGGTTAGCCGGGTTGCCGAGCCCTTATATGGGGGTTGATCTCCTGATGCTGCATCACGAGATGGAGACGTTTATCGTTGCACAGTCTGGTGCCATAGCGATGCACATGCCACAGTTACGCCTGCTTGATCCTGACCATTGATCCGGTATTGACGAGTATCTCGGTCATTGCCGCATTGTACATTTTTTTGCTATAGCCATCCGAATCGTCTATCGGATACCAGGCTTACGCCTGGTAGCGCTCCACCCTGGCTAGAGCCTGGACGCCGTGCTTCACAACCGATGTAGGATTGCTATATAATCAGGTGACTGTTTGGGTGGTACCTGCGCTCCGGCGAACGTTCCCTGGAAAGGCATCTCCGACACAGCGAAGTAACCGTTACTATCACTGTACTTTACTATCACTGTATACGTGCAACATAATCTTTGTTGCATCAGAATACCATTTTTATTCTGTTCAATCTAGCATTGGCGGACAATCAATAGCACCGTTTCTGGGGTTCCGGCAATAAAGGAGAAAGGCGTGTGTCTGCGAAGATACTGGTTGTCGATGACGATCCACTTATCCTGGATGTTCTGGTGCGGCTGCTCAAGCGTGAAGGCTACGAGGCCTTCACCGCCAGGGACGGCCTGGAGGCGCTCCAGGCCGTAGCCGACACTCTCCCGGATCTCATATTGCTTGATGTCAAACTACCGAAGCTTGATGGCTTTAGTGTTTGCCAGCGCCTGAAGAACGATGAACGCACGGCGTTAATTCCAGTCACGATGTTAACTGGCCTGGAGGAGCAAGAACATCGGCGGCGGGGTATGGAAGTTGGGGCAGATGACTTTCTGACCAAACCGCTGGAGCATAGCCTGCTTCAGGCACGTATCGGCTCGCAATTGCGGCTCAAACGTTTGACCGATCAACTGGAGCGCACCGAGAGTGTCATCTTTATGCTGGCGCTGGCCGTGGAGACAAAGGACGCATACACGGAGGGTCATTTATGGCGATTAGCCAATTATGGGGAGCAACTGGCGATTGCGGCTGGTTTGTCGCTCGAACAGGCACGTGCTGTGCGCTATGGTGGCATTCTACACGATATTGGGAAGATCGCGATCGACACCGCCATTTTACGCAAGCCAGTTCCCCTGACCCCGGAGGAATATGCACAGATTAAGCGACACCCGGAATTCGGCGCACGCATTGTAGCACCAATGCGCTTTGCCCGTGAGGTGCAGCCTATTATTCTCGCGCATCATGAACAGTGGAACGGCAGCGGATATCCCTATGGACTGCACGGTGAGGAAATTCCGGTCGGGGCACGGATTATTGCGATCGTCGATGCATATGATGCGATGACGACCGATCGTCCCTATCGTCAAGCGGTGAGTAAGGCCGAGGCGCTACAACGATTGTGCCAGGGGGCTGGAAAGCAATGGGACAGCGAGTTGATTGCGGTTTTTCTTGAGTTAATCGAGCACGATCGTCTTCATACACCTTCTCAAGCACTTGAACATGATTTTGATCAGTATATGCATCTTCTAGTATGACAACGAGAATAATGGTGAGAACCCACCACCGAGGCCGTAGAAACCGCAGAGATGAGAAGATATGGTTCAGCATCATGTCACCCTCTGTGTCTTCTATAGGAGAGACACGTTGTTGTCGTACCTGATAAATTATCGTGCGTGTATGTATCCAGAAGCATTAGCGTATCTTCGTTGCCCTGAACATCCTGATCAGCCGCTTATCCTGGCACCCGGTGCGCAGGCGACGGCAGATGGGGCCGTCCTCTCCGGGCAGTTACGCTGCCAATCTGGCGGCACAATGTACCCGATCGATCTGGCGATTGCCGATCTCTTAGGATCGGGATACGCACCAGATAGTGTGGCCCAACTGACCAATTATCTCCCGCCAACGGCCTGGGCCTATGAGCGACTGTGGCGTAAACGTGCCCTGAGCTTGTTCGCAGGGGAGGCATTTGGCTATGATCGTGAACTGCCGTTATTAGTCGAACTGGCCGCACCAGAACGCGGTGGATTGTATGTCGATGTGGCGTGTTCTAATGGTCTCTACGCCCGGGCCCTGGCGGCGAAACTCTCTGCCGATCAGGGGCATGTGATAGGGATTGACCATTCACTGCCGATGCTACGTCAGGCCCATACTTTTGCCCACAAAGAGCAGTTGCGTATTAGCTTTGTGCGAGCGAAAGCGCAGGCACTTCCCTTTGCCCACCAGACCGTGGCCGGGGTGGTGATGGGCGGCTCGCTGAATGAAATAGGTGATGCTGACCGCTGTTTGTCCGAGCTACAACGGGTCTTAGCTCCGGGGGGCCGTTGTGTCTTGATGAATCTTGTTCAGGCCGAACATATACCGGGGCGTATCGTACAGGGACTTTTACGACCGGGCGGGATTACCTTCTGGTCACTGGCCGAATTGAACCACCGGTTACAGGCGACCGGCCTGCGATTAGCGCATCAAGAACAACACCAGATTGTAGTCTTTAGCTTGCTGGTGCGCGATTAGATCAACAAAACCGTCTTGAGAATGCCCCTTGTGGGTATTCCTGATGTCCGTCTGGCGTATGGGGACACTGGCGGGGATCGGCATACACCCAGCAGGGTTGCTCCTAAAAACCTGCGTGTGAGACCGATACCTGGCTTTACGACCCTGTCGGAAAAGGGATGATGTGCATGTGTGCATGGTTGCACCACTCACGTTCTGTCTGCAATGAATAGCAACCGGATTCCTGGTAGATGGGTACTGACCGTCATCACAGCGGCAGCATGGCTGCTGCACTCCATATCCCTCCTCAGACGGGCCTTGAAGAATTTGTAACATACCTGTCATGCTCTTTCAATCTCGCTTTGATAGTATATCAGATGAAATGTGGTACACTACGCCAGAACCGGGCGAGGGTGACTCTATTCTCGTGTATACTATGCTTCTGCATGGCATATGCGAGACAGACAAGCGTGACGTGATCAGAGCCATATCCGCAGGGCACCATTGATGCAGGACATCTGGTTAAGCAGGAGGTTCGAGTGGATTTTTCTGCCATATTACGCCATCGGTATCAACGCTGTCAGCACATCTTTGCACGGTGGTATCCCAATTTCCGCAATGCCGGCGAGCAGTATCAGGATCTCATTGCTGCAGTTGTGACCCCGGATACAGCCCTGATTGATGTTGGTTGTGGGCGGATGAGTCTGGCTGAGGCAGCGATTCATACTACCAGCCGTTCAGTTGGCGTTGATCTCCGTTTGAATGACCTTCAGCACAATACAACGGTGCGCCAGCGTGTGCTGGCGAATGCCGAGCATTTGCCTTTTGCGAGCGCGAGTTTTGATGTACTGGTCAGCCAGTGGACGATTGAACACCTGCAAGACCCGCAATCGGTGTTTGATGAGATGAGTCGTATTGTACGCCCAGGAAGCTCGTTGATCCTGTTTACGACCAACGCCCATCACTATATCCCGCTCGTAAGTCGGCTCATTCCTGATGGTGTGCAACGGTTCCTTATTCAGAGGTTACTGCAGCGTCCTGGACACGAATCGCATCCTACATTTTATCGCGCCAATACCCGGCGAGTGATTAATGCCCTGGCACGAACGGCTGGCTTACAATTGTGTGCATGTATCTATGTTGGTAATCCATTCTATCTCGCATTTTCACCGCTTTTGTTTCGGCTGGCACTGGTCTATGAAAAAATAACCGATATACCTGCCTTAAGTCGATTTAAGCTGTATATGCTGGTGGTATTGTCAAAGGCGGGCGCTGTGTAACACTGCAGCGCTCACTGGAACGAATGAACACGAGTTACGCGCTCATTCACCCTAACGCCTCGTTCACTGACATTTCTCCTGTGCGTCACCGAATGGAGCGAAAATGTGGAGCATCAAAAGTGTTTTTTCCACGCCTGATAGGACGAGCATCCGGGCCGCCTGCTTCACCGGCAAAATGTGGGGCGTAAAAAATGTTTTTTCCACGCTGCCGCAGGTGAATAGACAGGATGCCACACCGCGTAACTCGTGTTATTGAACGATCTTGCGGAGTAAAGATATACTATGACCATCTTCGAGCGCCGTTTCCAACGATTGTTGATCTTGCTGTTAACCCTGATGCTGCCTGTGCCTTTTGCACCGCATGGCGTAGAATCGGTGAAAGCAGCCGATTTGCCCTGGCGCGATAAAGGTACACCGTTTGGGATTATTGCCGCGCTGGGGAACCGCGTCCGCAGTGATGAGATTGATACAGCGGTTGCTTTGATGCGTGAGGCCGGAGTACAGTGGCAACGAGAAGAAATCTTCTGGGATCGTGTTCAACAATATCCTGGGGGGCCATTTACATGGACTGGTGATGGGAGTGGCTTTTTTGATTATGACCGTGCTATAGGGACACAAGTAGCAGCCGGTATTCGGATTCTGGGACTACTTGATTATAATCCAGCCTGGTTTAAAGGCAAAAATCCGCAGCCTGAAGAGTGGATTAAGGATTGGGGCGATTTTGTCTATGCAGCTGTGGCGCGCTATGGCCGTGAAAAGGGATGGGTGAAGCATTGGGAACTATGGAACGAACCAAACCTGGCAAAATCGGGTTATGAAAGTGGTCTCTATGAAGTGCGTGATTTTGTGCGTATTCTCCAGGTTGGCGCTGCCGCTGCCCGTGCTGCTGACCCTGACGCAACGATTATCATGGGTGGTCTGGCCAGCATCTGGAGTGAGCCGCCTTCCCCCTATAACTACGACTACTTTGATTATTTGCAGCAAGTAGGTGATCTCGGCGGCTGGAATTATGTCGATATTCTGGCGATTCATCCGTATCGCCCGGATGCACCTGAAGGTAGCCCCTGGCGGCGAAACGCATCGGTTGATTTCTATGACGAGATGGAACGACTGGATGAACTACTGCGGATCTATGGCCCTAAACCGGTCTGGATTACCGAATGGGGGTGGTCAACACATACCCAGTGGCCAGGCGTTGATCTCGATACGCAAGCCTTTTTCTTGATCCGCGCCTACGTCCTGGCAATGGCGCATCCCAGTATCGAGAAGGTGTTCTGGTATGACTTTCGGAATGACACCTACCCTGATGCACCATATCATCAGCCAGTGTATAATGAACGGTATGACCAGTTTCATTTTGGACTGTTGCGGCGTACCTATCCGCTTGATCCGAATCGGGGCGATCTCCGGAAGCCAGCATTTGTGGCCTACCGCACCCTCACGAATATGCTGGCGGGGTTGATGCTGCAGGAGGTACGCGCCAATGGGGTGGTACCGGGCCAGGAACATATCTACTGGTATCGTTTTGCGGGCAGCGGGCGGCGCGTTGATGTCCTCTGGCGTACCATTGATAGCTCGCCGGCGTTGATGGTGGATTGTGGATGTAGCCAGGCGCTGGTGCGTTCTTGGAATGGTCAGGTACAGCATATTCTCTATACCGATAACGGGAACTTAACCTTACGGCTCCCATCCACGGGTGCCCCCATATTTGTGGAGTATGATCCGCCGGTGCCACGTGGCGGTGACTATTTTCGGACGACCGGGCATAGCCTGCGCGGCGCTTTTCGGACGTACTGGCAAAAGCACGGTGGTCTGGCTCGGTTTGGCTATCCATTAACCGAGGAACTGATTGAGCCGGAATTTGGCAGTGGACGCCCACGGGTGGTGCAGTATTTTGAACGGGCACGGTTTGAACATTTTCCCGAATTTAGTGGCACGCCCTACGAAGTACAGTTGGGACATCTGGGCGCGATAGCACTGGAACGACGTGGGATCAACTGGCACCTGCTGCCCCGTGTCCCTTATGCCGACCCGGATTGCCTGTTTTTCCGCGAGACCGGGCACAGTATTTGTCCACCCTTCCAGGAAGTCTGGAAGCAACAGGGTGGATTGTCGCTGGTCGGCTACCCCCTTACCGAGGCGTTTGAGATGACGCATCCTGAGACGGGACGCCCATATACCGTCCAATACTTTGAGCGGGCCCGGTTTGAGAACCATCCGGAACTCAATGGCACACCATATGAAGTGCAACTGGGCTTGCTTACCCGTGAATTGATTACCAGCTGGGGGACAATGCCATAAGCACATCAGCATGACGCTGATATCGCTGGGAGGTACGCAGTCGCGTGGTCAACTGGTTCACGCGACTGCGTACGTCCTGGAGTTGACGGAACGGGAACAGGTCGCTATACTGCATATGTGATTTTCGTGCTGTTACCAGTGTCCATCTTGATGCCCACGTCATCGATGGAATATCAGCATACCGTTAGAACGGATATAAAGCACAGGAATTACGCGGTAGTACAGCCATTTCACTTTTGCACCTGTGGAAGAGCAGTACCGTTGCTGTTTTTGTGTCCAGACTTTCGCTTACGCTGCCAATCCGAACATAAAAATGGTTCCTTCGCTGCTGCTACAACCTGAAAAGACATCTGGGGCAAATGTCCGCGTACCTTCTGTAAAGTATTGAAAGCTATGCTGGATCAACCTTTGCATATACAACTCAAACGTCTGGCGAATGATCGCTGGGCCTGGCGAGGTATTCGCACCCTGTTGCGTTTCGCGTGGGTCGGTATGTCACTGCTGTGTATCGGTCTGGGCGGGCATTTGTTGTTCGGATGGCCTTTACGCTTCGAACTGCTGGGGGGGCTGGTTATTGCCTGTACCAGTGTCGGAGTAGTGCTGTTGCTGAAACCGCCCATGTCACCAGCGGCGACGGCGCGGCGACTGGATCGGCGCTTTCGCCTGAACAATCAGCTTGCGACTGCGTTAGAAGTTGACGTTCAGGATGGGGCGGAGGGAGTGGCTGCACGCTTGCTGGATCAATCGCAACGCACGATCAGTCGTGTGCAGCGCTATGTAGCTTCGCATCAGCGCTTTCCCTGGTCAGAAGTTATCACTCTTATCGCTTTTGTGCTACTCGGTCTGGGGTTGCTGTTGATGATCGGATTGGGCCTGCCTGACCTGTTTGCTCCCTCTGATCCACTGCCAGAACTCGCCGTTCCTGATCAGACGACACGTGAGTTTCCGCCAGATCCGTTGGATGATCCCAATCAATCGTCAACGGGTAATCCTGGCACCGATCAGCCAGGTCAAACCGACTCAGGGATGGCAGACGCGAGTGGGCAGAGTGGGATCGGGAAGGCCGCAGCGCTCGCGGCACTGGCGGATGCATTGCGCGACCAGAGTGCAACCCGTCCTGCTGCGACGGCGCTGGATCAGGGCAATACAGCGCAGGCGGCGCAGGAGTTGCGGGCACTGGCCGACCAGGCAAATCAGCTCTCAGCCACAACACGCCGTGACCTGGCACAACGATTGCGCCAGGCAGCAAACGAGATTGGGCGTGATAATCCTGAACGGGCGAACCAGGTTCGTCAACAGGCAGATGGTCTCGAACAGGGTGGACAGAATGCAGCACAGGCGCTGGAAAATCTGGCAACCCTGACTGAGCAACTGGGCAACCAGGGACAGGGCGACACAGACGACCAGGGCCGGTCAGAAACCCGGCAGTCTGGGGCAGGGGCGGGAGCCGGGAACATTCCTGGTGATCAGCGTGAGCAATCGGTACCTCCTGATCGGCTGGGAGTGGAGGGCGTGCCGCTCGATCTAGAGAGTGAAGGTTCTGGTACCACACCCGCCTCTGCGAGTGGAAATTCATTTGCTCCTGGCGGTGCAACTGGAAGCTTTTTACCGCCTACCGCTTCACTTGATACGAATGAGGTACAGACAGGTGATGATCCGTTACGTGTTCCCTTAGATTTACGCGATGTGGTTCAAGACTATTTTTCGCCAACACAGTAATACCTCCCATGAGGAGCCGCTCTTTGACGAGGCATTTTTGCGTCGGCTGGAGCGGTTAAGCCTGCAAGCGCAACGCACGTTGCGCGGACAACCCTCCGGTGGCGAGCATGCCAGCCGTCGGCAGTTGCCGACGAGTATTTTTAGCGATCATCGCCCCTATACCAGTGGTGATGACACGCGCTATATTGACTGGAATGCCTATGCCCGTCAGGATCAAATACTGGTCAAACTGGGTGAGGCAGAGCAGAATGTCGAAGTACATCTGTTGCTCGATACCTCACACAGTATGGCGTGGGGGTACCCACCCAAATTGCGAGCCGCGCAGCAGTTGATCGGGGCGCTGGGCTATCTGGCGCTTGCCCATCACGACCGTGTGCGGGTGATGCCATTTGGCGCAAAAATGACCAGACCCTTTGGCCCGATACAGGGTAAAGGACGGCTGGTGGATCTGTTTCGGTATATTGAAACGGCTACCCTGCACCCACAGACCGATCTGCAAGCAGTGTTGCGCCTCTACGCCCGTATGCATCCACGTGGGGGCTTGCTGGTCTTGTGTTCCGATCTGCTCTCTAGCAGTACTCTGCACGCCGGGCTGCAAGCATTGCAACCACCACGCTGGCAAGTGCTGGTCTGCCATATGCTGGACACTCGCGAGTTGCGCCCAGATTTGCAAGGGGCACTCGAACTGGAAGATAGTGAGACTGGTCAACGTATTTCGCTGACACTGGATACTGAAACCATCACGGTCTATCGACGACGTATGCACGCCTGGCAACAACAGATTGCGATGGCCTGTGGGTACCATGGAGCAACGTATGTCCGCATGCTCTCCGCCTGGCCAGTTGAGCAAAAAATTGTGCCCTATTTGCGAATGCGTCGGTTGCTCGTATAAGTGACATTGGTAGCAGATCGCGTCTCGGACATCTGAACATTGGATGATCAAAAAAGTTCCCCACCCGCCACTACGAGTTCTTCTGGCTACCGCAACATCCGAGTTGCGGGAGGCATTCCGTGGTCAACCACATATTCACCGTGTGATGGAAGTCGTTGCCTCGACCACAGATGTGACGGAGGTTCAATCGCTGGCGATAGCCTATGTTCCTGATGCCCTGGTATTTGATGCCACACTGCCTGGCATCCTGGAAGCAGCAGCAACGCTCCTACACCTGACACTGGGGCAATCCCGATTGCTTGCCCTCGAAGTTCATCCCGATAGAGATCGGCTTATACGCTGGTTGCAGGTTGGTGCCTGTGATATTCTCATCCCCCCGCTCGGTGTCGAACAGGTTGTGTCTGCCGTGATCCGCGCCTGTGATGTACCCCGACCAGTACCACAACTGGCGCCTGGTATGACAACGGGGACGCAGGGTGCAGCGCAACCACTATCTATATTGTTGGTTAGCAAAACCAGTGGAGCTGGGACGCGACTGGCAACTATTCTGCGGCAGCGGCTTCCCCTGGCAGCGGTGGAGCAGGCTCGTACTGCCCGTGATGCGCTGATACAGGCTACGCAGTTGTGGCCGACCGTGGCATTGATCGATGCCGATCAATTCAGTCGGGCTGCATTTGATGTGGCAGCACAGTTGGGGCTCTATGTACCCACCACCTGCACAATTCTGCTCGCAACGCAGGCCGATACTGGCAAACTGCAACTGGCAGCGCAGAGTGGGGTTCGTGATTATTTGCTCAAGCCACCAAAGCTTGAACAACTGGCAGCTGCAATGGCCCGTGCCCAATTGCTCTCGACAGCACTGGCCCACACAGTACGTACCCGTCAGCCAGCCAGCACTGAAGAGTCCGCACCTGCTTTGTTGTTGCCAGCGGTAAGCCCACCGTTGCAACGTGAACAGCGCTGTCGTGTTTTTACGGTCTATAGTCCTGGAGGCGGCAACGGTTGCACCACATTGGCCTGCGGCCTGGCGCTCCTACTGCAACGCCGGGGCCAGCACGTGGCCTTGCTCGACGCCGATCTCCAGTTTGGCAATGCAGCAGCATTGTTGGGATTGGAGGGGCGGGTAACGCTTGATGACTTTGCGGCACGGGTCGGATTTATTCGTTGGCCAGAAGAGGAACTGACGCCGCACCCCAGTGGGATGCATGTGCTGCCTGCACCTGTGGATATTGCGCAGGGAGCCAGGGTTAGTGTGGATACCTTACAACGGGTCGTGCAACGTTTGCGCCAACATTATGATGTGCTGGTGGTGGATGCACCGCATAGCCTGAACGATTATAGCGTGCGTTTGTTAAAAATCGCTGATTACGTGCTGGTGCCGGTACGTGCCTGGAAAACACAGCAGCATCGCATCACCGCCTTACGTACCCTGTTGACCAGCAGTGGCTTTGATCATCAGCGGCTGTATCTCATCCACAGTGGTTTTGGGCATGATCCTTCCATTGAAGCTGCAGCGGTTATGAACCTGGATATTCTGGCAGCTCAGCTCGCGGCTGGTGATGACCTCGACCTGACTGCGCTAGAGGATTTTGTCGATAGGGTGCTGGCATAGTGAACGTGAATAGTCAATCTTGTCGTGCGCTGCGTAGAGTATCATCGCCCACAGGCGAGTTAACGTTCAACGGCTGCTCGCAGGGCACGAATGTTGCCCCAGGGTGCAACCGTGGGCAAAACACAGCCCGTTGAGAGACACACCCGCCGTCCGCCCATTTCGGTCAGTGCCGTCTGCACCAGTTGCCCGATGCTGGTGGGATTACCGGTTACCATATCTTCCTGGCTGAGGCCACCCACTACCAGCCCGGCGAACCGCTGCGCACCTGCGGCCAGGGTAGGGCCGGTTTCACGGTCGTGCCAGTTCAGCGCATGAACTGGATAATCGGCTACGAGATCAAAGTACGTGTTAAGACCATGCAGATGCAGCAGATTGAACGTACCGTGACGAGCAGCCTCCAGAATGCGCAGATCCAGTGGTTGTAGGTATTCCCGATACTCGTCCACACTGAGCAAGTCGGCACGAGCATGTTGGATGGCATAGAAGATCCCGTCTGCGCCAGCTTCCAACGCTGCGGTGACAAAGTCGATGGTCGTCGTGGTGATCAATTCCAGCGCAGCACGCAGTTGCCGTGGATAACGCCGGAGATGGACGACTTCCATTCCTTTCGCTACCAGACGTTTGACTTGCGAAAGTGGGTTAAAGACGGTTTCGATAATCGGGATATCCGGGCCAGCCAGCTCGCGCAAGCGGCGAATGCAGTCCAGTTGTTGACCCATCGCCCCGGCATAGACATTGAGCGGTTGCAAGCGCTCCCAATCAGTGGCCACAGTGATTTGTGGTGACGTGATGTAGTCACTCGTGCCTTCAGGATGCCCGTGGTAGGCGACGGTTCCACCCCAGTCGGCAACCAAGTAGTTGCTCAACGGGGTGAGCTTGATGAAGTCCCAGTCATACTGCTGCTGAAAAGCCAGCACCGACAGCACTAACTGCTCGGCATCGGCATCGTCCACCGGGAAATGCCGCCAGAGAGCCACGGGGGCACGGTCAGTTTCGTTGCCGGCGACGGCTGCCGCCAGTCGTTCACGTTTCGTCATCTGCATGAAAAACACCCCTTATCTTTACCCTTCTTCTTAACTGTACACAGCAGACTACCGATTGTCAAATATCACACCCACCATACCCGTACGCTACCATCGAGACCGATACTGGTTAGCGTGCTGCCATCAGGACTAAAGAGGACACTCAGTACCATTTTGGCATGTGTACCAAGCGTGCTGGGCGTCAGAGGTTGCGGTGGCTTCTCGTCGGAGAGATCGGGTTGTGGATCAGGTTCGGCCTCTGCCGTCTTGCGCCACACTATCACCTCGCCATTCTGGGAGCCACTGGCAAGCATCTGTCCCTCCGGGTGCCAGCATACACTGATCACGCTGGCGGTATGCGCTCGCAATATCTGTGGCACGGGATTCGCATGATCGGGATACCAGAGTAAGATATTGCCATTCGCATCACCACTCGCCAGAATCTGACCACCGGGATGCCATGCCAGGCAGATGACCCCCCCCGTATGCCCGATCAAGGTGTTGAGCAAGTGTCCATCGGCTACGCGCCAGAGCCGAACCAGGCGATCATTGCCACCACTGGCCAGACTATGCCCACTGGGACTATAGGCCGCGCACCAGACTCCACCCTTATGCCCGACCAGTTTGTGCCGCAAGCTGTGGCTATCATCGTGCCAGCCAAACAACTTACGCAACCCACTCAGCAATCCGGCTGGTGTAGACAGGTCTTGCATCACCCGTAGTGAGCGACCCCCGCCCATAAGCGCCCGGCGTAAAGTCAACACATCCGGCCAGCGATCTTGCTGGGCCAGCGCCAGCGCCTTATGCACAGCGGCCCCGACATGCTGCGAGAGGCGCGGGTTGTAGTGGAAGATGGGAGGTAATGGATCGGGCGTGGTCGCCACACGATCCGGCGCAGGCAGTGGTTCATAGCCGGTGAGCAAATGATAAAGTGTGGCCCCCAGGCTATAAATGTCACTCCGGGGATCGGTCTGCAACCCGCCGCCATACTGTTCAATAGGCGCGTAGGCTGGCGTTCCAATACCGCGTAGCGTATGGCGGGTCTGCTGGGTACCCTGTTTCACCAGCCCGAAGTCTACCAGTTTGATCTTACCATCGGGGGTCAGACGAATATTGGTCGGTTTAATGTCACGATGAATGATCCGGGGTTGATAAGTATGCAAATAGTGCAACACATCGCAGATCTGTTGCGCATAATCCAGCACCTGTCGCTCTTCGAGTATGCCGTGTTGTTGCAGCAGTTGATCCAACGTCTGACCGGGGATCAGTTCCATGACCAGATAGGTGTTGCTGTCCATTTCAAACAGTTCATAATAGTGGGGCAACCCCGGATGTTCAAGATGGCGCAACACCGCAAACTCATCACGGAAGGTACGGATGCTGGTCGGATCAAGCGATTCTTTCAGCGCAACATGCAGGTCAGGCTGTTGGATCGACCGTGCTTCATACACAGCACCATACATGCCATGGCCCAGGATGCGCACAATTTCATAGTTGCCAACCCGTGATCCGGGAGCATGCAGTACCAGGGCGAAACGCAGGTTCATCCCACACTGTTCACAATATTGCGCAGTATTGGGATTGATGGCTCCGCACCCACTGCCTGTACGCTGGTCACAACAAATGATCATTGGTTCCTATCATGCGGATTGGAAGGTTGCGATGGATTCGGGTCTCGCTGTTACTATACCACAGCGTACACTACAGACCAGTCTTTAACACCACTTCCAGACTGCACTCATTCAGGAGCGTTCAACGGAACGGGAATACCGCTGATGATCCAGAGCGATACACGATCGCTTATCATACCTCTATTATATCAGAGTCAGTTCAAATAGACGTGGTCACTGCCGGACTTGCATTTGCATTGTCGTGCATCTATAATGTGGACGGATGGCGTTGCATTGAAAGATTGAAGTTACATCTTATATCAGTTGTGAAGCATCAGAGGCCAGGATTCCGCCAGGCCTCCTATTTTTTATGATTATGATTGAGGCAGGCTGGCTCTATGAGATGCGTTGAGTACTAGAAACGACGAACACCGATACGACTATAACGACGTTGTTACGCCATACTTCTTACATATATACCCGAACCTTTTCTAAGCTTTGAAACGAGATCTTATGCCTGGCTGCTTTGCCCATATTGATCTGTGTCCAAACGCAATTGAACTGACCCGCCGTCAAGTTGCTGCCGGAGCGGGCTATATCGACCTGACCAGCAGTAACCCGACCCGGCAGGGCTTGCTCTTTCCGCCGGAGATCTTGCATGCGGCCAGTGCTACCTACTGGAGCAATCGATGTTATGCCCCTGATCCTCGCGGCAACCCGGCTGCCCGCACTGCCATTGTGGATTACTATGCGCAGCGGGTACCACCACTGGCATTGACCTCCGACGCAATCTTCATCACCGCCAGTACCAGTGAAGCCTATCTCTTACTCTTCAGTCTACTGGCTGATCCAGGTGACAACCTGTTGGCACCGAATGTTACCTATCCTCTGTTCGAGTATCTGGCTGAACTACGCCAGCTCGAATTGCGGATCTACAAACTGGACGAGTCACGAGGGTGGCAGATCGATGGCGCGAGTTTGCTGGCACAGGCCGACTCGCGCACACGCGCTGTACTGATCATATCACCACACAACCCGACCGGTGCGATCATCCAGGCACCATTGCCTGCATTGTCTATGCTGAGCCTGCCACTGATCTGCGATGAGGTGTTTGCCCCCTTCACCTATCGGGCAGCCCACACCCCACCTGTCGCGGCACTACATCCTGATCTACCGGTCTTCACCCTCAACGGCATTTCTAAGTTGTTCGCACTACCCGACCTCAAGCTGGGCTGGATCGCCCTGAATGCAGTGGCACAGGCAGGCTATAGTGAGCGCCTGGAGCTGCTTAACGATACGTTGCTGGGGGCGAATAGCCTGACTCAGTCGCTGTTGCCTACGCTGTTTGCACAGGGTATGGGCTTTGTCACTGCTATGGTCAAGCGGGTGCAGGCAAACATAGATCTGGCGCTGGCCTACGGGACTACCTGCTCGACGCTCGTTATGCACCCACCAGACGGCGGGTACTACCTGTTTCCGGCGGTGCGTAACCACGACGATGAAGAGGCGCTGGTCTTGTCCTTGTTGAAACAGGGGGTGTTGGTGCATCCGGGGTATTTCTATGGTGAAGTGCCTGGTACACACCTGATGCTTTCGGCATTGACTGAGCCAGACCATTTTGCAATCGGTATCGAACGACTATGTCAGGCATTGGGTCACTAAAAGTCTATCAAGAGGCGAAGGGGATGCCTTTTAGAAATACCGTTGAGGGTGAAGACCGGGTTCGCGCTTAGGCAAGAAAAGAGGAGATAGCGAGGAGGAGATAGGGGAAAGAGAATTCCTCTCCAATGGTTCCCTATTTTCTATTTCCTGACAGCTATTTTCTATTTTCTCCCTCCTTCGATGACTTTTGTGTTACCGCTTAGAGTGGGCGGCGGGCAGGCATTCCGATGCCTCGCGGGTAACGCAATGGGGTAGGAGCTATCTTTTCTACAATGACCAACGTGCGTGGCTCCAGGTCTGGCAAATGAACCGGCTCCACGGCCAGTAGTTGCCCGCCGAGCGTAGTCCATGCAGATCGGGCGCGATCAATTTCGACGGCAATGTCGGCACCTTTGGGAGCCAGAAAGCGCCCGCCGAGCCGTAGGAGTGGCAGGCAATACTCGGCCAGTACATTTAACGTGGCAACGGCACGTGCCGTTGCCACGTCATAACGTTCCCGGTGATACGGATCCCGTCCAACGACTTCGGCACGTTGGGTGAGGATGGTTACCGCAGATAGGCCCAGCCGATCAACCATATGCTGGAGAAAGGCGGCTTTCTTGCGTACCGACTCAACCAGTGTTAGCTCCAGAGAGGGCCACAGCAGTTTGAGCGGGAGTCCGGGCAGACCTGCACCGCTGCCGATGTCGATCAAGCTGTACGGCGCGTTGCCCCAGCTCCGGGCGCAGCGCAATGCATCGAGAAAGTGGCGCACCATGATTCCTTTGTAGTCGGTAATAGCGGTGAGATTCACATGTTTATTCCACTGGAGCAAGGTGTCGGCGTAGAGCGCAAACTGGGCCAGTTGCGCCTCTGAGAGAGGTATGCCCCAATCAGCGGTTGTACTGGCCAGTATGTCCAACGACTGATCCATAGCGTTCGTGCGCCTTCAGGTCTACAGTCGCGCCGTACCTTTTTGGTTTTCACAGGTGCAGTTCTGCCTACACAGGGGGATGATCAGCTCGGTGCCGTCACATGTCTCCCGGTATAGGCGGCAACCCATCATCGGTGCGGCGACGTTCTTCGAGATAAGCCACACTGTCATAAAAAAGGGGATCACGTGGATCGATCAATGCAGCTCGCTTGAGATTGTCCAGGACAGCCGGGTCGCGGGGATCGAGCAGATAAATGGCCCAGCCGCGCAGGAAAAAAGCCGCAGCGAGATCAGGTTCGGCCTGAATTGCCAGGAGCGTTGTATTCACGATCCACGCTGATAGCTCACTTTCCCAGCCCTCGGCAACCGTGTCACGAAGCAGCGGATTGGGAAAGGCAAAAAGTTCTGCGCTCGTGAATGGACGCATAACCTCCAGCGCCGCTGCATAATCGCCATAGAAGATCTGCTCCAGCAGTGGGTAAGTTCCATGCTGCACCTGATCGGCTCGGGCTTGCGCATGCAACTCGATAAGCCGCGTGTTCCACGCTACTGCTTCGTCGGTAATTGGCGACGCAATAGATGCAATCGTTTGCTGCGCATCCTTCCATAACCCGGCCTGGGCCAGTTCAACGGCACGATTGTTCAGTATACGCACCGCCTCCGGTGCCGAGTCAGGCAGGGTCTGGAGTTGTACTTCCACTATCTCGGCTCCGTTCCAGCGCAACACCCTGAACTGTTTCAGCCGCACACCACAGGCATAGCAGAAAACGTAGTTGTCGCTCTCGTTCAGTACGATCTCGGTTGCCGTGCCATCACCTGTCAGATCACGGATTTCACCTGCATCGGGGCTGGTGTTGCAACTGGCGACATCACTGAAGAGACTCCGACCGTCAAAGCGCAGCAGGTCAAAACATCCCCCATGAGCGCCCACCCCGCTTTCGACCGCGATCCAGATAAAATTGTCTGAACCCAGGTGTACCACAGAAACACCCTGGACATCGACGTAATCAGAGGTGGACAGGATAAAGCGGGTGACCTCTTGCCAGGTATTATCAGTGCGGGTATAGATGGCGACATAGTGATCCTCAGTAGCGTCAAAGGTACGCAGACCATACGTGTAGACGATCCAGGTCGGGGGAACATTGCTCATAGCTGGAACAGGCAACACCGCGATCCCATCAATACCGTCAGATGAGGGCATATCAGCCCTGGCGGGGGATGGTACACGTGGCCGGCCCGCACTCACGGTCGCTTCCAGTTCTGCCGTCCAGGTTGCCATCAGCGGCGACGTGGGCGACGGAGCAACGGTGGCGGTAGCTTGTGGGACGGGCGTCTGAGGCACAGGCGTCCAGGGCACGAGCGTCGGCAGAGGTGTAAGCGTATCATCCACACCTACCACCGGATTTGCATCTGGCCCATCAGCGGGAGCAGTACAGGCAGACGCGAGCAGCAGACACACGAGCAGCAGGCACCAGCAGCGGGGTATCGGCAGGTAGCGATGTGTACCGGTTGTATCTATCATCTCTATGACACTGTCAGACACCCACAACCCAAGCACCTGGACTTCAGAGACTGCTGCCCCAGTCTCATGAGCCAAGATTCTCTCATGCTTTAAGTATAGCCCAGAGTTACCTAAACCGCAAGCAGGAAATAGAAAAGAGCTGTCAGGAAATAGGAAAGAGGGAACTATCGGAGAACACTTCTATCTCCTCGTGTCTATCTCTTAATTCCTAAGCGCGAACAACGAGTTGCAGCCAGGATCTCATCGGGCATGCCCAGAAGTGCCGCGCCGCAGCTGTCGAAATGGTGTTGTTGATGATCATCAATGACCTTGCAGGTAATGCTACCAGACACACCCCATTAGTGCCCTTATTATACCATAATGCCACACCGAAAACAGGTTGCCTTCACCTCTGTAACTGTTCACACTTGGGGGGAAAAGATTTCAGGCCGGGTTCGGCGCAGGTGCACCCAACGCCCGCAGGCATTCCTGGAAGGCATTCAGGCCCCGCGCCAGCCACGTCTCAAACAGGCTTGCCAGTCCCATGCGGATCCTGGTCCCCGCTGCGCTCCGGCTGCCCCCGCTGATTGTGCGGATGATCACCAGCGGCCGGATACTGCGTTCCGCCTGGTTGTTGTCGGTGCTCAGCCCATCCACCAGCACAAACGGGAAGAGTTCGTCCTCGTGGCGTAGCAGCCGTTGGCATAATGTTCACCTCTCGTTCATTGACCCATCAGCAACATATCAGCCGAAAGGGTCAATTTGAGACCGTTTTCTCGTACATAAGATGAAGATTTTTGTACATATCCTTCTGTTCTGGTATATGGAGAAAGCGAAGTACCCGTGGTTCGACAAATCTTGCACCTCACCATCCTGGCCGGGTTCAGCATTACCCTCGTCTTGATGCTGGCAGCCACCAATCATGACACACTGGCAATGGCCGATCAGCAGACCGGTCGTCCTGAACAAACTATCCTCATTGTGAATCCCGATGAGGATGCCGAAATGCCAGCCTTGCGGAATATTGGAAACACCTATCTATCGCCCATAACAAAAACCAATCAGCCCTTCACCCATATGTTGCTCCGCTGGGAAGCGCAGGCACCCGTGACCAACACGATTACGCTGGAAGTGCGGGTAAGTGTTGATGACCAGTTCTGGAGTGATTGGGGGCCAGTCCTGGAAGATCCCGATCTGTGGGTTCCCCAGGATGGCGATCAAGTCTACTGGAGCCAGATCATCCATGCTGGCGACGATGCGCGTTTCTGGCAGGTGCGGGCGGTGCTACACATGCTGCCTGATGGTACATTACCGGATCTGCGGCGCATCGAAGTCAATACAGTTGATGCGCGCTTTGGTCCGGCTGATCCTGCTCAGAACACCGAGAGCAATATTCCAATTGATACCCATCTTCGTCCAGATGATCGCGACACCTATACCGTGGCCAGCCTGAGCAGTACTGCGAAACTGACACAGGTCGGCAAACCACCGGTGATTAGCCGCACGGCCTGGGGTAACCCGGATGGCCAGAACAGCCGCGTGCGCCCGGTCTACTACCCCGTCAGCCATATGGTGGTTCACCACACCGCCGATGCCAACAGTTTGCGCGGCGGCGAACAACGCTGGTCGGATCGGGTGCGGGCGATCTGGTCGTTTCATACGTTTACCCGTGGTTGGGGCGATGTGGGCTACAACTTCTTGATCGACCCGAATGGTGTGATCTATGAAGGGCGTAGCGGTGGCGATGATGCCGTGGCATTTCATGACACTGGCAACTATGGCTCGATGGGCGTGGTGGTGATCGGTACCTATACCAATGTCGCTCCACCACCCGCATCCCAAGACAGTCTGGTGACACTGCTGGCATGGAAAGCAGCGCAAAAAGGGATCGATCCGCTCGGACGTTCCTATTACTATGGCTGCGACATCTCGCCCTACTGCCGCCCCTATACCCGTAGCGCAGTGGTTGCCAATATCGCTGGTCACCGCCATGTAACCCCCGGTCACACGACATGTCCTGGCGATCAATTTGCGAATCTACTCCCCTCCATTCGCAATCGCGTCCAGAACCGCATCCAGGCCGGGGACTTCGTTCCTGGTCAACCGGATAATGGCGACTTGCTGATCGATGAACTGGAGGATAGCTTTGCACGTAGCCAGGCCAACTGGTACTCGGCCAGTTGCGGCTATGGTGGGCATACCTTCTATACCTATGCCACCGACAACCCGCAAGAAAGCACCAACAGCGCTACCTGGCGCCCGACGATTCCGACCAGCGGACGCTACCGGATTTTTGTGCACATTCCACAGGGTTGTGGCCTGGGTACCGCACCCTATGCCACACGCCAGGCAACCTATCGCATCCACTCTGCCGCTGGCGACTTTCAGCGCGTGGTTGATCATAACACCACCGAAGAGTGGATTGATCTAGGTGTGTACGAATTTCAGCAGGGCACGGCGGGCGCAGTGGAGTTGCATGATCTTACTGGCGAGCCATTTAGCCGGCGTCGGGTGATCTTCTTTGACAGCATCAAGTGGGTACCCGAACAGCATACGGCCAGCGCCGAGTTGCTGAACGTGGCCTATGAACATACGACTATTGCCGCTGGCGAGGTTCTCAAAGTGACTTTCACTGTACGCAACACGGGCGATGTACCCATCCATGGTCAGATACCCCAGGCAGGCTCCTTCCCCGATGGCACATTTAATGTGACAAATGGCTATGTCTATGATGAGGGTGAATGCTTCCTCGGTACGACTGGACAGGACTACCCTATCTATCCCAAGGAGACCGATCGCTTCCGGGTGGTGCTTGGTGCAACCGATCGCCCACCGGCATGTGATGGTGATACAGGTGGCTATCCGTGGCGTTGGGGCATCAATGGCACACTGGAACCAGGCGAGGAGCGCGATGTTGTGGGGTACGTGCGGTTTCGACAACCCGGCTTGGTAACACTGCAAGCTGGTATTATTCAGGAATATGTGCGCTATCATGTGCAGAGCGCGGCGATCCAGACTATTACCGTCACTCCCGAAACCATGGCCCCGGTGGCAATCAGCTATGACAGGCAGTTCCAACCATTAGCCCATGTCTACACACTGGGCGCGATTCCCGATAACTTGCTGGCTCGCACGCGCAACCCGCTGTCGATTACGCGAGGCGCGTATGTTGGGAGTTTTGCATGGGATGGCAGCACGCTGGATTGGGGCGATGGCGGGCCATTGGGTCTGACGGATAATTTTGTGGTCGAGCAGACACGCCTGTTCCTGGCACCGTATACTGGCGAATATGTTTTCCGCACCACCAGCGATGATGGCTCGTGGCTGTGGGTGAACGGTAAGAGTGTTGTGGTCAACCACGGGTTGCACAGCGCTACCGACGTGACCGGAACCGTTACGCTCGAGGCCGGGGGTCATGTCCTCAGCTTCAAATATTTTGAGCGCACTGGCCTGGCGACAGCGGGCTATGCAGTACAACTACCGGGAAGCAGTGCGTTTATCACGCCGCCGCCAGGCATCGTTGATAATACGCCGCGTGTTGGTTCGATCTTCACCGCCCCTCCGGATCTGACACTGGCGGCGGACGATCTCGGTGGAAGTGGAGTGGCCTTGCTACGCTATTCGTGGGATGGTCAAACCTGGATCGAACATCCGGAGCAGATGCTCCGTCTGGGACGGCTGTCCGACGGGCACTATCATCTGCGCTATCAGGCGGTGGATCAAGCCGGGAACAAATCGCCGATCTATGAACTCCAATTCGGCGTAAATTCAGATGCACCGCTCTTTCAGGTCTATCTGCCGCTGGTGCACGGATCGTAGCCTGTTCGCCCTCACCTCTGCCCCTCTCTCACTGGGAGAGGGGCTCTTCGATCTAATGAGCGTATCCTCACCTCCTACTCGTACGCCAGCACATCGCGCACAGTGAGCCGTGAAGCATTCCAGGCTGGCAAGAAACTGGCAACTGCTGATAAAAGCACCACCGTCACGAACCAGATCAGTGCCCCACCCACCGAAAACGAGTAGCTGAGGGGAGACTGCCAGAAAGCCATTCCCACCGCGTCACTCAACAGTTTGCTCAAGGGTATCGCCAGCATTGCTCCCAGCAGCCAGCTAATACTGCCAATCAATACACCCTCAACCAGCACGATCTGCTGAATTGAGCCGTTCGAGGCACCAATCGCCCGCATCACCCCAATCTCACGGGTGCGCTCCAGTACATTGATACTCATCGTCCCCATCAGTCCCAGTCCGCCTACAAATGCGAGCAGCACGGCCATAAGCAGCAACAGAATCACAAGAATTTCAAAAGTGGCTTCGGCCTCGGCCCGTTCCTCGGCAATTTTGGCCACCGAGTTGATACGCAGGCTGGCACGCTCAAATTGCTGTTCTAGCTGTTGGGCAACCTGCGATTGAAACGCCAGGTCACTACGCTCAGTGACAACCCAGACGCTACTGGCGCGCCCGGCATTGCGCGCCGCCCGCGCATAGTCAGCATAATCGACATAGGAAATCGGTGCCAAAAATTGCGAAACGCCCACGATGTGCCATGTGGTATCACGGCCATCTATTTTCAATACCACGGAGTCACCAACATTCAGATCGGGTTCAGTACTCAGAAAATTGGTACTTACCACAATCGCGTTTTCGTCATCAGCGTGCAACCAGCGCCCGGCTACTATCACAGGCCGCACCAGATCGGCATCAACCGGTGGTGCCATCAAAAACATACTATCACTCTCGGTCTTGTCGGCCCGTACACGCCGGGTTACGGTAAAGCCGGCACCCTTCGCCGTCACGACGCCAGGGACACTCAGCGCCACATCCTCGATCTGCTCAATCCGATGCGGACGACTCAACGTCACCTGCACATCATACTGCCAGGTATCCATGAGGTCATCGAGCGTCGTGAGCAGCGAGTCGCGTACACTAAACACACCAATAAAAATCGCCCCCGCCAGTGTAAGTGTTGTCAGGGTTAGCACCAGGCGTCCCTTGCGGCGGAACGTATTGCGTAACGAGAGCAGCAGTGGCCGCGACAAACCAGGCAGGGCCGTCAGGTAACCAGAGAGATTCGCTATCCGTCTGCTATGATGCATTTTGTGCAATGCACGTTGGACACCCAGGCCATAATCACTCATCGCCTCACGCACCGTTACCCGTGTGCCCGTAATAATTGGATACAGGGCGGCCAGCGATGGTATCATCAGACCAACTGCCACCTCCAGGATAATCACGAAGCCGGGTACATAGAAATCAGCCAGATCAAAGTTGAACAGGCCTGCCATAAACCGGGTAAAGAGTTGTGCCCCCAGTGCTCCCAATGGCACGGCGATCAGCAATGAGAGCATGCCAAAGATCAACACCATGACCAGATACAGACCCATGATCTGGTATGAGCGGGCACCAATCGCCTTCATGATGCCGATCTGCCGCACCTGCTGCGCCAGGAGCGCTGAGATGGTATTGATCACCAGGAACCCGCTCAACAGTAGCGAGAAAAAGCCCAGCACGCCTAGCAATAAAACGATGGTCTGCATAGCATCACTCAAAGGGTGCTTACCCGGCTCCAGCACAATCGTCATCAGCACCGAGCGACCGCTTTTTTCGATCTTATTACGCACCTCATTAGCCACCGCTTGCACATGTTCTTTATTATATTTATCGCCCTCAACGACGATATACATCTCGTTGTAGTCACGTGGCTCACCCAGCCACTCGAGCGTCTCAAAGGTAACATAGGCATAGATCGTACCATCGAGAAACGCCGGCAACTGTGAGAGGTCATGCGCCAGACCCGCGATGCGCACCTCGCGCCGCAAACCGTTGGGCATCTTGAGCAGCACCGTGTCACCGACTGCAGCATTGGTCAGGCCTAGTGCCGCCCGCTCGATCAACATTTCGCGGTAGGGCGGTGGCCAGGCACCGCTCTCTGACCAGACTTTATTGATCCGAATATTATCGTAATCGGGGATGGCAAAGATCTGCAGATCGCGCCACTCATCAGCTCCCACATTTAGCCGCACTGAGAGGCTGCGCCGCCCCTCAGCAGCAGCCACATTGCGCATACGCTGCACCACCTGCACCAGATCATCATCAAAACCTTCACCGCCGCCCAGCATCAGGTATGATACCAACAGGCGAGCACTGGCTGGATTCGTGGCGGCATAACTCTGTGCCAGATCACGATCCAGAATAATCCGCGCATTCGCAATCATACCGACGGCGAAGACTCCGACGGCGATCGACAGTACGACCAGGATCGTCCGAGTTTTATTGCCCCGCATATCACGCAGTACTTTGCGCCAGCGTGGTCGAATGATCATGGTTCACCTCCATCCGATAAGCAAAAGGCAGCAGCAGACCGGAACAGGATCTGTCTGCTATACCCGGTTGCCTGCCACTGCCATCACGCAGACACATACCCATGAACGATGACCTCCTGATCTTTGTCCGGTTGCCTCCCTTCAATGGTCGTGCCCTGATCCGCAACAATCGTACCATCCGCAATGGTGATCGTGCGCTGCACGCGACGGGCCAGGTCGCTATCGTGAGTCACAAGCAGGATTGTTTTTCCCCGATCCACCAGTGTCTCGAACAGGTGGAATACTGCATCGGCAGTTTGCGAGTCGAGGTTGCCGGTCGGCTCGTCCGCCAGAATAAGTGGTGGATCGTTTGCCAGCGCACGGGCAATCGCCACCCGCTGTTGCTGGCCGCCCGACACGGCGGACGGTAGTTTATAGGCATGATCGGCAATGTCCACCTGTTCGAGTAAATGCAGTGCCCGATCATGAAACTCGTGGGGCGGATATGTATCACAAAAATCCATGGGCAACATCACATTCTCGATCACTGTGAGCGAGGGTATAAGCTGAAAGGATTGATAGACAATGCCGATGTTGATACCCCTCCAGATAGCAGCACGCTCTTCAGTAAGCCGATGTACGGCGGTATCACCCACCAGGATCTCACCCGATGTCGGGCGGTCAACAGCGGTGATCATATTGATCAACGTCGATTTACCACTGCCAGATTTGCCAATAACGGCGATAAATTGACCGCGGTCGATCATCAGATCGATATCGTTGAGTGCCACGACATCTCCAGTAGCACTCGGATAGACTTTGCACACCTGCCGCAACTCAATGAAATGGGTATTGTCATAACGATAGCCTGTATGTACGGAATCGGGTCTACATTTTACGCGTCTGAAAAGCTGTTGTAGCATCACGATTACCTGGTATTTCTAGCGGGTGCCATCAATAGTGGCAGGTTTCCCGTATCTTTACATACCTTCGTTCGACGAAAAACCCGGTACTGCCAGGGTGATCTCTAAGCAAATTGAATACATTTTTATACCAATCCTCTGCCAATTATGAAGTGGAGTCCCGGCTTTTTTCGCCTGGAGAGAGCCAGAGCCAGACGAAGGCCACGACTCCAGCTTGTTCACAACGTGTTGCTATAAAGTACGCGGTCGCTCATCACAAAATGGATTTTAGCTGCGGCAGAGCAGTACTTGCACTGTGGAGCGTCTCTTCCACTTTGAAGAACATTGGATGCAAGCCACTGTGTACCTTGTGGTATGTAGGATTGCTCCAGTACCAACGTGCGTTTGCACGACCAGCAGTCCGTGGTCTCTTGAGACGAATATTATACCGAGACTTCACCGCAGCCGAGCCGCGGGAGCCTGCGGCCCCCGCGCATAGTTCCACGGTGGTTTTGGCGGGTTGAAACCGCACCACGCCTTCCTACCCAGGGGATGTCTCGTTGTAGTACTAAGACGTAGATCAGTGGAGGAAAGTTTCAAATGTTCAACTCATACTGAATGTACTATGTTTAGAAGCGGGCTGAACCGCGGTATGGAGTATGTCAGCATGGCTGCTGCCACATGGACGTACAAGGATCACCGTCTTGCACCATACCTGTTGTCTGAGCAGTCGGCTCTGCGTGCGTCTCGTTCACTCGCAACGGCAGCCGCACGACAAAGGTCGATCCTTGCCCCACGACACTCTCCACACTGATCGTCCCACCCATCAATTGGCACAAATGTGAGCTTAATGCCAGACCCAGTCCAGTACCTCCAAACTTGCGTGTGGTCGAACTATCACCTTGCATGAAAGCCTGGAATAGCCGGCGCATCTGGGGCATAGGTATACCAATGCCTGTGTCGCTTACGGTGAAGAGAATCATGACCGGTGGCTGATCAGGTGCGGCCTTCTGGAATGAGACAGGTTCAGTACTGAGCATTGACGGCGCCTCCCTGCTCGTATCTCCTCCGTCCACAGAGTGGCAAAGACGTGTGGTAACATGCAAGGTAATCGTTCCATGCTCAGTAAACTTGGTGGCATTACTCAGCAGATTTAGCAATATCTGGCGTACTTTGGTCACATCCGCATACATCGTTTCCGGTACATCTTCCAATTGTACATCCAATCGATTGCCATTTTTCGCCGCCAGCGGCCGGATATGCATCACCACGTCATCAATCAGTGTGGTTACATCAAAGGTTTCCAGGAGCAGATCCATTTTACCGGCTTCGATTTTGGACAGATCAAGAATGTCGCTAATCAAAGCCAGCAGGTGCTCACCCGCAATTTGTATCTTTTTCAGATCGGGAAGCAGATCTGTGTATCCTAATTCACGTACTTCTTCACCCAAAAGTTCGCTATAGCCAATCACCGCATTGAGGGGAGTACGGAGTTCATGGCTCATATTCGCCAGCAAGGTACTCTTGGCCCGATTAGCCGCCTCGGCTGCTTCCTTTGCCTGGTATAAATCCTGTTCAAACCGTTTGAGTTCCGTTATATCGCGGAGCACGACCAAGCGTCCAGTTATCCGCCCGCGGCGGTCGCGTAAGGGTGAGATGCGCAGATCAAAGTTGCGCTGGCGACTACCATCATCCAGCACAAAATCCTCTCGCGTTTCAGTGACGTACAGGTAACGTTCCAGCAGATCTGGGCGATGCGCCAGAATACGATCGACCGATTGCCCAATCAACAGGTGTGCCTGGCTTTCAAAGATCGCACAGGCGGATGGATTAATATCCACAATGCGGTTCTGCGCATCCAGCACAACTACGCCATCACTCATACTCTCAATGATCACATCGCGGGCTATGGGAACAATATCCAGTAGCCGAAAGTGAAAGAGTCCCCATGCCAGGCTCACACCAGTCACAGTAAACATGAGAGGAGTCAGATCGAGATCAGGCCAGGGACTCAAGTTGAAAACATACAGAACATTGCCCAACCAGGGCATCATCACACCCAGTAACGTCACCAGTGCCTGACCCCGATACAGGCGCGGCGAGCGTATAAACGTCCGCACCATTAGCAGCGTACCTACCAGTAAGAAAAGATAGGCATAAGCCGTGTGCATCCAGAACGCAATGCCATACGTTGCGCTCCAGGCCGGGAGTGTACCGCTTATATCCAGGGTGATATTTTCCCAGAAGAACTGATGGGCTGGATACGTCCAGATCAAGAACCAGACGAGTAGCGGCTCAATCGCTAGCAGTGCGAGATTACGGCGTGTTAACCAGTGAGGACGCCCCGTGTATTGAATGGCAAAAACGAGCCAGGCAGGCGGCACCAGCGCAATACCGATGTATTGGACTCGTGCCCAGAAGATTTTCGTCGCGAGATCGGGGCTTACCAATTCCTGAGCATAGGTCAGCGACCATTCGGCGATCGCGAGCATAAGCACCGCCAGGGCAAGCGCACCTGGTACTGAACGATAACGCCAGGCAAAACCCGCCAGTACAATAGATGTTATGGCCCCTATGACCAGCAGCAGAATATATTGCATGCCAACCCTTGCAATTCACCCTATCTGCCCGTTTCGCCTGGCATGGATGTACCAGGATGGACTGCAATGGGAATAGCCACATAGAACGTTGTTCCCTGGTTACGCATGCTGGTAAACCAGATACGCCCACCCTGGAGTTCGACCAGACGCCGGGTAATGTGCAGCCCTAACCCTGTGCCCGATGGAGCATCAATACCATGCGTGTTCGCCCGAAAAAACTGCTGAAAGATGCGGGGGTGATCTTCGACATCAATGCCTACTCCATCATCTTTGACCATCAGGCAGACCATCGGCTGATCCATCCCCTGCGGTGACACCAGCGTTGTACATTCCGCGTGGATGGTAATCGAGCCGCCATGAGGTGTATATTTATAGGCATTGCTCACCAGGTTAGTGACAATCTGGATCAGACGCATCCGATCCCCTCGTATCAGCGGCAGATTATCAGGTATATACACCCGCAACGTCTGGGATCGGGCTTCAATCTGACTATAGATAGATTGTACTACTGCTTCGACAATCTCAGACAGCGCAATGGCACTATAGTCGAGATACAGATGTCCGGACTCAATCCGCGAAATATCCGTGAGATCAGAAACCAGGCTCGTCATCATATGGACATTGGTACGCATCGTCTGTAAAAATTTTACCTGAGTTTCGTTCAAGTCTCCGAATCTCCGAGATAATAACATATCCGTATACCCCAGGATCGATGTCATCGGTGTTTTCAGTTCATGCGAAACAAACGAAACAAATTCGCTTTTAGCCGTACTGGCAGACTGTAACGCAACGTACAACTGGGCATTGGCCAGCGCTATCGCTGCATGATCACATAAGCGCATCAAAAAGGCCAGCATCTCCTCACTACAGTTGCGGATGGTGTTACTCTCCAGCAACAGTAAACCAATCACCTGTTGCTCACGCCGAATAGGCAGTACCAGTTGACACTGGCCAGTTGGCACTAAGCGGAACGCATCATTCTGCTGGTCAAACTGTTGTAACTGAAGTTCGCCACTCTGCAGCGCGGTCTGAATCGTTGGCACATTCAGGGGGATATACCCATTGTGTAGTATACCAGAAGCCGCACCATACCCGTGTGTGGCAATCACGCGCAGCGCATCAGATGTTACCATCCCTATCACCCCCGCATCAGCCATGGATCGGCGGATGGCCCATTCGAGCGTGATCTGCATAACGCGCTGCACATCAAGGCTGGCATTCAATTCACGATCAATACGTTGAATAGTGTGCAACTCGTCCAGGTAAATTTGCTCCTGATCACGCAGGCGCTTCTTCTCCAGAGAAGCTTTGATGCGGGCTTTGAGTAAGGTCGGGTTAAATGGCTTGGGAAGGTAATCTTCGGCACCAAGATGAATACATTTCACCACACTGTCAAGATCGTCAATCGCCGAAATCACAATCACCGGAATATGACGAAGCGTCGCATCTGCTTGCACGTATTCCAGAACTTGATAGCCACTCATACCGGGCATCATAATATCCAGCAATACCAGATCGATCGCCTGGCTACGCAAGCAATCGAGGGCCATCTGTCCATGGTGTGCCACGACCGGAGTATATCCCTGGCGCTGTACATGCCGAGTAAGCAAATCACAATTCTGGACGCTGTCATCAACTATCAGGATGACATATGATTCTGCTTGCATACTCTCGTATCACCTTCTGGGTACACCATGGTCTGTATAACCTGATTTTTCCAGGTCAATTCAGACGGTTCTCTATCGATATCAACAACATCTACCGGCAGACATACCTGGAAGGTTGATCCAACGCCTGGTTCACTCTCCACCCTGATGGTACCGCCCATCAAGGTCACTAAACGCTGGCAGAGCGCCAGGCCCAATCCAGTGCCGCCATACTTGCGAGTTGTGGAAGCATCACCCTGCACAAACTCTTGAAACAACTTCTGTAGCTGCTCACCGGTCATACCAATGCCCGTATCAGCGACTTCAAGGAGCATCACCGTCGTGTTCGGCACCTCCCGCAACGTGGCTGATCCGTTGACTGACAGGTCATCGGTACTGAGGGGCAACGATTTCTGGATGCTAATACGGAAGGTCACTGTTCCATCCTGGGTGAATTTGGCCGCATTACTCAACAGGTTAAACAGAATCTGACGCACTTTGGTCAGGTCACTACGAATAATCGGTACCTGGTCATCAAGATAGACACGCAACTGGTTCCCATTCTTTTCAACCAATGGTTGAACCATCGTCAAGACCTCATCGGCCAGATCCTCCAGATCAAAGGCTTCAAGATACACATCCATTTTTCCCGATTCGATCTTCGAAAGATCCAGAACATCACTGATGAGCGCCAGCAAATACATACCCGCTCGATGAATGCGTTCTATATCAGGCAACAAATCAGTGTATCCCAGATCTTGCACATCACCTTTCAGTAACTCGCTATAGCCCAGGATCGTGGTGAGAGGGGTGCGCAACTCGTGCGTCATATTTGCCAGAAACTGGCTCTTGGAACGACTGGCTTCTTCAGCAGCTTCTTTGGCCCAGTATAAAGCTTGTTCAGCCTGGCGCCGGACAGTAATGTCATGCAGAATCACCTGCATTGCTTGCTGGTCTTGATCACAGAAGGGCGTAACGCTGATTTCTACGTCTCTCTCCGAACCATCCAGACGCATAACCCCCCCGATAGGCAACAGAGACGGTCTTTCCCGGAGTACGCCTGGTTCGAGCTGTTCACGGAGCATCGCCTGGCTTTCAGGTGGTACAAAATCCAGCAGGGATTTCCCCAGCAGTTGATCTGCACTGACTGCTCCAAACAATGCCAGACCTGCCGGGTTGATAAACTCGATCGCCCCATCGCGATAGATCGCAATCGCGTCAGGCGCGTGTTCCACCAGATGACGATAGCGTTTTTCGCTCTGGAATGCCTGCTGCTGGGCATGCTCTAAGGAAATGAGCATGGTATTGATCGACAGGGCCAACGAGGCAATTTCATCCTTACCCTGAACGGCAACGCGAGCGGCAGGTGTAGCCAGTTGGCGTATCATATCAACGGCACTATGTAAGCGGAGTAACCGCGACAGCACTGCGCGTTCTATAAAAAACACCGTACCAATCCCCAATACCACACTGACCAGCAAGAGCGACACAAGTATGTAATGGATGGTTTCCTGGCCCTGCTGATAAATAGACCGATCAACATTGACCTGCAACAGGAGCGATGCGTGCCCATAGATATCCTCAAGCACGCTATAACCTGCAATGACATTCCCATTCAATGGTTGCACATACATCGGACTGCCCATTGATGTGCGGAAAGGCATCTGTTCAACTGTACTCGGAAGCAGGTCATCGTGATAGGCAACCACTGTCAACGACAGCCGGGTGATCTGCGCCAGTTGTTCAATCTGGCTCGGATTGAGCAAGCGCCCCATTACAAGAAAACCACGTGAGAGGTCATTCTCGGCGCCGGGAAGAATGGGTTGCACTGCTATCAGGAGCGGATCGTCTGGTAAGCGTAGGAGGCCCTTCAGAGCGTGTTTCTCACTGTCTGGAAACAATGTATGGTCGCTCAGGCGCTGCAAAAATGCTTGGAGATTGGGCGGAAGCGGTAGTTCCGTCTGAGTATCAATGTCAAAAAAGCGTATGAAGCGTGGTTCACCGTCCGTGCCGAGAAGTGCGACCAGATTCAAGCGGTTATAGATAAAGGCCTCATTCCGATAATTGCTGGTGAGATAGGCTTCATTGTAGTCGTTCATAAAGGCATACGTGTCATCCCAGATAGCATAATCGCGGGCCGTCTGTTCCAGCGCGTTTATTTCGTTTACCAGCGCATTGAGGGCGCGTTCGACATGCTCCTGCGTCTTCTGTTCCTCTAGTTCGGCAAAGCTGGTCAGCAAAATAGCTTGCGAAGTAGCGTACAGCAACGTGATCAGAATGATCGTCACCATACTGATCGATAGCAGCGTTTTATTGCGTAACGACATAGGCGTGCTTCCTCTCAACCATAGTCTACACGGCTCGCCAGTAGATAAGTCTATGTGGAAGGGATAGCAAGGGCACGGCCTCACACTCCCTGTTGGCGAACATTTCCCAGAATGGACACGTATTTCTAATTTAATAATTTCATAACGAATTCTTGCAATTATAGATAGAATCAAATGTACCCGCAAATACTGCTTTTATTATTATTCGGAAACCTGACTGCACTGTCAAGAACATTTTTAGGGAGATTTTATGCAGAAACTTGGAGAGAAATAGGATATTGGCTCCCGGATCGGCAGCCGGAAGCACCTGTTGATGCCTATGGATTGTGAGGGACTGTACCCCATTCTCGCTATGAACCGTTCACACGACACACCGCCTGTCAACAAAGAACCGCCTGGTGTATAATACCAGCGCAAGCATCTGGCTAGAAAGCGACAGGCAGTATACGCGGTGGCAATCGCTCGTCTCTCCTGTAGCGTGCGTGTTCTGGCCATCTGGCAATTGGTACAAAGAACGTGCAGCATATGCTATCCTGGCAACTGCACTACCCATGAGAAACATATGACTCATTATCTGGTTACCGTAACTCCACGCACACCTGTCCATACACCACCGATCATGCAGTCACTCTATCTGCTGGCCGGTTCACAGCTTGATCCAGCGGCAGTAGCGCGTCTGACGACGGAACTGCTGCATGATCCGGTGATCCAGCAGGCGACCTGGTGTACCCTTCACAGCGAAGCGCTCCAGGAAGATCCCGGCCACATGTTGCCCGCTGGTGGACACTATCTTGAAATTGCCTATCGTCCAGGCGTAACCGACAATGAAGCTGAAAGTGTGATCGAGGGTGCCAGGCGGCTGGGAATAAGCGGACTGGAGCAGGCGCGGGCACTACGCCGCTACCTGCTGCCAGCGCATAGCGATCCTGAGATACTGGCCCGCACATTGGCTAATGATCTCGTGCAAATCACACTGATCTACCGTCACAATGATGACAGTGCCGCACGACGCTCGCTCTATCTGTGGCTGCTTACCCCACCAGCCCGGGTCACCCCCGTGGTACAACAGGTACTGCTACGTGACGCAGACGATGCCGAACTGTTGCGTATCAGCCAGGCTGGCATGTTAGCGCTGGATCTGACTGAGATGCAGGCGATCCAGGCCTACTTTACCCAGATCGCTCGCAACCCGACTGATGGTGAATTAGAGACACTGGCCCAGACCTGGAGCGAACATTGTTCGCACAAAACATTCAAGGCCCGCATCAACTATCGCTATGCTGCCAGGAGAGATGCTGCGTCAGCCATGCTTGACCCGCAACTGTATAGCGCCTATCATCAGTTACAACAGGATAGTGAAATTGATAGCCTGCTTCACACCTTTTTGATCGCCGCCACCAGGCGTGTCCTTGAAGCCCAGGCTGCACATTCTTCGTCACAGTGGATATTGAGCGCCTTTGTCGACAACGCAGGGATTGTGGCGTTTACCCGTGACTATGAGGTTTCCTTCAAAGTTGAAACCCACAACCATCCCAGTGCGCTGGAACCATTTGGTGGGGCGAACACGGGCGTCGGCGGAGTAATCCGCGATGTGCTGGGAGTTTCGGCCCTGCCCATCGCCAACACCGACGTGCTATGCTTTGGCCCGCTGGATCGTGCGGCTGAAGCGTTACCATCGGGTGTGCTACCGCCCGCCCGCATTTGCCATGGCGTCGTTGCGGGTGTACGCGATTATGGCAACAAACTCGGCATCCCTACTGTCAATGGTGCCATCCTGTTCGATCCAGGGTACACTGCCAACCCGCTGGTGTTCTGCGGCACTGTCGGCATTGCTCCGCGTGGTGCGCACCCGCGCGCAGCGCGTCCGGGCGATGTCGTGGTCGTTCTGGGCGGGCGCACCGGGCGCGACGGTATCCACGGCGCAACCTTTAGTAGCATTGAATTGACCCATACCACCGCCAGCAACGTTGGGAGCGCAGTGCAGATTGGCGATCCGATTACCGAGAAGAAATTACTGGACGTACTGATGCAGGCCCGCGATCAGAGTCTATACAATGCGATTACCGATTGTGGTGCCGGTGGTCTCTCGTCGGCAGTGGGCGAGATGGGCGAGCAAACGGGGGTCACTGTCGAACTAGAGCATGTACCACTAAAATATGCCGGGTTACAGCCATGGGAAATCTGGCTATCTGAGGCCCAGGAACGCATGGTACTGGCCGTGCCGCCACAACATCTGGCGACCTTTCTTGAACTCTGTGCCTCCGAGGATGTCGAAGCCACACCGATTGGTCATTTTACGAACGACCAGCGTCTGCGTGTGGTGCATCACGGGCAGATGGTGGTGGATCTGGCGATGGAATTCGTTCATCATGGGCGGCCACAGCGGGTGCTGGAAGCCGTCTGGCAGTATGACCAGACGGCACACCGGGATGCGTCGTCTCCTGCCACACCCCTGCTTACGATGCGTGAGGCGTTATTACGACTCCTTGCCCACCCGAATATTGCTTCCAAAGAACACATTGTGCGCACCTACGACCACGAAGTTGGTGGGGCAACCGTGATCAAGCCCCTGGTTGGTATCGCCAATGATGGGCCGGGTGACGCGGCAGTCCTTCAACCCCTGCGGCATACCTACGAAGGATTAGCGCTGGGCTGTGGTATTAATCCGCACTATGGACGTCTCGATCCCTACTGGATGGCGCTGGCATGCATTGATGAAGCCCTACGAAATGTTGTTGCCGTTGGCGGCGACCCATCCCGTACCGTTATTCTGGATAACTTTTGCTGGGGTGACCCGCGCCAACCAGATCGTCTGGCAGGCCTGGTACGTGCCGCCGCTGGCTGCTACGATGCCGCCATTGCCCTGGGGACACCATTCATCAGTGGCAAGGACTCGCTGAATAACGAGTACCGTGATGCCCAGGGACAACGTATGGCTATCCCGCCTACACTGCTCATCTCTGCCCTGGCTCATGTGCCGGATGTGCGTCAGACAGTGACCATGGATCTGAAGGAGGTAGATAACATCCTCTATCTCGTGGGTACCACCCGCCCTGAACTGGCGGGATCACACTATGCATTGATCTGTCAGACCACTCCACCTGATCCACAACAAGCCAGCCCGGGCTATCCCTCCCATCCCTTGCCACCCCAGGTTGATCTGGCCCAGGCACGTCAAACCTTTGTCGCACTGCATAAAGCGATACGCGCTGGTCTGGTACGCGCCTGCCACGATCTTAGTGAAGGAGGGCTGGCCGTCGCTGCGGCCGAAATGGCCTTTGCCGGCGGGTATGGGCTGAACATCGATCTGGGTGCGATGTCGATCGCTGCCCCCTGGCAACCGACGAACCTGGCCCGCACATCGGGCACAGCGGACGAGACCGTGATCAAACTTTTCTCCGAGTCACCAGATCGGTTTCTGGTTGAAGTACGACCACAGGATGCACCCGCTTTTGAAACCACCCTGTCCAGTACTATCGTGACCCGCATCGGACGGGTAACTGCCAGCACTGAATTGCGTATCAGCATCGCAACAGACGAGGTGTTCACCATTGACCTGGCAACCCTCAAAATGGTATGGCAGCAGGCACTGGATATCGGGCTATCACAGGAATCAGGCCTATGACACGAGCTACTGGCAATGGGTATGATCTTGATGCCAGCGCATTTGTTGATCGGATTGAACGGGTACTCAACAATACCGATGGCATTGAAGTGTTGAAGCGCGATGGTATGGAACTAGAGGTGCGCACACCAGATGCAGATATGCGCCTGAATGTGCAAACCTTTTATACGGCTTATCTCCAAAACCCGCTGCAGGTTGAGCATATTATTCATACCCTGATCAAAACCTTGCAGGGCTTTCAGCCTGACCGCTCAACCAGCAGTTATGCGGCGCTCCGCGAGCGGATCTATCCGATGTTGAAACCAATTGCACTGCTGGCTGAGGTGCGCGACCGACAGTTGCCGCTCATACTCTATCGCCCCTTTCTGGCAGATCTGATGATTGCCTATGTGATTGATGAAGCCGATAGTGTGGCTTTTATCAACGAAGAACACCTGGCAAAGTGGGAAATTGCCGAACACCGCATCCATAATCAAGCCCTGGCCAACCTGCGTCAGCGTACCCTGAATGCTACCGACTATACCACTGTTGGCACAGGTGCCCAACGCCTGTTTATCTTCAGTAGCCAGGATGGCTACGATGCCACACGCATCCTGTTACCGGAGGTACTGGATCGGTGGCGCGTACAACTTCCGGGTCGCATGGTGATTGGCATTCCGAACCGCGACTTTCTGATCGCCTTCAGTGACGTGGATCGCATGATCTTACACAGTATGGCACATCAGATCCAACGGGACTCCATTCAGCGCCCCTATGGTCTCACCGATCAATTGTTTACGCTCATCAACGGTGAAATTCACGTCTATGAGTTGGAATAGAAAGGAACAGAATGGAGTCGATCGATGCAGCAGCGATCCTGGTGACGCTCGCCTGCTATATTGTTGCCAGTTTTCTCTGGTGGTATCAACGTACCCCTATCTATCTGTGTACCCTGCTGTCGGGGCATGGAGGTGCCCTGGCCACACCGCTCTGGGCATATTTATACATGATCGACTATCGCCCTGACCTGGATGTATTGATCACGGTGCTGAATATACCACTGCTACGCATCGTGGTTATTACCTCGGCATGGTGGTACACCATGCCGGCCATGCTGGTATTATTTTTGTATAGTACCCACTGGTGGTTCCCAAATTACCTGTCAGTTATCCTGACCTGCATCATCTTTGCGATGTATCATCTGATGCTGGAAACATTCGTGATGCAGGTGGGCCTCTGGAACTACACGGCTCCAGCCTTACCCTTTGACATTTCGCATACCCTATTTGCGGCTACCAAGGGCACCCTGCTCTCATTGAGCATACTCTATGCGCTGATGGTCGTCCAGCGCTTTGCCTGGATCAGCATCTTTTTCACGCTGCTGCCCGCCACATTGTTGCTCAGTCTGATCATTTATGGCATACTTGGCGCACCTCTCTGGATGGCACGCCTGCTGACAACACAGGAATGGGCCACGATGCTGGGGATGTTGACGACCCTGGGATTATTTCTGTGGGCGGGACATATTATTGCCCAGGGTCTGGGGCGTACTGTCAATACGCACTTGCTATGAATCGAAACCGAATCGATGGGCATTCTTACACCACAACTACTGCTCACGGCCTATAGCCAGGGGATTTTTCCAATGGCGCATACCGACGATATCTACTGGTATGATCCTGATCCACGGGCTATCCTGCCGCTTGACACCTTCACGGTGCCGCGACGATTGGCACGTACGGTACGCAGCGGGCGGTTTGACATACGTGTCGATACCAACTTCCGGGCCGTCATAGAAGCATGCGCGGCCCCGGATACGGGACGCGAAGATACCTGGATCTCGCCCGAACTAATTGATCTGTACACCGAACTGTACACCATGGGCTTTGCCCATAGCGTCGAAACCTGGTACGCCGGGCAACTGGTGGGTGGCTTATATGGCGTGGCTCTGCGCGGCCTGTTCGCCGGGGAAAGCATGTTTAGCCGTGTCACCGATGCGAGCAAAGTAGCGCTGGTGCATCTTATCGAACGCTTACAGCGTGGTGGCTATCAGTTGCTGGATGTGCAGTTCCTCACGCCCCATCTCGCTCGCTTTGGTGCGATCGAGATCCCACGTTCATCCTACAAAGCACGACTGGCACGCGCATTACAGATTGACGCCACATTCCCGATCTCCTGACCTGCCGCGACATCTGTACATCCCGGCAGTGACCCACAGAGGCCAGGAATGTCTGCTATGTACCTGCCCTGGGAGAAGCCTATCCCCACGGTAAAAGAGAGTCCCGGCAGCAGCCGGGCGATCATCCCGTCCCGACTGCCACCAGGACTCTTATTTGGCACGACCTGCGGCGGCTTGCTACAGGTCAATTCTTCGCAACTTTCAACCTATGGTTGTAGCATTTATCTCATCTGCACCAGGTATAACCAGCACAGGCATGCACAGCCATGTCGCGGAGGCATCGTCTTTCAACGATAGGAACATTAACGGTGCTTCCGTTTGCGCCGCTGACGTGCCTCGCGCCGCGAGGAAGAAGACGTTATGGATGGCACTGGCCGATGATCCAGGCCATTGGTGGAGGAGCTTTTTTTGGAAACTGTCGCACCAGTAACCGAGCGACGGGAACTGCCACCGGTGCGACCCGGTGACTTCTCAGCTACCCGCTGGGGATAGATCGTGCGGGCATAGTAGATACCATACCCGGCCAATACCAGTTCGACAAGGAGCAACAGATAAAACCAGTAGCGTTGATCAAACACAGCGATTCCATTCGCCCGCAACACACCGAGCAATACCCCTATGCCACCCACACTGATCAATATCAGACCGAGACGATCCAGCAGCGTTTTACGCACAGTGTTCCGGTCAGAACGGATAAAGACCAGATAGAGGCCTGCACCAACTCCGACAGCCTGGAGGATCAAAAACGCCCATGCGAACGGCCCCAACACAGCACTGGCCGCCATGATATAATCAAGATCAAAGGGATTGGTCATCAAACATTCTCCAGTATTCCAGGTATATGTATGGCCTCATAGCGATTATACCAATCGAACAAGCGCCCCGTCAAACCGGATTCGATGCCGCCCCAGTTCCCTGTGATGGTGTCTTTTCTGCGGAACCTTACCAGGAAATAGGAGATAGACACAAGGAGAGAGTAAGGATCCTCCAATCGTTCCATCTTTATCTATCTCCCGACAGTGCTTTCCTCTCTTCTCTCTCCAACGGTGTCAAAGAATTGTCAAAATCCGGTAAAGCTGGTACTATAATACAAAACGTAGAAATAACTGGTGGTACTGACTCCAGATCAACACCGGCAAGGAGCTGCTGCTCCCTGATATGGTAACACCCATCATGTTTGTCACAGGTACAACGCACTGCTTACCTGAAGGCACAACCGGCACAGACCGGTCAGGCTTTGACTCCCGCTCGAACTATAGAACACTACAGAATACCACGAACGCAGGTTTATGATGATACTGAACGAAGTGTCGCTTGCCATACATGATGATACTGAACACACGCTGCACTGCATAGCCGATATTGCCCAGGCACACGATCTGGCAGATATGCAACGCCGCTGTGCTCTGGCAATCGCTGCCATCCTGCCAGACAGCATGTTCGATCTGGTCTGGAACATTACCCTTCCGCTGACTCCGCCCGTTGATCATAGTCAACTGGTATCACCGGTGCCTGAAACAGATGATTTGCTCAAATTATATGCAGGCGAGATCATTGAACCACGACCGGGGCACCCCGGCTATCTGCCACTGCGTCTCAGCGGAACCTTGCGTGGCTGGCTGCGCATTACATCCGGCCCCTGGTCGATACGCCAGAAACAGGCTTTATACATGCTGGCCGCAATCGTCGCACCTCTGCTGGTGACACTTGATAGCCCGGCCCAGGATGAATTCATCACCGCCCGGCAGATCCTGATCCCGGCTGCCCATCGCTTACGTGGCATCATTCAGGTTGAGGTGCTGCTGGAACAAATCTATCGCATTACCCAGAGTCTGATCGGTACCTCGAACTTCTTTCTGGCTCTGTGCGCTGAAGGGAGCAACTGGCTTGAACTGGCTTATCTGGTTGAACATGGAAAACGGCAGGAAATTCGCCAGTTCTGGCGTCAGAATGCCGGCCTATCCGGAGCCGTGGTCTCCTCTGGTACACCGATCTGTACTGCTGATTACACGCACGAATGTGAACAACGCGGTATTCCGGCCATATTTATTGAAGGCACCACTATTGTCTATGCCTGGCTCGGTGTGCCACTCGTCGTCAGCGATCAGGTGATCGGCACGCTGGTGGTTTTCGAGACCGATCCCGATCCGACCTATACCAATCTGCACACCCAACTCCTACAAGAACTGGCGTCTGAAGCCGCGATTGCGATCCAGAATGCTCTGCTGTTTGCCCGCGCCGAGCGTCAACGACGCCAACTGGTGATGCTCAATCATATCAGTCATAGTATCACCTCAACGCTTGATCCCGAACAGGTACCCTCGCTGATCATGCAACAGGTGCAGGAATTGTTGGAAATTGAGGAAGGTTCGCTGCTGCTGGTGAATGAACCCGATGGTGATCTCGTCTTTTCCTATGCATGCGGGCCGGCTGGTCAGCGGTTACTTGGTCAGCGCCTGCCGCATGGTGTGGGGATTGCGGGCTATGTGTTTACCAGCGGTCAATCGGCGCTGGTAAATGACACCAGCAGTGATGGGCGTTTCTATCCCGCCACCGACAGCAAAACCGGCTTTGTCACCCGTTCGTTGCTGGCCGTTCCGCTCCGGGGGATTGGTGGTATCCAGGGGGTGATTGAGGTAATGAACAAACGGAGCGGTGCCCCCTTTTTTGAAGAAGATCGGTTACTGTTGACCGCCGTTGCCGATCAAGCCGTGATTGCCCTGGAAAATGCCCGCCGTTTTGCCCAGGTTGATCAGGCGCTGGCGCGACGGGCACGTGAACTGGATCGGATTAACCAGCAACTGCGCGAGATCGTCCGGGTTGGGAATGCGCTCCGCGCCGAACATCACCTCGATGAACTGCTGCGCCAGATTGCACAGGCGGCGTGTCAGACAACCGGATTTCGGAGCGTGATCATCATGCTCGTGGAACAGCAACATAGCCAGCACCCCTATTTGCGCCGCGTGGTTGCGGCCGGGCCAGCCGCAACTGCTCTGGAACGTACCAGTGATACCCAGGTGCCACTGGAACGCTTGCATACTATCGTACGCCCTGAGTTTTGCCGGGGTTCTGTTACCTACTTTATCGATCACCGATATACCGATTATATGGCATTGTGGAGGTTGCCTAAAACGCATGATACCCCCGATCTTCTACCATCCGCACCGGGTAGCTGGCATGCCCACGATATGCTCTTTAGCCTGTTGCGTGACCGACAGGGCAAGCTCCTGGGACTGCTTCGAGTCGAAGAGCCAGAGGATGGTATGCAACCCTCACCAGAACAGATCCAGATCTTAGAAATCTTTGCGAATCAGGCGTCCGTTGCAATCGAGAATGCCCACCTGTATACCGAGCAACAGCATAGCCTGAACAGCATGATTGCCTTGAATGGACTGGGAATTGCCATCAATACCACACTCCGCTCGGAAGAGCAGATCTTTGAAATGACTGCCAGTGGCATGATGGAAACTACGTCGGCACAACGAGCGGTGGTGCTGCTGTTCGATAAACAGCCTGATTCGGGCCTGTCCTCTGAGACAACAGGGCTGCATATTACGCTGTGCCTGGGCCCCCCCCTCAATCATGATGAATCCTTCCTGATAGATCTGGCCTACCAGGCTCTTCGGCACGAGCGCCCGGTGTCCAATCAGCTTTCTCTGACCAGTGCCACTGGCCGCTCCCACCTATCCCCTCCTTTACAGGAAACCTGGGTGATGATCCCACTCTGCCTGACTCGGCAGACACTGGGCGTTATCGGTATTAGCTATACTGATGGCCTGCCCTCGGCAGCCAATCTCGAAACGCTGACCCTGTTTGCGAGCCAGGCAGCGGTAGCAGTTGAAGGGGTACGCCTGTTCAGCGCGGTACGCCAGGGGCGTGATCAGTTAGCGTCAATTATGGCCTCGACCCACGAGGGAATCGTGCTGATTACGCAGGATGGTCATATGGCGGTTATGAACAATGCGTTCCGCCAATTGACCGGTTGTGATGCACAGGAGCGGATCGAGCATCTGTCACTGGAGGCATTCCTGAACACCTGGGCAAACCGCACAACTTATACTGAAGATGAATGGCAGGCACTCCACGCCGGGTTGTATGCTGTATCCACGGGTGCCGAGATGGTTGTCCAGGGACAACTGGGCCAGTCTACCGCAACCTCACGGGCGCTCGAGTGGACCGTTCTGTATGTTACGGGAGCGGATGCAGATAATGCTCTCCCTCCACATAGGCACGCGGGCCACATGAACGCTGAAAATGGAGACAGGAACCATTCAACCAGCACGGCTCCGTTGTTGCTGGTGCTACGCGATATTACGACCGCCAGAGAAACCGAACGAATGCGACAGGATCTCACCAGCATGATCGTTCATGATTTGCGCAGCCCAATGACCAGTATCATGACCTCGATCGACATGATCTTCAAAGGGTTTCTGGGTGAGATTACCCCGAAACAGCGCGAAGTTCTCTCGATTGCCTTGAGTAGCGCCGAGCATTTACTGCATATGGTTAACCTCATGCTCGACATCAATCGACTGGAGGGTGGATCGATGCCACTGGAACGGACAGCGCTCCAGGCCGATCAACTGGTACAACAGGTAGTCGAGCGATTGGAGGCCATCGCCTACGAAAAGGCTATACGTATTAATGTTGATTACGATAACGATTTACCACTGATATATGCCGATAACGAGCTTATCGCACGTGTATTACAGAACTTACTTGACAATGCCATCAAATTTAGCCCCTATGCGAGCCAGATAGTGGTTACGATCAGCGGCCCAATCGATCCACCTGACCTGACGACAGACTGTCAGGCAGTCACCACGGAGAATCCAACGACTGTGCGGCCCACCCCACAACATCAGGTAACATTTAAGGTTCGCGATCATGGTGCGGGCATCCCACCGAACGATCAACGCAAAATCTTTGCCAAATTCACCCAGGCCGGTCAAACCCGCAGCAGAGGCACGGGACTGGGGTTGACATTCTGTAAACTGGCAGTTGAAGCCCATGGTGGGCAAATCTGGGTCGAGAGCGTACCGGGCGAAGGAAGCACCTTCTTCTTCACGCTACCAATTGCGACGACAACGACGATGACCTGAATCGGCTCTACCAGATACATATACTGCGGTTAAATTACAATCTCCAGACCCTCATAAGCGGAGATCGTGTTGGGAAACAACGCTTGCGCCTCTGCTTGCAGCGCATCGAGCTGTTCGTCGTTATAGCGCGGATCATGATGAAACAACACTAACTGGCGTGCCTGCGCCTGACATGCCAGATCACAGGCCATCTGGGGCGTGCTATGGCCCCACCCCTGCTTATTGGTGACATAATCACGCTGGGTGAACTGTGCATCATGAATAATCAGATCGGTGTTGCGCGCAAAATTGACCAGGCGCTGATCGGTACCAACATAGCCCTCAGTATCACTGGAAAACACCACTGACTTGCCCCGCCATTCAATCCGATAGATATAGACTCCATTGCGCGGATGCGCATAGCTTTTGTGAATATGTACTCGCACCATATCAGCAGAGTGTTCAATTCGGTCATGATACACATTGTAGATATGCGGCTTACTCGGCTCTTCATCAAACACCACGGTATCGGTTTCACTGAGGCTGCGCACGATTTTAAACGACGGCATCTCGTGCAAGCTGACCGGAAAACTCGGCGGCAGAACCGCATGGTTCAGGGTCTCTTCCAGATCTTCCTCAAACGTGCGTGGCCCTAAAATATGCAAAATACTGGTACCAATATAGGCTGGCGAGAAATACGGGAAGCCCTGCGTATGATCATGATGCATATGTGTCAGCAAGATCGTCGCAATAATCGGTTTCTCACCCTGCTGTTGCGAACGTCGCAGCAGATCATAGCCCAGGTTAATAATGCCCGTCCCGGCATCAATGATAATAGAATGTTTGCCAACACGAATTTCAACACAGGTGGTATTGCCACCATATCGTACCGTATGCGCACCGGGAACAGGATAACTGCCGCGCGCCCCCCAAAAACGAGCAATAAATTGATCCGACTCTGTTTCCATCTGGCTGTCCTTCCGGTGCAAGGTGAACGATTCAAGCGAAATGTCCGGGATCCAGAGACAGTCTGTTGTTCACAGCTGCCACCGCTCAGGATTGAGCCGCGCAAAAGTCTTGCAGCATCTGTGTCAACAACCGCACGCCGACCCCGGTTGCCCCGGGTGTAAGATAGGCCCGTGATGGCTTATCCGTCCAGGCGGTACCCGCGATATCCAGGTGTACCCAGGGATAATTACCCACAAAGGCTGCCAGAAATGCTGCGGCGAGAATAGCCCCCCCATAGCGTCCGGCCACGTTTTTCAGATCGGCAATCGTACTCTGCATCATCTCGTGATACTCATCCCACAATGGAAATTGCCAGGCACGCTCGGCACTGGTCTGACCAGCACGCAGAACGCGATCGGCCAGCGGCTGGTTGTTGCTGAAAAGCCCGATCGCATGGGGGCCAAGCGCCACCATCATCGCACCCGTCAGAGTCGCAAGATCGACAATCGCCTGTGGTTGATAGCGCCGGGCATAAAACAGCGCATCTGCCAGCACAATTCGGCCCTCGGCATCGGTATTTAAGACCTCAACGGTTTTGCCGCTCAAGGTCGTAATAATATCTCCCGGCTTATAGGCGGTACCGCTCGGCATATTCTCGGCAGCACTGATCAAGGCCACCACATGCAGCGGCAAATCAAGCTCGCCAACAGCGTGCATCGCACCCAACACGGCGGCAGCTCCGCTCATATCCATTTTCATTTGATCGAGATTCTCGGATGGCTTGATCGATATGCCGCCCGTATCAAAGGTGATGCCCTTGCCTACGAGACAGATCGGCGGATGCTGTGCTGTGGCCGATCCATGTTCCAGAATGATAAACCGTGGTGACTGGGCCGACCCTTTGCCTACGGCAAGCAGACCGCCAAATCCCTGTTGGGCTAACTCTTCGGGGCCTAGCACTGTAACCCGCATCCCAAAGCGTGCACCCAGGGTCTGGGCTACGTCGCCCAGATAGGCCGGTGTTACTATATTGCCAGGCCCATTGGCCAGATCGCGTGCCAGCGTGACACCGTGTGCCACAGCCAGCCCCCGGTCTACACTGGCCTGGACACTGGGAACATCATCGGCATCGGCCACAAATAGACGCAGGTGAGTTACCTGGTGGGTTTGTTCAGGTGTACGATCGCTTTTGTGTTCAAGAAAGCGGTACAACCCTGCCAGGGCACCCTCAACCAGCGCCTGTGCTGCGGTAGCAGCGGGCACAGCATCGGTGGTCGGTACATTGGATGCAAAGCCGGTCAACTGTAATTCGTGGGCCTTCTGTGCTGCCAGCGCCCCTACTTGCCGCACGGTATCGCTGGTCATTGTTGCACGCCGGCCCAGACCAAGGAGCAAGAGTCGCCGCGCCGGAAGCGCATCACGTGGATAGATCAGCGCGGATTGTTTGAACTTACCTTGAAAGTCATCGGCTTCCAGCAGGGCAGCTATTTCAGAAGAGAGAGCTTCACCCTCCCACAGGGGGAGTACCGCCAGCGGCGCAGATTCACGCTCAACGCCTCCATGATAGACAGAAATTTCCATATTATATTATTCCCCACATCAGACACTGCTATGCTTACTTCGTTTGATCAGACACTGACGACAGGCAAGGGTATGGTCTTGTGGTACCACGACAGTACACCTGGCAACCATACCGAGCAGAGATAACGCCCGATCAAGCGCCAGAATCACCCTGGTCGGAGTGCAACGGTATCGTGTATCTCCACTGTCTACATCCCGATCATAGAATGTTTTTTGATTGTACCATGTATTCGCCCGATTATGACATCAGGGAAAAGTTCAGGATTCATTGACAGTTTCTCATGACAATCAGGCAGCGCAAGATGGCCAGCATCTTGCCACCGGAAGGACACGATCGGGTCACTGTAGCCAGACACTATCCGTAGCAATAATGGATCACGTCCCCGTTCAGGGGAACGTTCTCCCGCAGGATGGGCAGGGGCAATGACCTTCCTGCCCACTCCCACCTGAACAGGGGCACACGGATCATAACAATGAGCTGTATGTACCGCAGAGCGTAGAGTGAGACGCAACAGATACCGAACCACGAACCACTACCGCGACCTCTGCGTTCTCTATCTCTTGCTGTGGTGAGATCTCGCTTATCATGATCATCGTAGGCACAACTACCCAGGATGAAGATTCTTGCTGCTGTTGCTGCATGTTGCCCTTATTCTACGCAGAGGATCTACCTATGTCAACCAGTGCTCTGGATAGTGGCACAAAAGCCCCGTAACGGTTCATATTTCGGAAGACTTTGTGGTTTATATCTCTGTGGCACCATGAGATACAATGGACATTAAGCCAAATGTCGTCCTCCCAGCCATGAGCAACTACCAAAGCCCCTCGCATTACACGGTGGGCAATAACCTGTGCTATAATTGCATCGCCCTCTATCTCCATACCTGACTATGTGCTGAGGATACGTGCCTCCTGTGGAACACACAGGGTCTTTCATTCGTTATTAGCACGATAAGGAATTTGTATGAAACTCTCATGCCACCAGGAAAATCTGAAACGTGGCCTGGCAACAGTGAGCCACGCCGTGGCCGGAAAGAGCACGCTCCCCATCCTTTCCAATATTCTCCTGGCTACCGATCACGGCCGGCTCAAACTGGCGGCAACAAACCTCGATATTGGGATTACATGCTGGATTGGGGCCCAGGTGCAGGAAGAGGGAGCGATTACGATTCCGGCACGTCTGTTGAATGATGTGGTGGGCAGTCTGCCTAACGATACAATTACCATCAGCCTCGACTCACGAACGCAGGCGGTCAACCTGACCTGCGCCCGTTTTACCAACAACATGAAAGGCATTGAAGCTGATCAGTTTCCACCGATTCCAACCGTTGTCGATCGTCCGGCAATCGCGGCCTTGCCTGCCAGTCTGCTGCGCGAGGCGATCGATCAGGTCGCCTTCGCTGCCGCCAACGACGAATCACGCCCGGTTCTGGCCGGGGTGTTAATGCGCCTGCGGGGCAACGAGGCCATTTTTGCTGCTGCAGACGGGTTTCGCCTGGCGAAACGCACCGTCAATCTCCCGGAGCCGGTTCCTACATCACAGGAGTTTATTGTGCCGGCCCGCGCCTTGAGCGAGTTAGGGCGCATTATCGGTGATACAGAAACGGTGTTTCTTGTATTAACGCCTGATGGTAATCAGGTGCTGTTCCACACTGAGTCGACCGACCTGGTCTCGCGGCTGATCGATGGCAAATTCCCCGATTTTGAGCGCATTATTCCATCCAATTATGCGACCCGCGCCGTGCTGGAAACCCAGGAACTCGCCAAAGCGGTGAAACTGGCATCCTTCTTTGCCAGTGCCAGCCAGAATATTGCCAGGCTGACAATGGAAGCAGGAACCGATCTCAGTCCCGGCAAACTAACTATTAGCGCCAATGCGGCCGAGGTAGGGGATAATACAGGTGAACTGGACGGTATGATCCATGGCGAAGGCGGGCAGATTGCGCTGAATGTGAAATATCTGGCTGAAGCATTGAATGCGATCAAAACGGCTCAAGTATCAATCGAGACGCAGACGGCCCAGAATCCGGGGGTATTCAAGCCGATTGGCCAGGATGGATATGTTCATCTTATTATGCCCATGACGATTAGACATTAAAGCATATCGCTCTGTCGGTCGGCATGCGCTCCGCCTGATCTGCGCCAGGAGTGCAACCCATACGAATGGCCGTGGCCGCTCTTTATAATCCGCAGTGGTACACTCCGTTCCTGCATTTGTGGTTCTATTCGCGGTATGGCCTGATCGTCCATTCATAGCCTGCACCTTTCTGCGTGTTTGCTTTTTCTATCAAAATGGACTATAGTACTTTTATCCTACTGCCGGGTTTCCGTCAGCACTATGTCCATGCCGCCTAGCACGACTGAGTGCTTGTACAATGATGCATACGTATGTGTCCTTTCACCAAACCGTGGCGTATCGTACATTGGCCTTTCTGTTCAGTTGAGAGGGGTATCGTTCGTGAATAGTACCTCGATTGTCGTTGTTCATGCCCATACCTTCTTCCGCGAAGGATTGCGCCATAATCTGGCAACACTGCCCGATTTTCGGATTGCTGGTGAAGCGAGTAATGGGCAACAGGCGATCCAACTGGTGGATTATACCGATCCCGATCTGGTCTTGATGGAGATCGACCTCCCAGGGGTGAATGGGCTAGAAGTCTCACGGGCAATCAAACGGTCGCATCCCCATGTAGGCATTATTCTGTTAAGCTCATCTATTGACGGGCAGCAGGTGGTCAAGGCTATTCGGGCAGGTGTAGCGGCGTTTGTCCCGCGTAATATCTCATGGGACGATCTCTTGATTACGCTCTATGAGGTGCGCAAAGGAACCTACCCGATCAACGATCTGGTTCTCTCGCTACCCGAAGTAGCCGCCCAGGTTCTGGGAGCGTTTCGCCAGATGGCGGTTGACGAGGATACGCAGAGTGTCTATTCTCCCCTTTCTCCACGGGAGTTGCAGGTGCTAGAACTCATCGCTGCCGGGCGTACCAACAAGGAAATTGCCCTGTTGCTTGATATTAGTAACCAGACGGTCAAGAACCACGTTTCCTCTATTCTGCGTAAGCTGGCGGTCAATGACCGCACGCAGGCCGTGGTCTATGCTATGCGCCGCGGGTGGATTAAAGTGGCACTCCCTGGTGATTAGTGAAAGGCTAAGGACTGCTTCTGGCATGAAGGTATTCAGGCGAAGATCCATCGGCTATTTCTGTATATGGATGCTGTTGTGTTATGCGCTGGTGTTTGTGGTAACGGGATGTACTCAGGTTCGCGAAGCGGAACAGATTGCGAATATTGAGACAATTATCGCCGGCACGCCCTCGGCAACACCCACCACGACGCCTACGCTGACCCCAACCGCAACCGTTGGCCCAACCGCAACACCCACCGCCACTCCATCACCCACTCCAACACCGTTTCCACCTACTCCGACGACTAACCCGGCATTGCAAGCTTTTAGCTTTTGTAACCAGCAAACCGATCCACTCGCTCAGAGCCGGTTTTCGGCCCGCTTGAATCAGGTGTCCGCCCGTGGGTTTCCGGCGTTTGAACGTATTGTGGTTGACTTCGAGGTAGCCCCGGATTCGGCTCCGCTGAATGCTGCCGCCCACGTACTGAACGAACGAGACTTTACCCTGATAACGGGTGAACCGGTGGCCCCTGGTCCCTACGTCGTGCAGGTCGAACTACCGGGCTGGCTCCATGATGAAGCGTTCCGCGAAACTATTCCCACCGAAACACTGACGTTTACCCAGACCCGCATGGTGAGCCGCGTCGATGTACGTTATGACACAGAGACCGATGCGGGAGCCACCATCGTTGTGGCCCTAAATGAACCCGTGCCCTATCGCCTGTCACTCACGGCTGACCGGTCGCAGCTCTTGATCGAGGTAGCACTTACCTCACCTCTGGTCGAGTCCAGTGATCAGCTAACGCTCCCGCTTGGCAGCGGTTCCAGTCAGGCAACTGCTCCGCTCTTCTTTTTACTGGACGGTGATATCTGGCGTATTGATGCTCCGGGTGTAACACTCGTCCCTACGCCGACGTCGGATATGCCCCTCACTAGGACACCCACCGGAACGCCGTCCCCCCGACGCCAACCTGACCGAGGAGCCGGGCCGGTTAACCTGACCCGATCGCCAGCGGAGGAGCTATCCCTGGCCGTCAGCCCCGATGGATCAATGATCGCTTTCTGTCGCGCCCTGCCAGGTATTGACCCTTCAGAGACGACCTTTGCTGTCCCCGGCACGCTATGGACAATGCAGGCTGATGGCTCCAATCCACGCCAGATCGCGGCCGTCGGTATCAATTGTGATCATCCAGCTTTCAGCCCTGATGGACAGACAATCGTCTTCAGTGTTGATGAGACGGGGTTGTCACCTGTCCAGCGCAGCATCTGGTCGGTTCCAGTACGTGGTGGTCGAGCACAACGCATTGCCGGCGGTGATGAGTGGAGTCGCGTGCATCCCCGGTGGATCAATGCCGAGACGCTGATCTATCCGGCCAATGCTCAGGATGGGCGCAGTACGTTGTTTTTGCTACGCTTTGCCGAAGATGCCGAACGCGATATTGGAGCTGACCTGGTACTCGACACGAATTATCGCGGCTTCGGGACACCCCTGGTTGCACCCGATGGCCGCACCATTGCAATTGAGGCGCTCCGTTCTGACAATACCGGGGCTGACCTGCTGCTGCTGGATGCCAATGGAGTGCGGCGCCGCACCTTAAACGAGGGGTACTGGATGCGCCCGCTGGCCTGGAGTGCGGATGGGACGTTGTTTTATATGACCACGATCTGTGCCTCGACATTGATCCACGACTATACCCTCCATCGTTATACCAGAACCGGGCAGGAGCAGATCATTGCTGCCGGGCGCAGCCTGGGCACGATCGGCGCTACCACGGCGCTACCGGATGGCCTGGCTTATGTTACCACTCCCCGCCCGCGCCCCGGGCCACGCGGTTCCGGGGCGATTGTGCCCCACGGCGCGACATCACTCTGGTTCTGGAATCTGGCAGAGGGTACCCGCGGTCAACTTTATTCGGCTGATCGTGGGATCATACAGCTTGAACACTAAGGTACAGGAATTTGATTGCCATACGGATCAAGACCCGGGCTAACGCCGGGTCTTCCATGCTTGATGATTCCGGCCTGATCTATGCGATTTGCCGATACAGCGCCGAAAGAGCCGTGGTGCCCGGCACTGGCGCTACAGGCTTGCCGGTGGCACCACGGCCCGTCTCTGACACCCGCTATGCGGTCATCCACACCGTTGCTCCTCCTCTGCACTGAGCAGCAGATACGCAACGCGACCCAGCCTGGATGCCAGAGCCTGTACCAGATGCAATCCGCACGTGCCACAGATCAGACCCAGCAAGGCAACACCCAGCGCCTCCGGCAGTGTTGTTACCTGCCAGGATGCCAGGCGCAACACCACGAGGTCATAGGTGAACGGTGCGGTAATCAAGAGCAGGCTCACTACCGACAGACTCAGCGCCAGCACGAACGGGAGCAGGCTCAGCGGGAACTTGAGGAGCAGATAGGCCATACTCCGTAACAACGCCGGGTCACGCACCTGTGTCCCTAACCGTCCCCAGAAGCCCGCACCGGTTGTCTCTGGTAAAGCCGGTACCGGCATAACCTGGCCCAGCAGTACCGACGCCTGCCAGCGCTCAAAGCGGGCCAGCAGTCGGGTAACCGTCAATGTCATGAGCAGCAGTGGCATCCCGATGGTCACGACTGTCAACATACCCCCCAGACTCCATCCCACCAGCAGCATCATCCAGTACAGGAGGCCCAACGGCAATCCAAGCAGCACATACAGGACACTCCGATAGGATTGACTCTGCAACAGAACCTCAAACGGTTTGAAAAGTATCATACGCCACGAATACACCGGAGTAAAGGTCAGTGCTTTCGGAGGACAGCGGGTCACACAGATCGTACATTTGATACAATCAGCGTGTGTGCTATCCACCTGCTGGGGGGTGAGACCCATCGGGCAGAGTGTAGCACATGCCGAACAGTTTCGGCAAGCATCGCTCACAACAAGCGCCTGTTTGCCATGGGCAAACCAGCTCGACATTGTCCCCATTGGACAGAAGGAACACCAGGTACGTGGCTTATAGGCCAGTGCCAGCCCGATCCCCGCCACAGTTGTCACCGTCAGCAGCAAAATAAAGACACGCCCGATCGCCTGCGGGTCGGGCCAGGCATTGCTGATCTGCACCGCCATCATCGTCATCAGAAAGATCAGCATGCCAATCCGAAAGTTCCGGCTACGCAGCCATTGCGGTGCCGGTTTATTCCGGCTAAAGCGCCCCATAACATAATCGAAGAACGACCCACGTGGACAAACCCACCCACACCAGTACCGCCCTCGCACGGTACTGACCACCACAGGAGCCAGCATACAGAAGATCATTACGAAGCCCAGATAGGGATAGAACCAGCCCCCAATGGCGAACAGGGGTAACCCCCACCAGAGAAGCGCCGCCCCGCGTCGTCGTGCAGGCGGCAAGAAACACATAGCATTGCGACGTCGTGCTGGTTGTGCCTGCAATTGGTACCTCCTTTGTTGTATCATGGTTGATCGCAGATGAGAACCGCGTCAATCCTGAACATCACGACTGTGCCGGATACACTCACTGTGATGCAATCTGCGCCCACCGGGTTACATCAATGGTAGATAGCCTGATTCATCTGCGCAGTGTTGACCCCTTCCTGGGCAACAGGGCGGCACAGGATGGACATGGCAGAAGACTGAGGCGAACTGGTGACCACTTAGAGCCTATCCGGCTCACCAGCAACCAGAGACGTTGGGTACCTGGTGCGAGGAAGCGGAGAACGAACTGCTTCTCGACCCCCCGCGTCCGTACGATCGCCAACGGATGCTTGATTGCGCTCGTACTCGCATGCACGAAAATAACCTCTCCCGCGACCTCGCCCTCGCCGATATATTCGAGAAAATAGAGGCCGGTAACTATCATCAGGCACAGGCCCTGCTCAACGAGATGGCAAATCCCCGTGACGCTGCGGCATGGGCGCTGGCGTGATCTGCTGAATGCACTGCTGACGATCCTGAACACGCCCGATACGGTTGCCCAACGGCAGGCGTGGCGCGAGTATGTGACCCTGGTGCTGCTCTATGCCTGGGTGGGTTTTACCCTATTGGACAACAGGCGGCAATCCTGGCGATGGTGGCAGTGGTCGCGCTGGCGACCGCGCCGCCGCACGGACACCCCTACCCAGAAAAGAGACGCATTACTGGCGGTGTATATCTGGCTGGATATGGTGCAGCAGCGCAAGGCGGGCACGCTGGCTGCGTGTGCGGGCATCCGCCTGGTGCAAGAACGACCGGCTGATGTAGTGGGGCAGCGATGAGACCAGGCGACGGGGCGGTAAGCATGCGAGGCGGTGCAGGAGGTTGAATATGGTTGCAGCAGCACCAGATGGCGACCTCGGCGGGTCTCGAACCCACAACCTTCAGCTCCGGAGGCTGACGCTCTATCCAATTGAGCTACGAGGTCACTCCAGTTCAAAGTATACACGATGCCCCGTGCGCTGTCAACGGCAACGGAGAAGGTGTGACGTCTCTGCTTGCTCGTGCTGCCACTCGCCGGAGGCCAGACGACGCCAGCTCGCATACCAGCGGCCGCCTGCGTGGCCGATTGGAGGCAGCGCAGGCGGGCTTCGCCGACCGTGGCCCGCGCCGCGGCTTCAGCGCGGCGTGGAGAAGCAAACCGTACAGGCACGACCATCCGCCCACCGATGGACGGTGCCCGCGCGCACAGGCCCGGGCTACTGGCTCAAAGCCCGTACCGCCCGCAGGCTGGCGGCCGCGTCCACCAGGGGCACATACTCCAACCCGACATAGCCCTGGTACTTGCACTCGCGTAACAGGCCAAAGATATGCTCATAGTTAATTTCGCCCGTGCCCGGCTCGTGGCGGCCAGGCACATCGGCGACATGGATGTGCCCGATCAAATCCAGGTTGTTGCTCAGGCGCATGCTCAGGTTGCCCTCGTTGATTTGCTGGTGGTAGATATTAAAGAGTAACCGCACATTCGGATGATCGACAGCGCGAATAATATCAAACCCCTCATCCGATGACACCAGGAACGTTTGCGGATAGTCGATCCGATTGAGAGGCTCCAGCACAATCTGCACATCGGCATCGGCCGCGATGGGGGCGACCTCACGCAAACCCTCAATGATACTCTCGCGCTGCCGCGTGCGGGGCATATTGGGAATAGCTGTCCCTGTATGGACAATCAGGTTCGCACACGACAGATCAACGGCCAGACCTGCCGCACGAGTGATGTCATCAATAAACAGCGAACGCTGGTTGGGATCGACCAGCGAGGCTTTGCTCCCCACAAACGCGCACACATCCAGATTGAGCGCCATCTTCAGCGCCAGCGTGATATTCATGTCTTTCCCATCACGATGCCAGAATTCAAACGCCGTAAAGCCCTGATCCATCACATGTTCCAGGCGTTGCTCAAAAGGAATGTGGCTAAAGATGGTCTCGACACAAACCGAGAAGCGGAGTGGCGGGAGAACAGTCATTACTACACCTGCTTCTACTAATCCATTTAGTTCTATCTTTGCTCTGGTTCAGCTTGCTGATGCACACTACGAACATTTCCAACGATACACTTATAGCGGTGCGTCTTTCCAACGAAACGAACGGCTCAGAACAGCTTCGGCCACTCCTGGCAGGAGCGTGGACAGGAGCACCAGTATGCGATCCTGCAGTGTAACATAGATTGTGCGCGGCTCACGGCGCGCAGCGCGTAGCAACGCCTGGGCCACAACCTGCGGCGGCACACCTCGTGGCGCAATACGGCGTTCTTCCTGGCCATGACCCAGCCGTCGCTGACGAAACTCGGTCTGGACGGTACCAGGGCGCACCAGTGTTACTGCAATCCCAGTACCGCGCAACTCCATCCGTAACGCCTCGGTCAAACGATCCAGTGCCGCTTTCGAGGCCGCATAGCCGCCCAGGTAGGGCAGTGCCTGCCGCCCTACTACCGAGGAGACGTTGATAATCTGCCCCCGCCCACGCTGACGCATATGTGCAACGACGGCTTGAATGGTATGCAACGGCCCCAGCAGATTGACAGTCAGGACGTGCTCGAGATCGGCGGAACCCAGTGTTGCTATTGGCCCGGCCAGACCAACGCCTGCATTGTTGATCAGAATATCAACCTGGCCTCGTTCAGCGATCACCCGCTCCACCAGGGCATGGGCAGCACTGACGTTGCCCACATCGGTCGGCACTACCAGGGGATGTTCCGGCAATTCGGCGGCAAGGCGCTCCAGTTCAGTGCCAGAACGGGCGGCCAGTGCCACTGATGCACCAGCGGCAGCAAATGCACGTGCCGCTGCCGCTCCAATGCCGCCGGATGCCCCGGTAATAATCACGATCTTGCCCTGTGGATCCATACCAATGGCCCGTCCTTGCCCGCACGGATATGTGACGATGTGGCCGCGTTCTTTTTACTCTTCTTAACGGCTCATGGTAAAACCACCAGCAATGGTTGTCAACTGGCAAAGCGAATCTGCTATCACCTCTGGTAGGATGCAGCATCCTCGCGAAACTCAACACGGGTGGCATCGCTACAAATCGCAGCAGCAACCACCCGGCAGAAGTCAACATCCAAGCCGCTCCACTGCCCACGCACATTGTCATAAAAGCCAAAGCCTTGCAGCTCAGCGTTAACCCCGCAGATCAGCGTCCCCCGTGTCTGTACCTGCGCCAGTCGGCCACCAGGTGCAGGTACCGGTGCATCTGTGGACGGTGGTGCATCCAATCCATCTGTGGCAAGAGTGGCGATAGGCGAAAAAGGATCGGCCGGTGGTGCATCACCCGGTGTCGGCGAAGGCAAGATAATTATCGGGCTGGGGGTGGGTGATTGGACGAAACTCAGCACATTACAGCTAGACACCAGCAACAGACCCGGCAGAGTCATCAAACAGCAAGTACGGGCACGGGTACACATAAATCTTCCTCGTGTATGCAAAGTGGGCACCGCAACAGTGCCAGCAGCCAGGTTCCAGCCTTCCAGCACATAGCAACGCTATCTACTGCGGCGGCGACGCGCGCCACCGGGCAGGAGGGGCGTAATAACGGCCTGATTTAACACCTGGAGATCGCGGTCAATGACCGGTGGACTCTGGCCAATAGCCATAAAGAAGGATGCAACCGCATGGTCAATCAACGGCACACTGGTTGTCCACAAGGCCTGAAAATGCTCTGACCGATGGGCGGGTTGCAACTGCTGCTGATCGCGGGCACATAGTGCAATACCGCAGGTCGGGCCACTGGCAATCACAACCCACTCATGCATCAGCGGCCATGTGGCAGCGATTGGAATATAGGTAACATTCGCCACTTCGGGGGGCTGTTCATCCGGCATACCGAGTATGTACACGTGGCGACAACGCGGTGCCAGCCGACGGTAACGCCCGATCTGACGACGATACAACGAAAAGCGCTGAAAGGAGGCAATTAACAGGGTGTCTGTTTCGCTGGCGGCGTAGTCCTCGATCAGATAGCTCAGATGCAACATCATGCTGCGGCTGTGCAAGCTCAGATGATGGTTATTCAGGCTACTGGTGAAACTCAGAGTCGCCAGCGTCACCGGCGATATGTGATCAGTGGCGGCTGTTGGCAAGGCTGATTGTTCTGATGATGTCACCTTGGTTCCCCATTTACAATAACATATCAACATCCAGGGCAGTATGTCTCTGCTGTTTGCTTTTCATTACGCGAGTTACGCGGTCGCTGAAACACAAATACCGCTCTACCCCAGGCGAAAAGGCTACTTGACAATACCACCGCATAACCCGTATTCATTATAGCAGGGAACCGACAATCTGATTGCAACACAGGGCCAGGTGATCAGACCATCGCGGAACTCGTGTAAATATAACGAAACTGTTAACTACAAATGTCATAGTTGATTGATTTTTGGCTATGAATAGACTATAATCGAAGGGATAAGGCGTGAAACAAACCTTGTTGATACTTCCTAATACTGTCTTGTCCAACGCTATCGCCCAGTGGTTTCACCTGCGCTAAGGAACGCGAGCTATGGGCCTGCTCTTGCAGGAGTTGTACTCACGACTCCAATACAAAATCATCCTACCCTTTCTACTACTGGCGTTCTGTGTAGCCGTCGCAATCGCAACGATTGCGTTCAGTCTGGTGGCTGACTCATGGCAGGAACGGTTTGACAATCAACTGGCCGGCGTGGCACGTATCGCCAGCGATGAACTGCTTAATCAGGAACGGGCAAACCTCCAGTTCTTACGCGAGGTCGCGTTCGCTGCCGCTAATCCCTGGACAGGAGCGCCAGCCCTGGCAGACGCACTGGCTGCTGGCGATCGGCCAGGGATCGAGGCGGCGCTCGATCCCTATTTCCGGGCCGGTATCCTGCGGGCGAATGTCAACCTGGATCGGCTGATTGCGTTTGATCAACACGGGCAGACTCTGGCCGATCTGGAGCGTGCGCCGGATGCGCGCGCCGATCCCCCCTATATCCTGCATCCCGCACTGGATCTATCCAGCACCTGGTTCGTTCCCCGCATTCTCGCTGCCGACAGCGACCCGCTCGGTGATAAGTTTGCCGGAATTATCTATTTAGCCGATACGAATACCGCCTATCTCAGCACCATCGCCCCGGTACGCCAGGGCGATGATATTGTAGGCGGTTTGATCGTTGCCCTACGAGTTGAAACCATGCTCACCCGATTACGCAATCAATCACAGGCAACGATCGTTACGCTGTATGATACCCAAGGCCAGACCCTCAGTAGCACCACCCATCCTGTAGCAGGTCTGCACGTTTTTAACATCTCGACCGACGTGCTGACCTCGTTTTGGGATCAGGCAGCACCCGCGGGGCAGGCTATATTTGATGTGAAAACCATCAACGAACGTGAATATCAGTTCGCCTATGCCCCGCTACATATTCGTGGAATGACGATTGGTATCATATCAACGGCGCTGGGCCGCGATTATGTCACCAGTGCCTGGGCCGACGCCCGTGGCCCGATGATCACCCTCACCCTGCTGGCCATGGTCATGATCGTTGCATTGGGGGTCTACATCGCCCGGATTATTACCGCGCCGCTGAATGAACTGGTACTGACAGCACGCTCGGTCACCGCAGGCAATTTTCGCCGTCGCAGCCGCGTACACTCGCGTGACGAGGTCGGCGTTCTTTCCGATTCGTTTAACCAGATGACCGAGCATTTGCTACGGCTTTACCAGGCAGTGCTCTCCGAGTCACGACAACGCGCAGCAATTGTCGAGAGTATCACCGATGGCATTGTCGTGTGTGATGCCGATGGCAAGATCGAGGTACTCAACAGCACATTGCGCAGCATGCTCGGCTGTGATCGGCCAGAGCAACTGCCACAGTATCTCAGCGAGTTGCCGCTGGTACAACTTACCGAGGGTATGCCCGACTTCGACTCGCGCCGTGCGGCCGATCTATACAAATTAAATGATTTTATTGTGCGGGTAGCGATCGCGCCGGTGGTTACGCCGCAGAGCCATACGATGCGCTATGTCTGTGTTCTTCATGATATGACCACCGAGATTGCCATTGAACGTGCCCGTGCCAACTTTATTGCGACCATTTCGCACGAACTACGGACACCGCTCACAGTGTTACGCGGCAATACCGATCTGCTATTGCGGGGCTTGCTGGGCGCATTGGAAGATGATCAGCGCATGGTGATCGAAACGATGCGCCAGCATACGGTTAATATGACCAGTCTGATTAACAATGTGATTGTGATTGCGAATATCGACTCCGGCTCGCTGACCCTCACGTTAGAGCCGGTCGATCTCTTACGTGTAGTAGAAGAGGCGGTCTGGCCGCTCCAGAGTCTGATCAAGGCCAAAGGATTGGAATTGAACATCACCATTCCAGGCGAAACACCACCCGTGCTGGCCGATCAAGATCAACTGCGTACAATTATGTTGCAACTGGTTGATAATGCACGGCGCTATACTGACAGTGGGTCGATCAACATCCATGCCGTCTGTGAAGGTGCGTTTGTACGGGTCGATGTATCGGATACGGGCCGCGGTATTCCCACCGATATGTATGACCAGATCTTTCAGCGCTTTACCCGTGGTGCGGGCACGAACGAGGGAATTAACTCGTCCGAACGAGGAATTGGTTTAGGTCTGGCAATTGTACGCCAGCTAGTCGAGCGTCATGGTGGGCGGGTGTGGGTGATCAGCACCCCGGGCCAGGGCAGTATATTTAGCTTTACTCTCAGGGTTACAGATGCAACCGGAAGTCCCGAACAATCAGGAACAACTTTCGCAAGCGCAGCTTAGACCGCCGGTATTGCTCGGTCTGGTCAGTGCGATTTTGCTGCTCACCCTGCTGGCGCTATGTGGCATCTCCCAACTGGCGCTATGGCTGGTGATACCGCGTGCCATTTCCTACCCGCGCAGTGTACTGGCAATTGGCAAGGCCGACTATAGTCCCTGGGGGATCGGTCCACGCTTGCCTGCCTATAATCCTGAAGCCCTTATTCCAGACGACCCTGCGCCCACTCTACCGATTCCTGGTATCCATCCACGGAATGATACGGTTCCGGTGGCGGTGATTGGTGGTTTTAGGAACCCGACGCCAACATTACCGCCACTGCCACCCTCCTTGCCCCCGGGTCGCTCACCAACGCCGACATCAACACCGGTCGTTGTGGCCGCAATACCACCGGCACGCGCAACGGCCTCGCCCACAAGAATAGTGTCTATTCCACCAGCAACTACGACTCCCATCGCAGCGGAGGCACCACCGGCGGCTCCGATACAGCACGTACCTTCGGTAACACCCACTCGCCCAATGAACCTGCATCTTTCACCGACAACAACCCCCCAGCCAACGCGCACGCCCACCGCGACGGCAACCCCCCAGCCAACGCACACGCCCACCGCGACGGCAACCCCCCAGCCAACACGCACGCCCACCGCGACGGCAACCCCCCGGCCGACCACTACATCTACTGCAACAAATGAGCCAACCATTACGCCCACGTCCACTGCAACGATTGAGCCAACCGCCACGCCCACCGAC
>Ga0308414_1000039_pt1 | contig 76324 bp, 56 predicted proteins | sample HotsprSampleOS50_FD_205667 | JGI IMG/M metagenome (GOLD analysis project Ga0308414, IMG submission 205667) | Hot spring phototrophic mat microbial communities from Octopus Spring, Yellowstone National Park, Wyoming, United States - 20090730_OS50 ... | reverse complement strand
GAAGAGCCGTACAACCTGGCGACGTGGCAGGCGCTGCGGCAAGCGCGCCGCGCCGGGGCCAAAGCCCTGTTCTTCAGCTGGCAGAACATCAACCGCGCCTACCCGCCGCCGTTTTCGTGGGGCGAGCGCTGGACGTTGGCCCGTGCCGATTACGCCATCGCCGGGACGGACAGCGCCGCGCAGGTGTGGCGCGCCAAAGGCTATCGCGGCCCGCTGAGCGTGATCCCGCAGTTTGGCGTGGACGCCGACCTGTTCGCGCCGCCGGCCCGCCCGCGCCCAGAGCGCCCGTTCACGATCGGCTACTTTGGGCGGCTGGTGGAGGAAAAGGGCCTGACACTGCTGCTGCGCGCCGCCGCCGCGCTGCCGGACAGCAGCTGGCGGCTGCTGATCGTGGGCGGCGGGCCGCAGCGGAGCGCGCTCGAAACGCTGGCGCGTCAGACCGGCATGGGCGAGCGCCTGTGCCTGCGCGACTTAGTCCCGTCAGCCGAGATGCCCGCGCTCTACCACGCGCTGGACGCGCTGGCCCTGCCCTCGCTGACGCGGCCCAACTGGAAAGAGCAGTTTGGGCGCGTGCTGATTGAGGCCATGGCCAGCGGCGTGCCGGTCGTCGGCTCTGACAGCGGCGCTATACCCGACGTGATCGGCCCTGCCGGGTTGATTTTCCCTGAAGGCGATGCCGAGGCGCTGACAGCGCATTTGGCGCGGCTGCAGGCCAGCCCTGACCTGCGCGCTCACCTGGGCCAGCGCGGGCGCGCGCGCGCCCTGGCGTGCTTCACGCACCAGCAGGTGGCGGCAGCTACAGTTGCCGTCTACCGGGAAATGCTAAAAACCTTAAACATATATTAAAAAAATATTATACCGCCTGCGCTATCCATGCCAGCTGACACAGCGCACACGCTGGCGCGCTGCGTCGTTATGCCGTCGTTAGTTTGGAGAGGAGAAGTATGACCCGCTTTCTTATCCCGCTGCTCAGCGTTTTGCTGGCGGCTGCGCTGACCGGCGTAGCTGCCGCTCAGGAAGAAGCGCCAGTGCCACGCTTTGAGCCGGATGCCTGCCTGCTTCCAACGCCGGAAGCCTACACCGTCGAATGCGGCTATTTAGTAGTGCCTGAAGACCGCGCCAACCCGGACAGCCCAGCGATTCGGCTGGCGCTGGCCATCTTCCGCAGCAACAACCCAGACAAGGCGTCTGATCCTCTGGTTTACCTAGAGGGCGGCCCCGGCGGCAGCGCGCTGAAGATAACAGGCGGGTCGTTCGATCAGGTGTTCGCGCCCTATGCCCGCTATCGCGATGTGATTCTGCTCGACCAGCGCGGCGTGGGCTTCTCGCAGCCGGCGCTGGACTGTCCTGAGATGTACAGCTACCTTGTGTCCTCGCTGGCCGGCGACCTGACAGTTGACGAGGATATAGCGCAGCTGATGAGCGCTGTCTCCGCCTGCGGCAGCCGCCTGGCCGCCAGCGGAGCCAATCTGTCCGCCTACAACAGCGCCGCCAGCGCTGCTGACCTGCGCGACCTGGCCGCCGTCCTGGGATACGACCAGATCAACCTGATCGGCATCTCCTACGGCACGCGGCTGGCGCTCACCGTTATGCGCGACCACCCGGAGATCGTGCGCAGCGCGGTGCTGGGGGGGCTGTTCCCTCCTCAGGTCAGCCTGGCTGCGGACACGCCCGCCAACGTCAACCGCGCGCTGAGCGCCCTGTTCGCCGCCTGCGCTGCAGACGCGGACTGCGCTGCCGCTTATCCTGACCTGGAAGCCCGCTTCTACGAGCTGGTCGCGCGCCTCAACGCCGAACCAGCATCTGTGAAGATCATAGACCCGGTAGCCCAAACTCCGTTCGACGCGCTTGTCAACGGCGACGAGCTGTACAGCGCGCTCTCGCTCATGCTCTACAACGCCAACCTGCTGCCGCAGCTGCCGCAGGGCATCGCCGCAGCGTACAACGGCGACTACAGCGCGCTGTCCAACTACCTGCTCCTCACGCTGGCCACTGAGAACTTTATCAGCCGGGGGATGTTCCTCTCGGTTCAGTGCGCTGAGGACGCCGCCTTCGACCCACCTGACGCGCTGGAGGCCAACATCGCCGCCTTCCCCTTCCTGGAGTCTTTCCTGCGGCGCGGCGGCGATTTCGCTGATATTTGCGCTGTGTGGGACTCCGGCACTGCTGACCCGGTCGAGAACGAGCCGGTCAGCAGCGACGTGCCGGCGCTGCTCGTTTCCGGCGAATACGACCCGGTGACACCGCCGGCCTGGGGCGAGCTGGCCGCCGAGACGCTGCCCAACGCCGTGCACGTCGTGATCTCCAACGCCAGCCACGACGCCCTTTCCACCGACTGCGCTGTTGAGCTGGCGGTGGCCTTCCTCAATGACCCGGCTGTCGAGCTGAACACGAGCTGCGCCGCGGCGCAGGGGGGCATCGCCTTCGCCCTGCCTGGCGCAGAACTAGACCTGCCGGAGTTCGCGTTTGTGCCCTTCACCCCTGACGACGGTGCGTACACCGTAAACGTGCCGGAGGGCTGGGCACAGGTGCAGCCCGGCGTGTTCGCGCGCAGCAGCACACCGGTGGACCAAACGGTGCTGATTGTGCTGAGTCTGCCGGTTACACTGGCGGATTTCCTGCAAGCGGTCGTTTCGCAGCTCACCGGGCTGGACACGCCGCCAGAGGTGACGGCCACGCGCGAGGCCAACGGCCTGACATGGTCGCTGTTCGAGGCGGATTTCTTCGGCTTCCCCGCGGCCGTGGCTGCCGCCGAGCGCGGCGGCCTGACCTACGCGGTGCAGCTTGTTGCCAACAACGCCGCCGAGCGCGACGCGCTGCGCGCGGCCATCCTGCTGCCAGTGGTAGACAGTTTCACGCTGGCAGACTGACGTCACGTCACCCGCACTGGAAAGACGCCCTGCAGGCAGCGCCGCCTGCGGGCGTCAGACCAGGCGCGACAAATAGCCCGGCCCCTCGAACAGGGCGCGGGTGGCGCGGGCCTCAACCGCCAGCTCCGGCGGCAGCAGGCCGAAAGCCTCGCGCGCGGCGGCGGCCAGCCGCAGCGACCCGCTCACGACCAGCAGCGCCTCCGAGCCAATTAGCGCGCTGCGCAGCGCGGCCAGCGGCTCTGGTTGAACCTCGACGGATGCCTGTTGCAAGGCAGCGGCAGCAGCCAGAGCCTCTGGCTCGGCGGCGCGGTGATCGCGGACGCGCGTCAGCGTAATGCGGCAGCGCGGCTGGTCGAAGGTGCGCAGGTAGCCGGCGGCGTTCTTGTCCGCCAGCATGCCCACCACCAGCCGCACCGGCGTTTCAGGCCCCACCAGCAGGGCAATCAGGCCGTGCAGCCAGCGCGCCGCGCCTGGCGTGTGGCCGCCGTCAATCACGACGGCGCGCTCGCCCACGTAAACGCGCTCGCCGCGGCCCGGCGGCTGCGGGCTGCCCACTGCGCCGCCGGCGGCAGCGCCAGCCGGGGGCGGCAGCAGGGCGTTGTACAGCGTCACCACCGCATCAGCGCCTGAGCCTGCCGCGCCGTGCCGGTTGAAAAGGGCCAGCGGCAGGGGCTGCGGGTCGGTCAGCAGGCGCGCCCCCACGCGCGCTGCCTCGCTTTGCAGGACGCGCATGACCAGCGGCGGCTGCGGCACAGTCACCGCCAGGCCGCCCGGCTGGATGATGCCGGCCTTGTGCCAAGCGATTGTCTCCAGTGTGCCGCCCAGCATGGCAGCGTGCTCCAGCTCGATCGGGGTGAAGGCTGCCAGCGTGTTGGGCAGGCAGCCAACAGCGTCGAAGCGCCCGCCCAGGCCGCACTCCAGCACGAGAACGTCGGGGCGGCAGCGGCTGAACCACCACAGCGCCAGCGCCGTTGCCAGCTCGAACGTGCTGAAAGCATGCCCTGGCGCGGCGTTTGAGGCGGCTGCCGTCACGACGCTCACGCCCTCAACAAAGGCTGAGGGGCTGATCATGACGCCGTCGCACACGAAGCGCTCGCGGAAACTGTGCAGGTGCGGCCCGGTGTACAGGGCCGGGCGCAGCCCGCCGTCGGCCAGCACAGCGGCGATCTGGTGGCAGGCTGTCCCCTTGCCAACTGAGCCAGCCACTACCACCGCCGGAAAAGCGGTGTGGGGGTCGCCCAAGGCGCGCAGCAGGGCGCGGAACGGCTCCAGCGGGCGGGGATAGTCGGCGGCGCGCACCGGACGCACAATGGCGCTGAGGGCAGCGATGTAGGCGTTGAGGGCAGCGTCATCCATGGCAGGCGCTCCAAGGGCAGCTTGCGCAAACATATTTTATTATCTTGCATAATGTTAAGAAACGGAAGGGTCTGTGGTTAGGGGTTTAGATCGTCTGCGCTGGGCGTCGTCTCGCGCACAACGTAGCTGGGCTTGTCCATCACGCGGAAATGCATGCGCGCCAGGTACTCGCCGATCACGCCCAGCGCCAGCAGCTGCGCGCCGGAGAAGATGCCGATGATCGAGGCCAGGAAGGGGAAGCCCGGCACCGGCGTGCCCTCCAGCAGGTAGCGCCCGACGACGTACACCAGCACCACTACGCTGAACAGCGCCAGCCCGAAGCCGAGCAGGCTGGCGAGCTGGAGCGGCACGACGCTGAAGCCGGTCATCATGTTGAGGGCGTGCGTGACCAGCTTGCGGAAGGTGTAATTGCTGCGCCCAGCGGCGCGCGGCGCGTGTTCGACCGGCACGGCGGCGAAGCAGGTCGTGCCCCAGGTGAGCAGGACGTCAATTGAGACGAAGGGCGCGCTGTAGCTGGCGAAGGCGTCGCGCACCTGCGCCCGAAAGACGCGCAGCGCGCTCACTTTGCGGGCCGTTTCCGCGCCCATAGCGCTCTGCAGCGCCAGCTTGGTCACCTGCGAGGCGATATCGCGCCAGAAGCCGTGCTGTTCGCGCAGCGGTGTGCCGTAGACCACGTCATACGGCCCCTCGTCCAGCTTCGCCACCAGCGCGGCCAGCGCCTCCGGCGGGTGCTGCAAGTCGTCGTCCAGCGTGATGATCAGCTCATAACGGGCGGCGCGGATGCCGCACAGCAGCGCGTTGTGCTGGCCGTAGTTGCGCATCAGGTGAATGCCGCGCACCTGCGGGCGCTGGCGCGCCAGTGCCTCGATCACCGCCCACGAGTTGTCGCGGCTGGCGTCGTTGACCAGGATCACTTCGTAAGCGCTGGAGAAGGCGGGAAGCGCCGCCGCCAGCCGCTCCAGCAGAGGCGGCAGCGTCTCCTCGCTGTTGTAGACGGGAACGACTACGGAGCAGGTGCGCATCCCTGAACCCGACGTCACACTGCCTCAAGCTGGTCGAGCGTTCGCTCGATCAGCTCTACCGCCTCGCGGACGGTGGCTGTGTCGAAAGCGAACTTAGCGCCGGCGGCGGCGAACAGCTCTGGCAGCGGGCGCGTGCCGCCCAGCGCCAGCGCGCGGCGGTAGGCCGCCACCGCCCCCGCCTGATCGGCGAGCGCGTTGCGCCACACCTGCACCGCGCCCAACTGCGCCAGCCCGTAGTCCACGTAGTAGAACGGAATCTGGAAGATGTGCAGCTTGCGCTGCCAGCCGGTGGCCTTTTCGTCTTCCAGGCCGCTGTAGTCAATGCCCTGCATGAAGCGATCCCACAGGCTGGCCCAGGTCGCGTCGCAGTTAGCCGGGTTCATGGCGTCGTCAGGGTTGGTGTAGACCCAGTGCTGGAAGGCGTCCACAACGGCCATGTAGGGCCAGAAACGGATCATCCCCTCCAAGTGTTCGCCGCGGGCGCGGGCGGCGTCGGCCGGGCTGTAGAAGCCGCCAGACTGCTCTGTGAGGTACGGGGCGGCCAGCAGCTCCATGCTCATCGAGGCGACCTCAGCGATTTCAGCGCTGAACTCGCGCTGCTGGATGTAGGGCAGGGCAGCGCTCTCAAAACAGTGGAAGGCGTGGCCGCCTTCGTGCAGCAGGGTCTGCACGTCGTCGTGGATGCCGACCGCGTTCATAAAGATGAAAGGGCGTTTGGCCTGGTTGAAATCAATCTGATAGCCGCCGGGCGCTTTGCCCTTACGGTTGTCTAGGTCGAGCAGGCTCTCGCGGCGCATTGTAGCGAAGTGCTCGCCCAACTGCGGGTCCACGCGGCGGAAGATGGCCTCGGTGCGGCTCTCCAGATCGGCCACACGCTGGAACGGGCGCAGCGGCTTGCGGCCCAGCGGGTCTACGTCTAAGTCCCAGGGGCGCAGCGTGTCCACGCCCAGGCGCGCCTGGCGGCGGGCGTAGATGCGGCGGGCAGCGGGCACAACGGCGGCCTCGATGGCGGCGTGGAACGCCAGGCAGTCCTCTGGCGTGTAATCGAAGCGGTTGAACTGCTGCCAGCGGAAGGCGCGGTAGCTGTCATAGCCGGCGTTGGCGGCCATCTGGCGGCGCAGCGGCAGCAGCTTCTGCCACAGCGCGTTGAGCGCCGCGCGGTCGGCCAACTGGCGCGCAGCGGCCAGCCGCCAGGCGCGCTCGCGCCGGCTCCGATCCAGCTCTTGATAGACCGGCTGAAGCTGGGGCAGCGTGCGTTCCTCGCCGTCCCACTCGACAGTCTGCGCGCCGATGATCTGGTTATACTCGTTGTTGAGCTTCTGTTCCTGGGTGAACAACGGCAGGTTTTCCTCGCGGAACAGCGCCGCCTCGGCGCGCATGTTGCGCAGAGCGATCTCGAAGCCCGCCGGCTCCAGGCCGCTGGCGAGCAGCTTGAGCTTCAACTGCTGATCGGCGGCCTGCGCCGGCTCGATGACATGCTCTAGGAAAGCGTGAAAGCGCTGCTGGGCGGCGCTGTCGGTGGTGTCCACTGTCGTGGCCACGTACAGCCGGGCGTGCAATTCGTGCAGCAGCTCGCTCAGCGCCGTCCAATCGGCCAGCCAGGACTCGACGCTGGCGGCGTCCAGCGGGCGGTCGCGCAGGTTGTCGAAATAGGGGGCGAAGCGCGGCCAATCCCACGCAAGGGCGGCCTGAGCGGTGGGCAGGGTGTCGAACATAGCGGAGTCTCCAGTCGTGGCTAAAGTGTGGATTTCGCGCCTCATCCCCAGCGCCGCTTACAGCGTCCAGGGGCGGCCGCGCAGCAGCGCGGAGCAGGGGTAAGGTTCATTCTACGGATACTTGCGGTTGAGCATGCGCGCGTAGGGAATTGTCTCGCGGATATGCGGCAGGCCGCAGATCCAGGCGACGGTGCGCTCCAGGCCGATGCCGAAGCCGGCATGCGGCACCGAGCCGTAGCGACGCAGGTCCAAATACCAAGCATACGCCTCGCGCGGGAGGCCGATGGTGGCCACGCGCTGTTCCAGCAGCGCGGCGTCGTGGATGCGCTCGCTGCCGCCAGTGATCTCGCCGTAGCCCTCTGGCGCCAGCAGGTCCACGCTGCGGCACACCTCCGGGCGGCCCTCGACGGGCTGCATGTAGAAGGCCTTGACCGCCGTGGGGTAGTGGTAGACGAACACCGGCTTGTCAAACATCTCGGCGATGGCGGTCTCGTGCGGGCTGCCGAAGTCGCCGCCCCACTCTATTTTGAGCAGCTCGCGCTGCTGCGGGTCGTCGGTTTCGGCGGCCAGCTTCTGCAGGCGCGCCACCGCCTCGTCGTAGCTGATGCGGGCAAAGGGCGCAGTGATCTTCTCCAGCGGGGCCGTGTCGCGCTCGATGATTTCCAGCTCCATGCGGCGCGTCTCCAGCACGCGCTGGACGACATGGCTGACGAACTGCTCTTCCATGTCCATTAGGTCTTCCAGCGTGAAGAAGGCCATCTCCGGCTCTAGCATCCAGAACTCCATTAGGTGCCGGCGCGTTTTCGATTTCTCGGCGCGGAAGGTGGGGCCGAAGCAGTAGACCTTGCCAAAGGCCGCCATGTTGGCCTCGTTGTAGAGCTGGCCGGTCTGCGCCAGGTAGGCCGGCTCGCCGAAGTAATCAATTGCGAACAACGTGGTCGTTTCCTCGCCTGCGGCGGGTGTGATGATGGGCGTGTCTACCAGCAGGTAGCCGTGATCGTCCAGCCAGCCGCGCATGGCGCTGATGATGGTGGCGCGGATGCGCAGGATGGCCCACTGGCGCGTGGAGCGCACCCACAGGTGGCGGTGGTCCATCAGGAACTCGACGCCGTGCTCCTTGGGCGTGATCGGGTACTCCTCAGCCATGTGGACCAGCTCCAGCCGCTTCACGCCGATCTCGTAGCCGCCGGGGTAGCCGGGGGCGCGCTCGTCCCGGCGCACCGTCCCGTTAATCACGACGGCCGATTCCTGCGCCAGCCGGCCGGCCAGCTCGAATGTCTCGTCGTCCACGTCGCCTTTGAAAACGACGCACTGGGCGATGCCAGTGCCGTCGCGCAGCTTGATGAACTGGAGCTTGCCCTTGCCGGTGCGGTTGTAGACCCAGCCGCGCACGGTCACGTCCTGGCCGTCGTGGCGGGCGATGTTTTCTATCAGGATGTTAGTAAGCACGCGATTAAGTCCTTGATGAACAATTGTGCAGAATGCCAGAAACTGCTGGACGCCGATTATAACATATGTTAGGCTGGTGTATGAACGGGCTGTCCTGGCTGACACAGCCCACGGGGGCTGCGCTCCAACGCCGCCGCACTGCCACCCCGATTGTCACACCTGGACAAACACTCTGCGTCCTTTTCGTGGACTAGTGGCGATTGACAGCGCAGGGCAATGTGTCGTACAGTGTAGATAAAATAGACTGTAGTAAGGATCAAACAACAGAATTAAACCACTCTTAACGCAAACATTATCTACAGTCAACAAACCCCGCGCAGAATACATGTAGAGATGTTATAAGCCAGTGCTGAGAGGAGAGATGCAGTATGGTTGTGCTTGATTCGTCGAACGCGCATTTTTCGTATATGGATGTGGTGAGCCACTGGTGCCCGCGTTCGCAGCGTTTCACCGGGGGCGATGCGCTCCTCACCTACCTGGACGAGGGCTGGAAGATCGAGCCGGAGGCGTTCTACGAGGAATTCGGCCAGACCGGCGGCCGCCGTGTCATCGTCTACTACTTCGAGCTGAGCCGGGGCGAGGAAACCGTGCGCATGCCGGTGATCACCAACCCGTTCGTTGAGCGTCTAATCCACGCGCTTGATTTGAAGGTGTATCCGGCGGCGCGCGTCAACCGCGACCGCCGCATCGCCCGCCTGCCGCTGGCCCGTCACGCCTGAGTGAGGGCCGCGGCCCCACGCCGCCCGCCTGCGCCAGCGGTTCACTTCGCGCGTTTTGCCCTCGCTTTATCTGCGCCGCGCGCAAACCCGCAAGCCGCACACTTACACCAGTTCAAACTCATCCTGACGGCAAACCCGCAGCGCACCGGCCAGTTCGTGGCCGATAACCACCGCTGCGCCGTCCACTTCCAGCTGCAGCGGCCCGCTGAACGGCGCCCGCGCGACCAGCGCAAAGCGCACCCCCGGCTTGAGGCCCAGCGTGCCCAGATACTCGAGCTTGCCGGCGTCGTGGGTGTTCACGCGGCTCAACACATATGTTTCGCCAGGCTCCACGCTGTTGAGCGGGCGGTCGCGCAGGCGGGGCATGCGGCCGCTGGCGTCCGGAATCGGCTCGCCGTGCGGACAGCGGCGCGGAAAGCCCGCCATCTCCTCCATGCGCTGCACCAGCCGGTCGCTGGCGGCTGCTCCCAGCGCGTCGGCTGCGCTGTGCACCTCGTGCCAGCCGAAGCCCATCACGTCCACCAAGAAGCGCTCGGCCAGCCGATGGCGGCGGATGCTCAGCAGCGCCTCGCGCTCGCCCGCCGGCGTGAGGACGATGCCCTGGTACGGCTCGTGCTCCAGGTAACCGGCTTCGCGCAGACGCTGCACCATGCGCGTCACGGCCGGCGCTGACACGTTCATCACCTCTGCCAGCGCTGACGTAGACACATACCGGCTGTCGTCCTGGTAATACGCCAGCCGGTAGGCTTCCGCTAGATACTGCTGCATCGCAGCGCTTATGCTCATTGTCCACAGCCCTGTCGCGGCAGCGCAATTTTGCTTACGTATTTCGCAAATAATAGCGACAGGGCCGTGTTTTCGCAAGCGTTAAATTTTAAATTGCCAGACGGTACGCTTTTGTTACCGGCTGAGCAGATAGGTCACCAGGGCGTCTAGGTCTTGTGGTGTGACGGTCAAGCCGAGAAAATGCGCGCCGGGCAGCCGAAACACGTCGTGCAGCGCAGCCGCCGAGCCATCGTGCAGATAAGGAGCGCTCAGCCACAGGTAGCGTAACTGCGGCGTGGCGAACAGCCCACCGGTTCCCACATCGTGCACCTGCGGGCTGCTGCCCACCGCGCCGATGTGGCACTGGTCGCAGCCCTGTTCAGCGAACACCTGCGCGCCCCGCGCCACCTGCGCCGGGTCGCCTTGGAAGGGGTTGGTCGGCACGGGCAGCGCGGCCAGGTAAGCGGCCAGCGTGTCTAGGTCGGGCGAGAGGCCGGTGTGCGGCGCATCCAGCGGCGCGGATAGGGGGAAATCCTCGATCAGGCCGATACCGGCCTGCAGGTCGCGGATTTTCAGCTCGACATCGGCCAGCTCGTCCCAGCCGCCATCCCAGTTATACGGCGCAGTCTCCACTAGGTTGAACAGGTCGGGCGTGTTGCGCGGGCCGCCGGGGAAACCAGCCCAGGTGCGGCCATCAGACAGGCCGTCGAAGTGGCAGTTGGCGCAGCTTATCCAGCGGTCGGCGCTGAGGCGCGGGTCAGCCGCGCTGTGGAACAACTGTGCGCCGATGAGGATGTCCACTGGCACAGTCAGGTTGCTCACCGGCAGCACGTCAATGGCGGCCAGCGCGCCGGTGTTGATGATGGTCACCGTGCCGTCGAGGGCGTTGTTGACGAAAGCGAAGGTGTTGTCCCGGTTGAGCACAATGCCGCGCGGGTTGGCCCCTACAGGAATGTTGGCGCGCAGCAGGCCGGTGTTGAGGTCCACGACGGACACGTCGTTGCTGCCGGCGTTGGCCACGTAAAGCCAGTTGCGGAAGCGGTCAAGGGCGGCGTCGAAGGGCATGTTTACCGGCCGGTCAACGGTGTCAAGCGTGATGCGTCGGCCAGGCAGCAAGGCCAGGCTGCGCAGATCGAGCGCGTTGACCACCGGAAACACGGTGGTGTCGAAGGTAAGGAAGCGGTTCTGGGCGTTGCTGCGCGTCTGCGGCAGATAGGCCAGGCCGCGGGTGGTGTCCAGTTCGACAGCCTGCGACAGGCCGGTGTCCGGCCCGGTGGAGACGACGTCTACCACGCGCAGCTGCGGCAGGTAGACCAGGCTGAGGTCGCCGCTCCAGAAATGGGTAACGTAGAGCAGATCGCCCCACAGCGCCAGGCCGGCCGGGAAGGGCGGGACGGGTATGCGGGCGCTCACCTGGCCGGCGGCTAAATCCACTACAGCGATTTCGCTGCTGCCCTGCAGCGACACATAGGCGGTGTCGGCCTCGGCCACCACGGCATAGGCCAGCGCCCCGCCCAGCGGGATGGTCTGCAGCACGGCCGGCTGACGTACGTCCACCGCCGCCAGGGCGCTGTCGCCGCGCAGCGCTACCAGCGCGGTGAGGCCATCGGGCGTTACCGCCACGCTGCGCGGGTCGCGCCCCACTGGGATTTCGGCCAGCGTGCGCGCCTGGTTGGCGATGACCACCTCAACGATGGACACTGTACCGTTGAGCTGGTTGGCAACAACCAGCCGGCGCCCCTGGTCGGCAATGGCCAAGGTGCTGCTGCTGTAGCTGCGCGTGGTGCGTTCGTCGGGCAGGGCGTAGAGCGGCAGCGGGGTGGGCGTGGGCGCCTGCGCCAGCGCGGAGCCTGCCAGCGCCAGCAGCGCCAGCCCGGCCAGCGCCAGCGCCGCTGGCCACACCTGCCGCCGGTGGCTGCGCCTGCGTGCATCGCGTGGTGTCATGGGCAGGTCCTCAATCAAACGTGGTCAGCCGGTCGTACTGGATGACGACGGTGCGGCTGAGATAGCGCCGCTGGCCCTGCGGGTCAGCGCCGCTGGCGAAGAACGTCAGCGTCAGCCGGTCTGAAACGTGCGGGCCAGAGACGCGCGCATCTATCTCGTAATTGGGGAAGGCGTTGTTCAGGTTGACCGGGTTGTACTGGTAGCTGACCGAACGCCCGTTGATCTGCAGCCGGCCGCTGCCGACGATGTAGGCCGGAACAGCGGCGGTGTAGTGGAAGGCCGCGTCGCTCCAATCGGCGGGCAGGCTGAAGTTGAAGTTGTAGGGGATACCGCCGGGGATGCGGTAATCGGCGCGCGTGTCGTTGAACGGTATGGGGCCGGCCTCGGCCGGAATCACATAGAACTGGTAGATGCCGGACGGCGCGCCAGGCACGCCGCCCTGCGGCAGCGGCGGCTGCACCGGCCCGGCAGACGTCAAGCCGTCATGCGTGACGCGCACCTGCACGGTCCACACGCCGGGCTTGCGCGCAGCAAAGTCATCTGCTGGGTTGTAGTAGTAGCCGGTGGGGCTGGCGTAGCCACCGAAGGCGCGCGTCTCGCCGTCGGGGTCGGTCACGGCGATGTCCACGCGCGAGGCCAGGGCTGGCCCCACCTGACCAGCGAACGACACGACATCGCCCACCGTCAACACCTGGCCCGGCTGCACGCTGGTGGGGTAGAAAAAGAGGTTGAGCTGCCCGCCCAGCGTCAGCAGCGGCCCGCCGTCCGGCCCGCCGGCCTCGCCGCGGTAGGGCGGGAACACGCGCGGGCCGCGCGCGTCATCGCCGCCGATGGCCACGGCGAGCGCGGCATAAGCCGCTGTTTCGACCACGCCGGCGTCGGGCGCCCGCACGACCGCGCCGCCGAACAGGAAGGCGTAATCGCCGGGCTGGTCGCCCGCCAGACCTGCGCCAGGCTGGCGGTTGAGCGGATTGTCGGCGTCCCAGTGCCACAGCAGGCCGGGTTCATCGCGTCCCTTGACGAACTGGCGCAGGCTGACGCCGGGCCGGATGGCGCTGAAGTAGTAGTACGACGCGCCGTCAAGTGCCGCTGGCAGCTCGTCGCGCAGGGCCATGTCTTCCAGCGGCTGGCCCACTGAGGACGTGTAATCGGGCAGCGCCGCCAGCAGCCAGCTCTGGTAGCTGCCGGCGGCGTCCTGCAGCGTCAGCACAGGCTGCACGCTGCCCGCGCTGTCGGCAGGGTAGCGCAGCACGTCGCCAGGGTGATAGGGCGAGTGATAGCGCAGCGCGCCGGCCCGCGGCGCGTGCGTTTGGGTGCGGAACCAGGCCGGCCGCACGCCCGGATCGAAGTCGAACAGGCCGCGCTGCCCGCGCGCGATCAGCGTTCCGTGCGCGGTGGCGATCACGCCCGCGCCGCGCAGGCTGCCGGCCCACAGGCGGCCAGCGGCGTCGGTGTAGCGCGCCTCGTAATCTGCGACATACTCGCCGGGCGTGTCGAACGCGAAGGCGCTGTCTGGCGGGTAGAAATAGCCGGCGCGGTTGGCCTGTCCGCTGATCACATGCTCGACCGGCGCGCTGCCGTCCAGCGGGTAAACGCGCAGCCTGACTGTCACATCGGCCGGCACGGCCGGGGCGACCCGCAGCGCTGCGCTGAAGGCGTCGCCCACGTGGAATGGCGTGCCCGGCATGACGCCCGGCGTCAGATTGAGCGTCTCGGCGGCCAGCACGGTGTACACGCCGCCGCCCTCGTACCGGTTGCCCCAAATATCCTCCAGCGCGCCGCTGAGCGTGATGCGGTACTCGCCGTATTGGTCGAAACGATAGCCTGTGAACAGCGGGTTAAGCGTCGTCAGCCGGTAGATATCCACCTGCGACTGCCCGCCGAACAGCGTGCGGTCGTCCGCTTCGGGCGTCGAGAGACGGTTCTGCAGGAAAGGGGCACTGCCCAGGTCGTCCACTGTGCCGTCGGGTCGCTGCACCTGCCCGCTGAGGCGGCCGCCGGGGAAGAGGAAAGGGATGAGGGGCGGCGCGGACGAATCGGCGCTGTTGGGCAGCATGTTGGGCAGGTAGGGTTCGAGCGGGTAGGCGATGGCCTCGGCGCTGTCTGGCCCGGCCCGCGGGGGTAGGATGTATGTGGGGCTGTTGAAGCGCACGCGGTTGGAGAGGGCGAAGCGCTCCGCGTCCTCGGCGGCCAGCAGGCCGCGGCTGCCGGCGCTGCCTGGCGCGTCGTGGAACAGCGTCCACAGCAGCCGCCCGCCGGCGCTGCCGCCGCTGTTAAGGACCAGCGGCAGGCGGGTAGACTGCAAACGCGAGAGCGTTCGCCCGTCGCTGCCCAGCAAGCCGCTGGTGTGCCACGGGATCAGCTCGCCGTTGGCGATGCGCGCCCAGCCTTCAAACACCGGCACGTACAGACCGGGCGGCAGATCGGCGGGAACGCGCAGGCGGAAGTCGAGGCCGAACGTGAGCGCGCTGCCCTGGCGCAGCACCTGCTGGGCTGGCGTCAGCGTCTCGCCCAGAACGATGACGGTTCCCAGGCCGTCAATCGGCAGGCCGGAGGGCGTGCGCGCTGCTGTCCAGCCATTAGCGCTGTCCGGGCCGCCCACAGCCTGCAGGCCGTCCGCGCCGATTACTGGCTGCAGGCTGACGCGCCCGATCATGCCCAGGCCGGCCAGGCTGTCCGGCAGGCCCGGCGCGTTCAGGGTTACGTCCATCTGCATGCGCCAGACGCTGCCTGGCGACAGCGTCAGGCCGAGCGCGCGGCCGCGGGCTGTCCATACACCGGCGCCGCTGGCTACCGGCCCGCCAGCAGTGAAGCGCGCCAGCTCGCCAGTCAGCAGGCCGCCCTGGTAAACGATGCCATCCACCTCGTTCACCAGCAGCGGCGGCTGCTCGGCGCTGTAGCGCGCTATCTGTGTCCCGTCGGCCGCCAGGAATTCGACGCCGTTGATCACGATGTCGGCCAGGGCTGAGGCCCCGGCAGGCCGCAGCGCGCTCAGCGGCACGCGCAGCTCGATGCCGTCCGCCTGGGCCGCGGCGGCCACGGCAATCGTGCCCAGGTCAGCCGCGTTGGGGCTGATGCGCCGCCACACAGCGGTCTGCTCGGCCAGACGCGGGTCAACGACCAGGCCGTAGGCCGTCGTGCCAGAGCTGAACAGCACAGCCAGCCGGTTGTAGACAGTGGGCGCGGCGGCGGCTGGCAGCGCCAGATACAGCGAGCCGGCGTTGCGCAGCGCGTACAGCGGATGCGGGCCGGCGGGCAGCAGGCGGGCATCCGGATACAGTTCCCAGTCGCCCAACTGCCCGTCAACGATGAGCTGCGTGATGGCGGCGGCGTCCTGCCGCGCTTCTGGAAATGAGCCGTAGACGATGGTTCCTGGCCCGCCGGGCAGCGACCCCGGCTGGCCGCTGAGGCCGGCCGGCAGCGTCTGCGCTGGGCTGATCCAGAAGGGCGTGCTGCCGGGGCCAAAGATGCGCGCTGTGAACGCGCCGGTGAGGCCTGCGTTGGCCGTCACAACTTCTTCAGTGTAAAGGTTGCGGACAGCGACCCGGGCTGCGGGAAACACCGCGCCAGCCGCACCAGAGATCGTCACGAGGCCGTTTTCATCTGGCGCTGACACGCTGATAAGGCTGGCAATGGGCGGGTCGCCGGGCTGAGCGGCAGTCTGCGCGCTGGCAAACGGGCCAACCAGGCCAGTGAGCAGAATAATTCCTACTGCTGCCCACCACCGTTGCACTGCAGCTCTCCTCCTGCTAGCACCTCAGCGTTTCGTCAGGCAAATCTCTGTTATTTCTTCAACCTCACCCCCTAATCCCCTCTCTGTTTTGGGTAGGGGAAGACCCGCGTCGGCGGGGCAGGGGTGAGGTCAGCAAGGCAGGTCAAGGACTTATCGAACGATGCAACCGGTAATCGTGGGTGAGTATAGAGAATCGTTCGGGCAAAGTCAATTTGCGCGCCGCTCAACCGGCCGCTATTAAAACTTTGTTATGTTATATGTTCAGCGCTGAGCGCTGGGTGTATAACTGTGACACGATGTCAACGCAACCGCCGTCCGCCCTGTTGGCCCAGACTAGCGCTCTGATCGAGCAGCGCACCGGTCTGGCTGTCTCCACCCAGTTCCGCGGCGACCTGGAGCTGATTCTGCGCGACGCAGCCGGGGGTGATCTGGCCGGCCTGCTGAGCCTGTTGCGCGCCAGCCCGGACTCCGCACCGGTGTGGCAGGACCTGATTCACGCGCTGACAATCGGCGAGACCTATTTCTTCCGCGACCCTGCCTACTTCCGCCTGCTGCGCGATCACCTGCTGGCGAACCTGGTGCTGGAACGCCGCCACAAGAACCGGCTGACGCTCGATATCTGGTGCGCGGGCTGCGCCACTGGCGAAGAGCCGTACTCGGTGGCGATTGCGCTGCACACGCTGCTGCCGGACCTGGAGCGCTGGCGCATCCGCCTGTTGGGGACCGACATCAACCTGCGGGCGCTGGCGCTGGCCCGCGCCGGCGTCTACCGCGACTGGGCGTTCCGCCACACCGACGACGGCTTCCGCGCCCGCTACTTCGACGCCACGCCTGTCGGCTGGCAGATCAAACCGGCGCTGCGCCAGATGGTCGCCTTCCAGCAGCACAACCTGCTCGACACCGCGTTTCCGCAGGGGCTGGACATCATCTTCTGCCGCAACGTGTTGATCTACTTCCAGCGCGAGCATATCCCGCCGGTGGAGCGCCGGCTGTTCGAGGCGCTCCACCCCGGCGGCTGGCTGCTGCTGGGCCACGCCGAGGCGATCCGCAGCGCGCGCGAGCGCTGGACAGCGCACGTCTTTCCCGGCGCGGTGCTCTACCAAAAGCCGCAGGATGGGACGCCGCTGGCCTACCGCCGGCACACCGGCGCGCTGCACACCGGGCCGCTGCCGGCTGCGCCCGCGCCCGACACCTACGCCGCCGCCCTGGCCGCGCTGCGCGCCGAGCGCCTCGACGAAGCCGAACGGACGCTGGGCGAGCTGCTGACACGCCAGCCCGGCCACACCCGCGCGCACGTGCTGCTGGCGTATCTGTTCGCCGGCCGCCAAGCCGTGCCGGAAGCGCACGCGCACCTCGACATGGCGCTGTACCGTGACGCGCTGCTGGCCGACGCCCACTACGTGCGCGCCATGCTGTTTCTAGAAGAGGGAAACGACCGCGACGCCTTCCAGGCGCTGCGCGCCGCGCTTTACTGCCAGCGCGATCACCTGCTGGCGGCGTACCTGCTGGGCAACCTCTACTATCGGGCCGGCGCCCGCGCCCGCGCCCGCCGCGCCTGGGAACACGCCCGCGCCGCTGCCGCTGCCCGCCCGCCCGACGAGCCGGTGAGCGACCTCAGCGACTTGACAGCGGCCGGCTTCATCCTGCTGCTGGACAACCAGCTCAGCGCGCTGGGGTGAGGTGTGACGAGCTGTTAAACGCGGTTTTCAGTGTGTTATCACCGACTCGTAGGGATTGTACGGCTTTCATTTTGCGTCTATCATGCCGTGCCATGATGGACGGCAGACCTGACCAACCCCTCACTGTTTCCCCCGCTGACGCGGCGCGCCTGGCGTGGGACATGCCTTGGAAGGCGCGCAACGAGATTGAGCGCTGGCTGCTGCTGCCGCTGGGGCGCCTCCAGTTTGCGCTGGCGGGCGTGGCTTGGGGGCCGGGCTGGGCGCTTTACGGCCTGCCTATTATCCAGAAGCACCGGCGCAGCACGCTCACCATCGGGGCGCGGCTGGCGCTGCGCTCGTCGGTGCGCAGCAACCCGCTTGGCCCGGCGCACCCGGTCATCCTCAGCACGCGCCGCGCCGGGGCTGTGCTGACGATCGGCGACGACTTTGGCATGACCGGCGGCGCGATCGTTGCCGAGCAGCGCATCAGCATCGGCCACCGCGTCACCGTCGGCGCTAACGCGGTCATCACCGACACCGACTTCCACCCGCTGGACGCGCAGACGCGCCGTCTGCGCCCCAGCGACGGCGCAGCCGCCCCGGTCAGCATCGGCGACGACGTGTTCATCGGCATGCACGCGCTGGTGCTGAAGGGCGTGACTATCGGCGCGGGCAGCGTGATTGGCGCGGGCAGCGTGGTCACGCGCGACATACCGCCGGGCGTGATCGCCGCCGGCAACCCGGCCCGCGTCATCCGCGCTCTGTGACCCCTTTGCTTTCGTTTACCCTACCTGTGAGAGTCGCATGAACATTCTGTCTGAACGTCCGCCTGAAACCAGCGCCGCCCTGGCCGCCCTGTCGCGCGCGCTGTTCCGCCTGACCGGCTGGCGCGCGGAAGGCTGCCTGCCCAACCTGCCCAAGTTCATCGTCGTCAGCGCGCCGCACACCAGCAACTGGGACGGCATCATCTTGGTGCTGGCGGCCGAGACGCGCGTCCGCCCGCAGAACGGCGGCCTGGCCAGCGGCGGAGATGACAGCGGCCATGCGTGATTACGACCGGCGGCTGGCCGAGGAAGCGGCCCTGTGGGGCGCGGACGCCGAGGCGAAGGCGCGCGAAGTGCCGCCCGACTGGCGCTATCACCGCCGCCTGCGCCACAACGCCATCTACCACACGCGCGACATTGACGCCTTCCTCGATCACGTGCGCCCCGGCATGGACACGCTTGAGCTGGGCTGCGGCAGCGGCTGGCTGACGCTGGCGCTGGCGCAGCGCGGCGCGCGCGCCACCGGCCTGGACATCAGCGAGCAGGCGCTGGAGGTGGGCCGCCGCTATTACGAAACGATCCGCGCCGAAGTCCCCGGCAGCGTCGAGTACCGCGCTGCTGACCTCAACACGCTCGAACTGCCGCTGGAAGCCTACGATGTGATCGCCGTCAAAGGCACGCTGCACCACCTCCTGCGCGCCGACCGTGTGATCGCGCAGGCGCACCGTGCGCTGCGCCCCGGCGGCCTGCTGTGGGTGTCTGACTCGCGCGGCGAGGAGAGTCTTGCAACGGCGCTGTTGGCTGGGGCGCTGATGCTCGTCCTGCCGACGCACATCAGCTACCGCGACAAATTTGCCGGGCTGCTGCGCTTTGGGGCGCGCGCGCCGTCGCGCATTAAGGCCAGCATCGAGGCGGAGGGGCTGTCGCCGTTCGAGGGCGCGGGCCGCGAGCACGACTGGCTGAGGCTGATCGAGGAGCGTTTTGTGGTAGAGCGGCGCACTGCCGCGCCGGCGGTAACGGGCTACCTTACGCACCAAGTCAAGCTGCCGGATCGCTTGGCGCTGCCGCTGCTGCGCGCCCTGTGCGCGGCTGACACGCGCCTAGTGCATTGGGGGCTGCTTCACAGCACCGGCATGATTGTGTACGCGCGCAAGGTGTGAACTGTTCGCCCAACAGCGCTGAGACAGCCGCCATGTGTGCCATGTGTGCTACAATGTGCGCTGTGCTGTTTGCTAGAAAGGGGCTGCATGGGGGCGCTGCCATCTATCGAACGGTTTGACTCCAGCAGCGGGGCGCGTATTTACCGCATACCCGTGCAGGCGTTCGCGCCGCTGTTGGCCTACTGCTACGTGATCCTTGACGCCGGGCCGCCTACACTGGTGGACACCGGCTCTGGTTTTGGCGACAGCAACGCCCATCTGCTGGCCGGCATCCGCGCGCTGCGCGACGACTTCGGCGAGCCGCTGGCCGTAACCGACATCCAGCGGATTTTGATCACGCACGGTCACATTGACCACTTTGGCGGCGCGGCCTTCATTATCCAGCAGACTGGCGGCGCGGTGGTCGGCATTCACGAGCTGGACCGGCGCATCCTGGTCAACTATGAGGAACGAGTCGTCGTTGCCACCAAAGACGTTTCGATCTACCTGGAGCGCGCCGGCGTCAGCGAGCGCCTGCGCCAGAGCCTGATTGAGATGTACGGCTTCGGCAAACAGCACTTCTCATCGGTGCCGGTTAGTTTCAATCTGGACGAGTACCACCCGCTGGACGGCATGGAGTTCATCCACACGCCTGGCCACTGTCCGGGACAGGTGTGCATTCGTTTGGGCGACGTGCTGCTGAGCGCCGACCACGTGCTGTCGCGCACCACGCCCAACCAAGCCCCGGAGAGCATCACGCATTACACGGGCCTGGGCCACTACCTGGACTCGCTGCACAAGGTGGCGCGGCTGGACGGCATCCGGCTGGCGCTGGGCGGCCACGAGGACCCGATGTTCGATGTCTACGGACGCATCATCGCCATTCACGCCAGCCACCAGCGCAAGCTGGAGCGCATCCTAGAGATCGTGCGCGCCGCGCCGACGCCGCCTACCATCAGCGAAATCTCTAAGACCATGTACCCGGACCTGCACGGCTACGACGTGCTGCTGGCGCTCTCTGAAGTCGGGGCGCACGTGGAGTATTTATACGAGCGCGGGCGGCTGGCCGTTCACAACCTGAGCGAGGTCGAACAGCCGGGCAACCCAGCCCTGCGCTACGAGGCGGTGTGAACGGCCTAGCTGCTCATTGCCAGCCGGGCTGCGCGCCGGCCGATTTCGACAGCGTAGTTCGTGCCCCGATCCCACGGGTACACTTGGCTCATGCTGGCCCAGTAGACGCCGGACAGCGGCGTCGCCAGCGGCGGGATGTGCTGGCTGTGGTTCACGCCCGGCACGGGCTGTGCATAGGGCGCGCGGAACACCCACCAGCGCCGCACCCAATCCGGCGTGAAGCGCGGGTTGAAGCGCGGCAGCGCCGCCATGAAGCGCTCCACCAGCGCCGCTTCGTCAAGCCGGAAGTACTCGTGATCCGCCGGCACGTAGTCGCCGCAGTACACCAGCACGTCCCCGTTGTAGCGCTCTTTCGGCAGCCAATTGGTGTGCTCTACCAGCGCCAGGAACGGGAACTGACTCTGCGCTTTATCCGGGCTGGTGGCAGGCAGGTTGAGCCAGTATGTGCCGTCTGTCAGCAGCGACTCCCTCAGGGCCAGCACCACACACAGCCCGCCGATGCTCTTGAGGGCGGCCATCTGCTGGCCGTAGGGCGTGTCGCGCAGGCCGTCGGCGATGCGCAGCATCAGGGCTGGCGACGTAGTGCTGATGACGCGGTCGAAGGGCTGCGGCGCGCTGCCAGCCACGGTTAGAGTGGGGCGGTTTTGGTCGAGCGCGATGCGCTCGACCGGCGCGCTGAGGTGGATGCGCGCGCCCTGCGCTGTCACCGCTGCCGCCAGCGCGTCGAGAAAAGCCTGGAAGCCGCCTTCGAACGTGCCCAGGCGCAGGCTGCGCGTGTAGATGCGCGCCCACATCCAGGCCATGTTCACGTCGCGGTACTGGTCGCTGAACTTGCCGATCAGCAGCGGGCGCCACAGGCGCTCATACGTCTCGCGGCCCATCCAGCGCGTCATCCAGTCGTGAGCTGTCACCCGTTCCAGCGGCTGCCAGCTGCGCGTCAGCTTAAGGTAGGCTCCCGCCAGCCCCAGCCGGACGATCCCCAACGGCGACAGCGGCAGCCGCAGCGCCGAGAGCGCGATTTCCGAGCGGTAGATTTTGCCGTCAATCCAGTAGCTGGTTTTGGGGCGCGGGAAGAATACTTTGTCGCCGTGGCCGATTTCGTCAATCAGCGCCAGAATGTCGCGGTCGCTCTCGAACCAGTGATGGTAGAACTTCTCCAGCGTCCAGTCCCACGACGGGTCTTTGAAGCCAGCGGCCAGCCCGCCGACAGTGTCTGCGCCCTCGAAGATGTGAACCTCGTGGCCAGCGCGAGCTGTATCCCACGCCGCAGCCAGCCCAGCCACCCCCGCCCCGACAATGCCGACTTTCAACGCCTGCGCCATGTGCTGCGCGCTCCCATCCTGCTACTGCGTGCTTGTCGCCGCGGTTTCGATCTGCTGCGCGCGCGCCACGGCGCTCAGACTCAACCCCTGGCGCAGCAGGAAGAACAGCCCTACCGCTGTCACTGGCAGCCAGATCACCATGTGCACCACCAGCGCATAGGCGTGCGACACCACCGACGGCGCGCCCACCGCGACCAGTACGGTGGCCACGAAGAACTCAAACACGCCGAACTGCCCTGGCGACGCCGGAATCAGCCCGGCCAGGTTGACCACACCCACCGCCAGCAGCATCGCCGCGTAGCTCAGGTTGAGGTCGAAGGCGAACGACACCAGCCAGTAGACGCTGGCTTCTACCATCCACGTCAGGTAGGACGCGATCACAGTGCCCGCCAGATCAGCAGGGGTGCGCAGCCCTTCCAGCCCGCTGACCATGTCTTCGCCAGCGCGCAGCAGCGCCGCGCCCAGCCGCTGGGGCAGGAAACGGGCCGCGCCGCGCAGCAGGGCGCGCAGCAGGTTTGGCCGGGCGGCCAGCGCCAGGAACACTGCCAGCGCGCCCAGAAAGAGCGGGGCCGCTGCCGCAGCGACAGTGCGCACCTCTGGCGAGGACACGTCCAGCAGCAGCACAGCCGCCAGGATAAACGTGAGCATCACCAGACCGTCGAACATGCGCTCGACGATCACCGTTGTCGTGCCGCGCGCCAGCGGCACGCGGTGGTTGCGCTGGAGCAGCACGATGCGCAGAATCTCACCGCCGCGGAACGGGTAGATGTTGTTGCCGGCGTAGCCGATGCACACCAGCGGCACGAGCCGGCGCAGGGGGATGTGGCCGAAGGCGCGCAGCAGAAAGCGCCAGCGCAGGGTGATGATTGTCACGGCGACGAAGTACCACAGCGCGCCGATGACCAGCCAGCCCGGCTGCACCCCTTGAATCACTTCCCACACCTCGCCAGGCCGCAGGCCGCGGAAGGCAAACCACAGAAAGACCAGGCTGATGGCGATGCCCAGCCCGGCAGCAACCCAGCGACTGCGTTTTGTCATGGCGATATCACAAACCCGGCTGCGCGCTCATGCAGCCCACTATAGCAGAGAACCGGACACAGTCACAGCCCGGACGGATACGTCAGTTGGCGGGCCGGCTGCGCGCTGTGATCGCTTCAGGCTGGATGGGCAGCGTGACGGTGAAGGTTGTGCCGACGCCCTCAACGCTGCTGAATTCGATTGTGCCGCGGTGCGCCTCTACGGCGCGCTTAGCAATTACGAGTCCCAGGCCCGTGCCGGGAATAGATCGAGCGTTGCGGGCGCGGTGGAACGCATGGAACAGCAGCGGCTGGCTTTCCGCCGGGATGCCGATGCCGTGGTCGGTCACGCTGAGCGTGGCCTGGCCGTCGGCGCAGGACAGCCGCACCAGAATGGGCGAATGGGGCGGCGAGTACTTGATGGCGTTGGACAGCAGGTTGAAAACGATGTGGCGCAGCAGCGTCTCGTCTACATAGCCGCGGTCGCATGCGCCCTCATGGATGAACTTGACTCGGCCCTCGCTGCCGCTGGTTCCCTGCGCCGCGTCGTTCACCATCTCGGCGCACAGCTCCGCCAGGTTGTAATACGCTGGCCGGAACTCAATCCCAGCCCCGTCTGACATATTGAAGGCCAGCGCATCGTTGATGAGCTGCGTCAGGCGGAAAACCTGAGTCTCGGCCTTCTGCAGGTGCAGCAGCTGCTTGTCCGCGCTCAGCCGGTCGCGATACTCCTTGAGGATGCCGATAGACGACAGGATGACTGCCAGCGGCGTGCGGAACTCGTGCGACACCATCGCGCTGAAGCGCGTCTTGAGTTCGCCCAGCTCGCGCTCGCGCTGAAGCGCTTGGCGCAGGCCGTCCTCAAGCTGCTTCTGCAGCGAGATATCGCGGAAGCTGCACACGATCTCTGGCTCGCAGCCGGTCTGCTGGTGGATGGCCGAAAAGCTGCCGTCCACCACGCTCAGCCGGCCAGCGCGGTTTTGCAGCGTCAGCTCGGCCCGCACCAGCCGCCCGGTCGTCAGCGCGCTGCTCAGCGTTGCGTCCAGCAGGGGGTGATCCTCCGGTCGCGTGATGTCACGCAGATGGCGCTGCAGCGGCTGGACAGGCGCTTCAAACCAGGCGTTGAAAGCCGGGTTAACCTGCAGCACGTAGCCGGCAGCGTTCACGACCAGGACCATGTCGTTGACGCTGTTGAGGATTGTCTCCAGGCGCTGTTTCTGCTGGCTGAGTTCTGCGGTGCGCTGGGCGACGCGCTGTTCCAGCTCTGCGGCGTAGCGGCTGACGGCCCGCTCTGCCTCGACGCGCCGTGTGACGTCGTTCTGCAAACCAACGAAATGCGTGATGTAGCCGTCGGCGTCGGTAATAGGCGCGATGTGCAGCTCGTTCCAGAACATCTGCCCGTCTTTGCGGTAGTTGCGCAGCGTCACCAGCGTCTCGCGCCCCTCGCGCAGGGCCGCGCGCACTTCGTGCAAGGCGTCCTGGTCGCGCTCGTCGCCCTGCAGGAAGCGGCAGTTGCGCCCCAGGACCTCGGCGGCGCTATAGCCGGTGATGGTTTCAAACGCTGGATTGACGTAGATAATCGGTAAATCGGGCAGGGTGGCAGAGGCGATCACCACGCCAACAGAGCTGGCCTCGATTGCGCGGACGGTCAGGCGCAGCGACTCCTCGGCCTGTTTGCGGGCGGTAATATCCCGGAGAGACGCCAGGTATGCCAGCTGCCCCTCCCATTCGCTCTCCACTACCCGCATCTCCATCACGCGGATGCCGCCAGCCGGGTGCGGAATCTCCAGCTCAGTAACGCCGCCGCCGGACACCGGAAAGCCGAACACCCTGCCGACAAGCGACTCGCGCCCGAACATGTCCAGCGCCGCGGCGTTGGCGAACAGAATGACGCCCTGCGGCGACAGCACCAGCACGCCGTCGTGACTAATGGTGACGGTGTTGTGGAAGCGAGCCTGGCTTTCGGCGGTGCTGCGGGCGCTGCTGGCCCGCTCAGTGTTGAGGGCAAAGCGCTGCCGGGCGCTGCCCGCCGCCAGCAGCCAGGCGGCTGGGTCGGTCTCGGATAAGCGCAGGCAGTCCAGCGGCAGGTGCGGGCTGGCCAGCGCCTCGCCCAGCGTGTCCACCAGCGCGACAACCGGCAGGCTGTGCGGCGGCAGCGGCAGCAGATGCGCCTGGACAAACGCCGCCGCGCAGCCTGCTGTCTGGGGCGGAAAGTGGGCGCTGGTGATCACATCCAGACCAGCAGCCGCAAGGGCAGCCAGCGGCTGGTGAACAACCGTTGGATCGGCGACCAGCAGCACCGGTTGTTCAATCTTGAGAGGGTTGAAAGTCATCGTCTTGAAACAGCCCGCTGATTCGCTGGATTTCGTCGGGGATGATCCGCGTGAAATTGCCGGATAGAATGCCTGAAATATCGCGGAACGGTTTGCCGATGTGCATGCCGCTGGCGTCAATGGTGAACTCGCGGATTTCCTTGTCGTGCATCGAGCCGCGCATCTTCAGCACCGTCAGGCCGCGGCGCATCTCGCCGTACAGCTCGACGTAGCGCAGCAGGATGATCGAGTCGGTGATGGTGGAGATGTGCGCCTCGGTGATGCTGGTGCCGCCCAGCAGCGTGGGCGTGGTGGAGGTGAACAGCCCGGCCACCTCCTGGTGTTTGATGAACGATGTAAGCCCGATGACGAACTCGCGGAAGCTCTTGCTGGTGGAGATGCGCTCCAGCGCCGACAGGCTGTCAATGGCGACGCGGTTGGGGCGGAACTCTTCGATCACGCGGCGCATCTCGATCAGATGATCTTCCAGGCCGGCTGTCTCTGGGTACTCGCACACCACTTTCAGCAGACCTTCGCGCTCCATGCGCTCGAAGTCGAAGCCCCAGCCGATGGCGTTGCGGAAAAGCTGGTCGCGGCTCTCTTCAAAGGCGAACAGCAGGCAGCGCTCGCCGTTGACCGCGCCGCCCGCCATGAAGCCGGTGGCCATCAGCGTCTTGCCTGTGCCAGTAGCGCCAGACACCAGAATCACCGAGTCGCGGAAGAAGCCGCCGCCGCACATGCGGTCCAGCTCTTGGCTGCCGGAGGTGATGCGCAGGTCTGACGAACGCTGTTTGAGTTCGATGGCCGACAGCGGAATCACGACGATGCCGCGGCCAGGAATGATGCTGAAGGGGAACTCGCCTTTGCGATGAGACGTGCCGCGGAACTTGAGAATCTCGATCGTGCGGCGGCGCTTCTCCTCCTCCAGCGCGTTGCGCAGGATGATGACGTTGTCAGCCACAAACTCCTCAACGCCGAAGCGGGCTACCTCGCCGTACTCTTGTGTGCGCTCGGACGTCATGACGGTGGTGACGCCCAGCGCTTTCAGCGACGAGGCGATGCGGAACAGCTCGGCGCGCAGGATCGAGACGTCGGCGAACTGGGTGAAGATCGCGCCCAACGAGTCCAGCGAGACGCGGGTCGCGCCGACTTTCTCGACGGCGTGCTCGATGCGGCGCAGCAGGGCGGCGAAGTCGTAAACGCCCAGCACGACCATCTCGTTGTGGTGGCGCGAGGCGTCCACAAAGGCCCAGCGGCCTTCGGCCTCCCAGCGGGCGATGTCCCAGCCAAAGCCCAGCATGTTGCGCCGGATGTCGTCTGTGGACTCCTCGAACGTCACAAAGACGCCGTTCTCGCCGGCGCGGATGCCCTCGATTAAAAACTGGCAGGCAAACACGGTCTTGGCTGTGCCAGCAGACCCCGAAACCAGGGTGGAGCGGCCTTTGGGCAGGCCGCCCATGCTGATGTGATCGAAACCGGGGATACCGGTTTCCATTTTGGCGACAGACTGCTCCGATCTGAGGGGGTTCATGGAATATCACCCTTCGTGGTCGTCGTTGGCGGCGGTATCAATATCGAGCGCCGCGCGCACCTTGTCCGCCGCGGAAAGGTCGCCGATGATGTGCCGGCTGGGCAGGGGGAACTCGCGCACGAGCGTGGGCGTAGCCAGGATGTGATGCTGTTCGGCCTGATCCGGGTGCTGCATCACGTCCACGATGCGCAGATCGTAGTCGTCGCCGAAAGCCTCTTGGCAGATGCGCCGCACGTGGTTGATCGTCTTTTCCGATTTCGGCGTGTGGCCGGCTATATAGAGCGTGAGCGAGTAGCGTGTCATTGGGCTTGACTGTTCCCTGCTGCGGTTACCGGCTGCGGCACGCCCAGCACGCGCTTGCGATAGTACGATGCCAGATACCCCATAATCTCCAGCACTAGAACGCGCCCCTCTTCGAAGTAGATTTGCACGCGCGAGGGGGCTTTGACGTTCTCGCGGCGCTTGCGGTTCAGTGCCTCTAAGTGAATTTCGATTAGGTCGCGCGGCTGGGCGGCTAGGCTGCCAAGCTGGCCGCCCAGCGCTTCAGCCAGCGCCGAAACCTGGTTGTCGGTTTTGTAGGCGCGCTGCTCTACCGCTAGGTCGAGCAGACGGCTGTAGCGCCCGATCAAGTCCTCCAGCAGCGTCGGCGTGATGCCAGAGGTAGCGCGCGCTGGCGCGTAGTCCAGCAGCTGGAACGCTTCGTGCTCCAGCGCCTGCCGGCGCAGCCGCTCAGCCGCTTCGGCATTGCGCTGCGCCTGGAGCACGGCGCGATACGCCGTCACATCAATGTGCGACACGATCAGCCCGCGCAGGTCTTCGGCCGCAACCGGCTTAACGCGCATCACAAACCAGCGCTTTTCCTGCGGCCCATCCCAGGGGTACTCCAGATCGAAGCCGGCTGCCTCGCCAGTCAGCACGCGCTGCATGCCCTGCAGCGCGGCGTCTGTAAGCGAGTCATTCGTCTGAAGGCACATATCGAAATAGTTGACTCCTGCATCGGCGCGCAACAGGCGCGGCGCACCCTTCTGCCCGGCAAGCTGCAGCCACATGTGGTTCACGCGCACAATGTTACCGCGCGCGTCCAGAACGGCAATCGCCGCCTGCAGCGCGTTGATGATGGCGCTGTTGAGCAGCTCTGCCTGGCGCAGCGCGTTCTCGATTTGCCGCCGCTCGGTGATGTCGCGCAGCGACACCAGCAGCACGTCCTGGCCATTCATGTGAAAGCTGGCGGTGCGCATCTCCACTGTGACCGGCGCGCTGCCGGGCTGGATCAGTTCGATTTCGCTGCTCTCGCCGGCGATCACCGGGAAGCCGAAACGCCGCCCCACCAGCGCCTCGCTCGGTTTCACAAACAGCCGCTCCGCAGCCGGGTTAGCGTACAGGACCCTGCCTTCCGTGTCCAGCACGATTACGCCGTCCGCGCTGCGTGCCAGAATGCCCTGATACCAATCCAGCATCGCGCCCTTGGCCTGTTTGAATACAACCGCTGCTGGCTGAAACACCTAAATTATAACGGCGAATTTACAAAATATTCATTTTCCATTTCGGTGTTGCAAAAACGTTACCAGTTCGGCGCTGGGCCGGCTGGTTAGGGCAGTGCGGTAACAACGGCTTAGAATAGTCTTAATTAGTTGACAACTTTAAGAGATGGGCATATTGTGTTAATTAGAGGCAAGCAAGGGAAAGGGGAGTGGATGCAGTCCACAGACAACCCGATATGCCTCAAAGCGCAGGCCTGCGCTGAGCAGGTCGAAATCCCTGGAACAGGGGTTTGGGCATGATGCCTGAAGAACCACAGCGCAAACGCGCCGGTTGAGCAAGACAGGCCGGCGCGTTTGCATTTGTCAGCCCGCGAAGCGCTACAGGAAAAAATCGCGCAGCGCGTCGCGCACGTCGTCTACGATGGCTTCCCACGGAAGGCCTGGCTCGCGCCGGACGTGCAGGCTGTGCGCGGTGATCGTCAGCGCGGCTAGGCCCTCAACGGCGGTGAACAGGGCCTGCGCCAGCGGCGAACCTTCATTGCCCGCCGCTGCGTCGGGATAGACCTCGCGCTCATCGTCTGTGAGCGTCTGGTTGGTGACAAGCTCAAGCGTGTCGGGGTCGGCAGTGGGCCGCACCTCGACGGTGACGTACTCAGACATCGGCGGTCACCGAATCGCCCACGCGGATGACGCCGCTGGCGACTACGCGCGCGATCACGCCCAGGCGGCCGGCGGCCTCGGCTGGCGATTTTCCCTGATAGGCCTCAAAGCGGTCGCAGCCGGTGCGCGGGCCAGTCACCTCAACAGTGGCCGCTGCGCCCAGGCGCAGGCGGTCACCCGCTGCCAGCCGGTCCACGTCTAGGCCGCGCACGACGATCTGCTCGCCCATGCGGCCCGGCTCGACAGTGAAGCCCTCGGCAGCCAGCGCCGCCAGCGTGTCGGCCGACATGATGTTGAGCTGGCGCTTGTGATGGCCGCCCTTGGCGTCGCCCTCGATGCCGTATCCCGCCACCAGCCGCGCTGTTTCCAGCGGCACGCGCAGGTAGCGCCCGGCGGGCGCTTCCACTTCCGCTGGTTTGTAGACGATGCTAACGATTTCGGCCATGTCAGTGTTTTTCCGTTGTCGTGAATGCCGTATTATATAACACAGGGCGCAGCGCGGCGGCAGTCGCTTCAGTCGTCCTCGCCGCGCAGGGCGGCGCGGCGGCGGCCCAGCGTGCTGGCCCCGATGCCGGTGTACCACTCGTCGCGCAGCGCGCCCATCTCGCGCGTAACAACTAACCCTCCCAGGTCGCGGGCGATGATCTCCAACATGCGGGGCTGCACCCACGTCACGGAGTCTACCTGGACGGCGCGCGCGCCGGCCTCCAGGTAGTCGCGGGCGTCCTGCGCTGAGTGAATGCCGCCGGCTGCCACGATGGGCGCGTCCACGCGCTCGGCAAGCTGGCCGACCACGCGCAGCACCATCGGCTTGACGATCGGCCCGTAAACGCGCCCCGGCACCAACCGCCCGCTGTGCGGGTCGCGCGCGGTTCCACGCGGCGGGGCGGCGATCACCAGCGCGCCCGCGCCGGCGTCGGCCACCGGGTCAGCCAGCTCGTAGGCCTGCTGCAGCGGCAGGCGCACCAGCAGCGGTTTCTCGGTGAGGCGCAGCGCGGCGCGCACGAAGTCCTGCGCCAAGTCCGGCGGCGTGTCGTCGTTGAGGCCCAGCTCGATGGCGTCCACAGCGCTCTCAGCGTCAATGCGGCTGGCGCAGCGGGCGACGTGCTCCGGCGTGGTGGCCACGATGTGCATAATGACCGGCACAGGCAGCCGCTCCCAGACGGCGCGGAAGCGGGCCAGCGCCCGGCTGATGCCAGGGTTGGGCAGGCCGGTGTGCACCAGCACGCCGCCGTCCAGCGGAATTACGCGTGTGCCGCTGGCGGGGTGCCAGGGCTGGTAGGTGATGGGGTGGGTGACGACCGCCCCCAGCTTGCTCACGTCTACCAGCTCTTTGTAGGCATCGCCAAAGCCGAAGATGCCCGCCGCCGGCATCACCGGCGTCTCGAGCAGCAGGCTGTTTTTGCCGGGCCGCGTGATCTCGATCATCGGAAGCGCGCCTCTGCTGTTCCTAAAATGCTCCGTCCGGTAAATCCCTGTTATTTGTTCAACCTCACCCCCCAACCCCCTCCAAACGGAGAGGGGGAGACCCGCGTCAGCGGGGTAGGAGTGAGGTCAGCAAGGCGGGTCAGAGACTCAATCGGACACAGCGCTAAAGCACCTTTGTCACCTGGAGAAAACCGCCGCGCTGGGCGTTAGCCGCCTCGATGGCGTCCTTCGAACCCATGACGACCACGCGCCCGGCCTGGCTGACCTCGGCCAGCACCTGGCCGAACTGGCGGAAGTGCGCCGCTGTCGTGCTCAGCACCTCGTCGCGGATGCGCTGGCGGTCCTCGTCGGTTACGCCGGTGAGGCGGCGCACCATGCTGGTGTAGCCCTTGGCGTCGGGAAGCTGATAGGCATCCATGCTGCCAATCGTGCCAATGATGCCTTTGGTCAGCTCGTCCTGGCTCAGTTCCAGCTCGCGCAGGAAGCGGGCTGCGCCGTCGTAGTTGTCGAGCGTGCCCAGCAGGTTCGGGTCGCGGTAAGAGAGGAAGTCGAACACGCCGGAGTGGCGGTCGAACACGGCGAAGCCGCCGTAAGCGCCGCCCTGCACGCGAATTTTCTCCCACAGGTACGACGTGCCCAGATAGCTGGTGATGACCAGCGCCGAGCCGTGCAGCGTGTAGCCCAGGTCGTAGAGGTTAGCGCCCTTCGCCACGTAGTTGACCTGCGCCGGGATGGTCAGCCCTTCGTTGCGCGGGCCGCCGTCCGGCGTCCAGACGGCCAGGTCGCCGGGGCCAGCCGGCAGGGCGGCGGCGAAAGCGGCTAGCTGCGGTTGGAAGCGCGCCCAGTTATCGGCGTCCAGCGTCACGTTGCACAGCATCGTTGTGCGGTTGAGCAGGTGGCGGCGCATGGCCTCCAGCGTCTCGACCACCGACGGCCAGTCCTTTTCGACCTTCTCAGCCAGCTCGCGCAGGAAGAACAGGTAGCTGATCCCGCCCATCTGCTCGGCGGCCCAGTCAGCCTCGGTGAACTGGGCGCGCAGGCGCGCGTGGACGACGCGGTGGCCGGCCGGGACCAGGCCGGATTCCTCGCCCGCCTTCTCCTCAAGCAGCATCTGGCGGAAGCGCTCGCGGTTGTCGAACTTCGCCGTCAGCAGCACGTCGCGCAGGATGTCGAGCAGGTCAGCCGTCTGCGCCATCGTGCCCTTGCCGCGCAGGAACAGCCAGGCGGCGGTTTCTGGCCTGCCCACCACCGACGAGGCGAACGACGCCGGGCGGATGCCGCCGGTTTTGCGCCCGATGCGCCGCGACAGCGTGACGTAGTCCTCGGTTTCCGTGCCTATCTCCAGCAGCGCCCGGCTGAACAGGCCGACATAGGGCAGGTACTGCTGGGGCAGGGCGCGCAGGTTCATGCCCAAGTCCACGTAGACGATGCCGTTGGTGAACAGGTCGTGATACAGCACAGGCAGGCCGCCGGCGTCCTCCTCGGCCAGCGGGATCAGCTTGTTGGTCTTGTCCAGGTCCTCCAGCCTGAGCATCGGGATGGTCGCCAGCGCCTCGGGCGTGTCTGGCGTCTCCTGCAGCAGGCGCAGGCGCTCAGTGTCGGCTGCGATGCGCGCCAGCTCGTCGGGGGTCATGGCGGCGCGGGCCGCGTCCAGGCGGGCGCGTTCCTCGGCCTCCAGCTTTTCGGCGAGGCCGGGTTCCGGCTCCAGCAGGACGGTGGTGCGGTGCGGGTTATCCAGCAGGAGGCGGGCGATCATATCCTCGAAATAGCGCTCGCCGGCCGCCAGGCGCGCCTTGATGGCCGCCAGCGGAGCCTCGAAGGCCAGCGGGGCCAGCGGGTCGGCGTTGTAGAGCCATGTGCTGAGGGCCGAGATCATCATCGCCAAGCCGCGCGGGAAGCCGCCAGTGTTGAACTCGCGCAGGCGAAACTCGACCGTGTTGAGTGCCGCCTCGACCATGTCGGCCTCGATGCCGTCGCGGGCCAGCGCGCGCAGCGTGTCCATGATGAGCGCTTCCACTTTGTCAGCGTCAGCCGGGTTGATGCCCTTTAGGCCGGTGGAGAAGTACATCTCGCGCACCTGGTCGTCCAGGCCGCCGCCGGCCAGGTCCTCGCCCAGGCCGGAATCGATGAGCGCCTTGCGCAGCGGCGAGGCGGGTGTGCCCACCAAGATGTACGCTAGAATGCTGAGCGCCAGCGCCGTCTCTGGGCTGCTGTTCTCGGTCAGCAGCCAGTTGACCGTGACCATGCCTTTAGGCTGGTCGCCTGGGTCAAAGGGCACGCGCAGGCTGCGCGGCGCGTCGAAGCGCGGCTGCAGCGGTATTTCGACCTTGACCGGCGCGGCATCGAACGCGCTGATGAAGGCGTCAATCAGGCGCAGGCGCTCGTCAGGGTCGTCGTCACCGTAGAACCAGATGCGCGCGTTGGACGGGTGGTAGTAGGTTTCGTGGAAGCGCTTGAACGCTTCATACGTCAGGTTGGGGATTTCGCGCGGGTCGCCGCCGGAGTCGTTGCCGTAGATCGTGTCGGGGAACAGCGAGCGCTCGCTGAAGCGGCCCAGCAGGTTATCCGGCGACGAATACGCGCCTTTCATCTCGTTGAACACCACCCCTTTGTAGGTAAGCGGCGCGTCGGCGGCTTCGAGTTCGTAGTGCCAGCCTTCCTGCTGCAGAATCTCCGGCGTGATGCGCGGGTAAAACACCGCGTCCAGATACACGTCAATCAAGTTGTAGAAGTCCTGCAGGTTCTGGCTGGCGACTGGGTAGCAGGTCTTGTCCGGGAAAGTGAAGGCGTTGAGGAACGTGTGAAGCGATCCTTTGGCTAGCTGCACAAACGGGTCTTTCACCGGATACTTGCGCGAACCGCACAGCACCGAGTGCTCAAGGATGTGCGGCAGACCGGTGGAGTCGCTGGTGGGCGTGGCGAAGGTGATGCCGAACACCTTGTTCTCGTCGTCGTTTTCCATCGAGATCAGCTCCGCGCCGGTGCGGTCGTGCCGCCAGATGCGGGCGCGCGTGTTGATCTCAGGGATGTTCTGTTCGCGCACCAGGGTAAAACCGTGCTTGTGCATTGTCTGTATGTCCTGTCCTGCTGTGGGTCGTATGGGGGCGTATTGTAACCAGGGATAAGGCGGCGTCAAACCCTGGGCGCGGCGGGGGAACGGCACAGGCCCGGGCAAAGGCTGCGCCGGTCTCCAAGTCAGCTTGAGGTCAGTTTATTAAAGCATTTTGCTCTTTTCTTAAAACAAAGTTACGCATCTTGACAGCCTCATTCTGCATACAGTTAAGAAAAACGAGAAATGCGCTTGGGGAGGCGCGCAGTGGCTACATGGAAAAAGACACAAGGCCAAATGCTTGAGTCCGAGGTTGAGGAGTATGACAGCGACGGCGATCTTATGTACCGCCCGCGCGTGCGCTATACCTACAGGGTAAACGGCCGCGAGTACATCGGTGATGCTGCGTACCGCATGGGTTACTCGACCAATTCACGGCGGGAGATCGAACGTTTTGTGCAGGAGCGCCCAGCCGGAAAGCTGGTTGAAGTCTACTACGACGCGAAGCAGCCGGAGCGTTCGTTCTTGGTTGACAACGTTCGGACAGCGTTTCTAGTGGGCGTGCTTATATTTGTCGTTTTATCGGTATATGTCATCTTGTCTGTGTCAATGGGTTTTGGCAGCCCCGGCTGAGGGTGCAGCCGTACAGCGTCGAGAGCTGGCCTGCCGATCGGCGGTCTGTGCAGCCCGTTTATCTGCATCCTGATGATGGCCTTTGCGGCCGCAGTTTGAGCCGCAGTTTAACGAGGAAGCGCTTGAGGAGACGTGTGAAGTGGCCACATGGAAAACAACGCAAGGCCGAATGCTTGAGTCCGAGGTTGAGGAGTATTACGACAGCGACGGCGATAGGGCGTACCGCCCGCGCGTGCGCTATGCCTACAAGGTGAACGGCCGCACGTACACCGGCAGCACCGCGTACCGTCACATTTGGGGAACCGCTGGCACGAACCGCCAAAGGGCAGAGCTTTTCGTGCAGGAGCGCCCAGCCGGAAAGCTGGTTGAAGTCTACTACGACGCGAAGCGGCCAGAGCGTTCGTTCCTGGTCAACAACGCTAACGTTCGGCTGACGATGTTTCTGCTTCTCTTGGTTCCCCCCCTGCTGCTCGGCCTGGGCATGGTTCTTATCCTTTTACTCAGCAGCAGCGGCGGCCCCGGCTGAGGGCGCGGCCTCGAAAAAAGCGGGCGGCGGCGGTATAGTGGCGGGCGCTGAACCCGATGAGGAGCGCCCATGCGCCGCCTGCTGCCCGATCTCTCGCTCGCCGCGCTGCTGTTTCTGCTGCCGCTGATCGCCTTCTGGCCGCAGACGGTGGGCGGGCGCACGCTGCTGCCCGCCGAGAACCTGTACCAGTACGAACCCTACGCCACTTACCGCGAGGCTGCTGGCGCGCCTGCTGTTCCGCACAACCACCTCATCTCCGACCTGGTGCTGCAGAACATGCAGTGGAAGCTGTTCATCCGCGCCAGCATCGCCCAGGGCGAGATCCCGCTGTGGAACCCGTATCAGTTCAGCGGCATACCGTTTTTAGCCGCCGGTCAGCAGTCTACACTTTACCCGCTGAGCCTCATCTACTACGCGCTGCCGCTCACCGCCGCCTATGGCTGGTTTACTGTCATACAGCTTTGGCTGGCGGGCGTGTTCATGTACGCCTTCATGCGCGGCGTGGGTGTGGGGCGTTTCGGCGGCGCTGTGGCGGGGATCACATACCAGCTTTCCGGCTTCTTTGTCATCAGCGCGGTGTTCCCGATGATTATCGGGGCGGCGGCCTGGCTGCCGCTGATCCTGCTGATGATCGAGTGGGTCGTGCGGCGGCGGCCCGTCTTTGGCCGCCCGGCCAGTGCCCCCTGGATGGCAGTGGGCGCGGGCGCGCTGGGGTGCAGCGTGCTGGCCGGCCATGTCGAGATCACGTACTACACGCTGCTGCTGGCGGCGTTCTACGCCGCGCTGCGCTTGATCCCGGTGTGGCACAGCTCCGGCTGGCGCGCGGCGCTGGGCCGGGCCGGTTGGCTGCTGGCGCTGGCGCTGGTCGGCGTCAGCCTGGGCGCGATCCAGTTCGTGCCGCTGTTCGAGTGGGCCAGTCAGAACTGGCGCGCGCAGCGCGCCAGCATTGACACGGTGCTGAGCTACGCTCATCCCCTGCGCGACGCCGTGCAGTTCATCCTGCCCAACTTCTACGGCAGCCCGGCGCACCACGCTTACTTCGACTGGTTCAGCGGCCAGACCGCGCCGGTGACGGTTAACGCGCTGGGCGAGGCTGTCGCCCACACTGAGTGGGGCATCAAGAACTACGTCGAGGGCGCGCTCTACCTGGGGATTCTGCCGCTGGCGCTGGCACTTTACGCTGTCGTGTGGGGCCGCCCGGTGCACCGCGCTCTGCATCTGGCCTTCGGGCTGATTGGTCTGCTGGGCCTGACGTTTATGTTCGGTCTGCCCACCTACCGCCTGCTCTACCTGCTGCCGGGCATCAACCAGCTTAATTCGCCCTTCCGCTGGGTGTTCGCCGTCACGCTGGCGGCGGCGGCGCTGGCTGGTTTCGGCGCAGACGCGCTGCTGCGCGACTCCTCGCGCCGAACCCGGCGCATCGGCGCGGCGCTGCTGCTGGCGGGCGGCGCAGTTATCGCCGCCGGTTTGGCCGGGCTGGCGCTGTGGCCGCAGATCGCGCCGCTGGTTGACCGGCTGTTTCGCGCATTAGCCGGAGCCGAGCGCGCCTTCGCCGATGCGCAGATGTTCTACAGCTACCAGCTCACTAACGCGCTGTGGTTCGGGGTGTTTGCGCTGGGGGCAGGCGTTGTGTTCTGGCTGGCTTCACCCTCACCCCTGTCGCCCCCAGCGCGCTTCCCCCTCTCCCTGGCGAGAGGGGGTTGGGGGGCGACGTTCGCTATCGTCGTCATCGCTGCCGACCTGCTAACTGCGTCGCGGGGCTTCTACCCTGCGTCTGACCCGGCGCTGCTGGCCTACGAGCCGCCTGCCGTGCAGTGGCTGAAGGGCCAGCCGGGGATGTGGCGCTACACCACACTCGACGACCCAACCCAGCGCCCGATCATGAACGCCAACATGGGCTGGATGCACGGCCTGCGCGACATTCGCGGTTATGAGAGCATCATCTCCGGCCAGTATGTGGATTACATGCACGGCCTTGCGCCGCAGACGCAGCTTGACTATAACCGCATCGCCCCGCTGTACACCGTCTACCCGGCCGGGGTTGACTTCGACTACGCTGACGCGCTGCGCTCAGAGCGGCTGGCGCACTTAGGCGTGCGCTATGTCATCTCGCACAGGACAACGACGCTGCCTGACGGCCTGCCCTGGACGCTGGCCTACGAGGATGAGGCCGTGCGCATCTGGGAGAACGCCGCCGGCGCGGTTGGCGCGGCCCTGTACGCGAGTCTGAACGACAGCGCGCCGGTCGGCGCGGCGCAGATCATCAGCGACAGCGGGCGCGAGCGCTTCATTGAGGCGCGCGCTGACGCGCCGGCCTGGCTGGTCGTAAACGAGACCCATGCCCCCGGCTGGCGCGCCTACGTGCGCCCGCAGGGCGCGGGCGACGACGACGAGACGGCGCTGGATGTTGTGGTCGTGCGCGGCAACTTCCAGGGCGTTTACCTGCCGCAGGCCGGCGCGTGGACGGTGCGCCTGGTGTACAGCCCAGCCAGCTTTCAGGTGGGGCTGTTCGCGTCAGCTATCGCGGCGGCGCTGGCGGCGTTTGCGCTGGGCGTGTGGCTGTGGCGGACGTTCGTAGTGGCGCGCAGCGGCGACACGCTGACGGCGCGGGTAGCGCGCAACAGCGCCGCGCCCATCATCCTCAACCTGTTCAACCGGGGCATTGATTTCGCCTTCGCCATCGTGATGCTGCGCATCCTAGGGCCGGAGGACGCCGGCATCTACTTCTACGCCGCGTTTATCTTCGGCTGGTTCGACATCTTCACCAACTTCGGCCTGGATGTGTACGTCACGCGCGAGGTAGCCCGCAACACGTCGAGGGCGGCGCGGCTGTTCTTCACGTCCAGCGGGCTGCGCCTGCTGCTGACGCTGGTCGGCCTGATTCTGCTCTCCGGCTTCCTGGCCGTGCGCCAGGGCGCGGGCGATACGCCGCTGGCCCCCCACGCTGTGGGCGCGATCGTGCTGCTGTACCTGGGCCTGTTCCCTGGCAGCTTGAGCAAAGGCATGACCTCGATCTTCTACGCTTTCCAGCAGGCCGAGTACCCGGCGGCTGTGACGACGCTCTCGACCATCAGCAAGGCGGTGCTGGGCGTGGCGGCGCTGCTGCTGGGCTACGGCGTGATCGGGCTGGCGGCGGCCAGCATCGTCACCAACGTTGTCACGCTGGGCGTGCTGGTCTACGGCGGGCGGCGGCTGCTGGGCGGTTTCGTTCGGCCAGACGCGCGCCTGCTGCGCGGCATGGTGGGCGAGAGCTGGCCGCTGATGCTCAACCACTTCCTGGCGACGATCTTCTTTCAGATTGACGTGGTCATCATGGAGTGGATACACGGGCCGCGCATGGTGGGCTTGTACAGCGTGGCTTACAAGTGGGTAGCGGCGCTCAACGTCATTCCGGCTTTCTTCACGATGGCGCTGCTGCCGGTGATGTCGAAGCAGGCGCAGACTGATCGCGCTGCGCTCAAACGCACCTATGTGCTGGCGGTTAAGCTGCTGGTGAGCGCGGCCGTGCCGCTGGCGGTGCTGTTCACGTTTCTGGCGCACCTGCTGACGTTCATCCTGGGCGGCGCGCAGTATCTGCCGGACGGCGCGATCGCCACGCAGCTGATGATTTGGAGCATCCCGTTCGGTTGGATCAACAGCCTGACGCAGTACGTGCTGATCGCGCTCGATCTTCAGCGACGCATTACGCTGGCGTTCATCCTGGCAGTGACGTTCAATATCGTCACCAACCTGATCTTCATCCCGCAGTACGGCTATCAAGCGGCAGCGGTCACTACCATCTTCTCGGAGATTGTGCTGTTAATTCCGTTTGGGGTTCTGCTGCACGGCGCGGTAGGCCGCCTGCCCTGGGGCGAGATGGTGTGGCGGCCGGCGGCGGCGGGCGCAGCCATGTTCGGGACGATGGCGCTGCTGTGGCCGCTGCAGCCAGTCATGGCGCTGGCGGCTGGGCTGGTTGTCTATCCGGGGCTGCTGCTGGCGCTGCGGCCGTTCCAGCCCGACGAGATCGAGCGCCTGCTGCCGCTGCTGCCGGGCCGCCTGAGGCGGGCCGTCGCGCGCTGAGGTTTAGCGCTGCGCCCACGCGGCCAGCGCCAGGCACAACCACCCGCCGATCAGCGCTGCGCCGCCGAACGGCGCGACCGCGCCCATGAAGCCCAGGTTGAACACCGCCAGGATGTACAGGCTGCCGCTGAACAGGATGTTTCCGGTTAGGAACAGCCCGCCGGCCAGCCGCGTCCAGCGTCCAGGCAGCCGCTCGGCCAGCAGGCCAGTGAGGACCAGCGCCAGCGCGTGAAACAGATGATACTGGGCAGCCGTGTCGAACGTGCTGGCGCGCCCGCTGGCCTCCAGCGCGGCGCTGAGGCCGTGCGCGCCGAACGCGCCCAGCGCCACCGCCAGCGCACCCATCATGCCGCCGATGACGATCCAGCCGCGATGTGTCATGCCACCCTCCCGGTTTGGTTTGCTGCCGCTGCGGTCACGCCCTGAACACAGCGTCCAGCGACACGCGCACCGGCTCGATGCGCACGATCACGCGGGTTTCGCGCGCGCGCTGCGCGGCTGGGTAGATGTCGCCGTAGAAGTGCTGCTTGCCGGTGTAGGCCTGAGCCAGGCGGTCGGCGAGGGACTCCGCATCTGTGGTGACCATCTCGACAACGTGCCCCCGCACCTCGATCCAGCGGCTGGAGTCGCGCGGGTCTACCACCAGCAGCGTAACCTTCGGGTTAGCCCGCATATTGCGGCCTTTCTGTCGCTCGAGCGTGGTGCTGAGCAGCACATATTGGCCGTCGTAATCGGCCCAGACGACGCTGGACTGAGGCTGCCCGTCGGCCATCATGGTCGTGAGGACAGCGTGAATGGGCTGTGTGAGCAGGTCGCGGTGTGTGTCGGGAATCGGGGTCATGTGCTTATCCTTCCACTCGGACGCGCACGGGCTGAATGCGAATCTTAACCGGTTGGTGCGTGGCGCGCAGGTCTGCGGGGACTTCGTCGCCGAAAAAATGCATGTCGGGCCGCCCGCTGTAGAGCTGCGTCAGCGCGTCCAGGTGTTCTTCCGCCCCTTCAGTGGTCATCTCGACCACCGTGCCCCGGATTTCGATGTTATGCAGGGGATTGCGCGGGTCATAGATGAGCAGGGTGACTCTGGGGTTGGCCAGCATATTGCGCGTCTTGCGGAAGTGCTGCATGGTGTTGATGAGGATGTCGCTGCCGTCGCGGCTGCACCAAACCGGCGTGGTCTGCGGCTGGCCGTCAGGCATGACAGTGGTGAGCGCCGCCCAATATGGCCCATCAACAAGAGCCATGTGCGATTGGGGTATCGGCATGGATGGCATTTAGGCAACTCCTTTGCGCTGACTCACAATACGCGAGATAGGGGATGCAGGTTGCTGGAATGCCGGGCTTGCCAGGCAAAAGCTGATTAGCGCTATACTCACAAGCGAGAGCGGCGCACATGGATGTGACACATGCTGGTAGGCGTGGATATAGGCGGGACGTTTACCGACCTAGTAGTAAGTGAGGGCGGCGCGCTGCGCATTCACAAGCTGCTGAGCACGCCGCGCAGTCCGGCAGACGCGATGCTGGCCGGCCTGGAGGCGCTTGGCGTGACGCCGGGGGCGCGCATCTCGCACGGGACGACTGTCGCCACTAACGCCATTCTGGAGCGCAAGGGCGCGCGCACGGCGCTCATTACGACGCAGGGCTTCCGCGATGTGCTGTTCATCGGGCGGCAGAACCGGCCCAACCTGTACGCGCTCCAGCCGGCGCTGCCCGCGCCGCTGATCCCCCGCCGCTGGTGCTACGAGGTTCCCGAACGGCTCGATTACACCGGGGCGGTGCTCACGCCGCTGGACCTGAGCGCGCTCGACGCAGTCATTGACGACATGGCCGCCGAGGGCATCGAGGCGGTGGCGGTGTGCTTCCTTTACAGCTATGTCAACCCAGCGCACGAACGGGCGGCGCGGGCGCGCATCCTGGCGCGCGGCGCGCTGTCAGCCTGGCAGGTGTCTCTGTCGTGCGAAGTGCTGCCGGAGTTCCGCGAGTACGAGCGCGCCAGCACAACCGCGCTCGACGCCTACGTGCGGCCGGTCATGACGCGCTACCTGGCCCGGTTGGAGGCCGCCCTGCCGCGCCAATCGCGCCTGCTGGTGATGAAGTCTGACGGCGGCGTGGTGAGCGCGGAAGCCGCCCGGCGGCAGGCAGCGCACACAGCGCTCAGCGGCCCGGCCGCGGGCGTGATTGGCGCGTTTCACGTGGCGTCGCTGGCTGGCTTCGACCACATCATTACGCTGGACATGGGCGGCACATCCACCGACGTAGCGCTGTGCCCAGGCGCGCCGGGCCGCCGCGCTGAGGCCGAGCTTGATGGCCTGCCGCTGCGCCTGCGCCTGCTCGACATCGAGACAATCGGGGCGGGCGGGGGCAGCATCGCGCGCCTGGACGCAGGCGGCGCGCTGCGCGTGGGGCCGGAGAGCGCCGGGGCAGACCCTGGCCCAATCGCCTACGGGCGCGGCGGCGCGCAGGTGACCGTCAGCGACGCGAACGCTGTGCTGGGCCGGCTGGCCCCCGGCCATTTTCTGGGCGGGCGCATGGCGCTGGACACAGACGCAGCCCACCGCGCGCTGGCGGGCCTGGGCGGGCGCATGGGTATGAGCGCCGAGGATGCCGCGCGCGGGGTGATTGACGTTGCCAACGTCAACATTGACCGGGCGCTGCGGCGCGTCTCGATTGCGCGCGGCCACGATCCGCGCGCCTTCACGCTGGTGGCTTTTGGCGGCGCGGGGCCGCTGCATGCCTGCGCCGTGGCCGAACGGCTGGAAATCCCGCGCGTGCTCGTGCCCCGCCATCCCGGCGTGCTGTGCGCGCTGGGCCTGTTGATGGCTGACGTCACCCGCGACTACAGCCGCACGGCGCTGCAGCCCGTCACAGCCGACAGCCGCGCCGCGCTGGGCAGCCTCTACGACGACCTGCTGCAGCGGGCTTACGACGATTTGCGCGCCGAAGGCATCGCCGACGGCGACATGGCGTTTCACGCGCTCGTTGATCTGCGCTACAGCGGCCAGTCGTTCGAGCTGACTGTGCCGCTGGCCGACGACCTGGCTGGCGCGTTCCACCAGGCGCACCGGCAGCGCTACGGCCACGCGCTGCCGGAACGCACCGTCGAGGTGGTGACGCTGCGCGTGCAGGCGGTGGGGCGGGTGGCCAAGCCAGTGCTGGCCCCAGAGCCGGTAATTCCGCGCCAGCCGCCGCCCGCCGATCTCAGCGCCGCCCTGCCGGCCTATGACCGCGCTGCGCTGCTGCCAGGCGCGCGTTTAGCCGGCCCGGCGCTGGTGCACCAGCTCGACAGCACCACGTTCGTCGCGGGGGGCTGGTCGGCGCGGGTGGATGGGTATTACAATCTGATTCTGGAACGGGCGGGCGTTGGGTTGAGTTGATGACTTCCTGCCGACGACTGGAGACTAACCATGCCCGACGCCATCTCGCTTGAAGTGTTCAAGAACCTGTTTGCCGGCGTGGCCGAGGAAATGGGCATCACGCTCCAGCGCGCCAGCTTCAGCCCCAACATCAAGGAGCGGCTGGACTTCAGCTGCGCCGTGTTCGATTCGCAGGCGCGCATGGTGGCGCAGGCGGCGCACATTCCCGTACACCTGGGCAGCATGCCGGCTTCGGTCGAGTACGCTGTGCGCGCCTTCGAGTCGTTCCAAGAGGGCGACGTGATCGTGCTCAACGACCCCTATCGGGGCGGCACGCACCTGCCGGACATTACGATGGTGTCGCCAGTGTTTGCCGGCGGCGACTTGGCCTACTTCGTCGCCAGCCGCGCTCACCACGCCGACGTGGGCGGCATGACGCCCGGCTCGTTGCCGCTGAGCACCGAGCTGTACCAGGAAGGCGTCATCATCCCGCCGCTGAAGCTGGTCTACAGCGGGTGGATTAACGACGGCGCGCTGGCGCTCATCACGGCTAACAGCCGCAATCCCGATGAACGCCTGGGCGACCTGGAAGCACAGCTCGCCGCGCACCGCGTGGGGGCCAGCCGCCTGCTCGATCTGATGATCGCGCACGGCGTCGAGACGGTCGCCGAGCACGCTGCCGCCCTGCAAGACTACGCACGGCGCATGACCGAGGCCGTGATTGAAGCGATCCCCGACGGCGTCTACACTTTCGGCGACGCGCTCGAGGGCGACGGCCAGGCCGAGTTCGACATTCCGATATGCGCTGCTGTCACTGTGCGCGGGCGGCACATGACGGTGGATTTCAGCGGCAGCGCGCCGCAGGTGGCGGGCAACCTGAACGCAGTAGAGGCGGTGGTGCGCTCGGCTGTGTGGTACTGCGTGCGTCTGCTGGCGCAGGACGATGTGCCGGTCAACCACGGCTGCTTCCAGCCGGTGACGGTCATCACGCCGCCGCGCAGCCTGCTCAACCCGGCGTTTCCGGCGGCGGTGGCGGTGGGCAACACCGAAACCAGCCAGCGGATCGTGGACGTGGTGCTGGGGGCGCTGGCGCAGGCGCTGCCGGGGCGCATCCCCGCCGCCAGCCAGGGCACGATGAACAACTTCACGTTCGGCGGCGTGGACGCTGACGGGCGGCAGTTTGTTTACTACGAGACCATCGGCGGGGGACACGGCGGCGGGCCGCTGGGGGATGGCATCAGCGGGCGGCACAGCCACATGACCAACACGCGCAACACGCCGGTCGAGGCGCTGGAGCACGCGCTGCCGGTGCGCGTGCTGGAATACAGCCTGCGCGACGGCTCTGGCGGGGCGGGGCGCGCGCGCGGCGGCGACGGCGTGCGCCGCGTGTTTGAATTCCTTGCGCCGGCGGTGGTGACGCTCAATTCGGAGCGGCGGCGGCGCGCCCCTTACGGGCTGGAGGGCGGCGCGCCGGGCCAGCCGGGGCGCAACACGCTGCTGCGCAGTGACGTCGAATGGGTCGTGAGCGGTAAACACACCGCCCGAGTCGAGCCGGGCGACGTAGTCATCATCGAGACGCCTGGCGGCGGCGGCTGGGGATGAGCTGCTCCGCTGCAATGCCCCACTGGCGCACTTCAGCGGCAGGCGGGCAGGCCTGAGTCCTCGGTATTGCGATCTTATTGTGCCGGCTGGCGGCCAAAAGTATACTTGAGAAACAGTTTCCGGCTGGTGATCGCCGCAATCCGTGAAGGGCGTGCGTTGGCACAGCATGAATTAGACCACTTCTACTTTGGGCAGATGGCGCGGAATGGCCGCCCCTACGGCGAGGCCCGCCTGCTGGCCTATTCGGCCGGCGTCAAGCCTGACGACGCGCTGGAGCTGGTGCAGCAGGCAGCGCTGCCCCCGCTGAACGGCGTGCGTGAGGGCGCTTGGGGGCTGCTGCGCGGGCGCACATTTCCGTTTCTGCTGGCGCAGGCCGGCCGCGGCGCCGCTGGCCAGGAAATGCTGCACGTTGTGCTGATGCCCTCGGAAGTGCTGCGCGGGCTGGGCGGCAACTTGGACGCGCTTATGCTGCTGATTGACGCGCCGCTGCCCAGCTATGACCGCCTGGGCGACAGACTGCCGCCGCTGCTGCTGTCCGCCGCCGGGCCGCCGGAGCCGCGGGCGCAGATTGACCACATCTTGGAGATGATGACGGCCACGCGCAACCAGATAGACGTCATCCGGGCGCTGCTGGCCGCCATCGTGCAGGGCGTGCCGGTGGTGGTGCAGGGCGCGCCGCGCGAGCTGGCGGCGCGAATGACGCTGGTGAAAGGGCTGCTGGCGCTGCTGCCGCCGCCGGCGCGCTTCGGCGTGACGTTCGCCACCCACGCGCTGCCTACCACCCGTCTGGACGCTCACATCCGCTTCTACAGCGACGACACGCCGCCGGCGGAGTCGCTGGTTTACAACTGGCCGGGGACGTATCTCTCGGGCCGAGTGGTGGATGACGACTACAGCGATTTCATCATCAGCCAGCTTCGGCTGGACGCCGAGGCTGTGCTGCGCCGCACCCAGGCGCTGACCGCGGTGGCGCAGTGGCGCATCCGGCGCGGCGACAAGCTGGCCGAGGCGCTGGGCTACGCCGCGCACCGGCTGGCTTTGGACGAGCTGCTGCTCAACAACCAGCCGGCAGAGGCTGGCGACGTGGCACGGGTGCTGGCCGAGGACCCGACGCTGGGCGACGAACTGCGCGGCGTGTATCTGCGCCACATGCTGGCGCTCTCGCTGGCGCTGGACGACACCCGGCCGACTGATCCGGTGGTGCCGCTGCTGCGCCAGCACGATGACCTGGCGCAGGAAGCGCTGCGTTTCCTGGAGGACGCGCTGGCGGCCGGCAAGGCCGAGCTGGTGTACGCCACCCTGACGCGCTGGCTGGGGAGCGCCTTCGGGCCGCAGGGCGACGCCTGGACTGGGCTGGCGTGCCGCGCCGCGCTGGCTCACCTGGAGCATCTGCTGCAGGGGGGCGATGTGCAGGCCGTGAACGCTTTTCTAGAGGAGATTCATGACGCGCCGTCGGCGCTGGGCGTTGGCGCGGCAGCCCGTCAGATAATTGACCTGGCGCTGCCGCTGGCCGCGCGCGACCGCAGCCTGGCCGTGACCCTGTTCCTGCTGGCGGCCAATCACGCTGACAGCGACGTGCTGCGCCGCCTGCTGGGGACGCAGCGGCTGCTGGCGCGCCTGCCCACGAACGTGGCGCGGCTGGCTCCCTATCTTGACGGCAGCGATCCCGCGCCGGCCCCGCCCGGTCTGCTGGCCGATGTGGCCGCTGGCTTCGGCGACCAGTGGTCGCACCTGGTGCTCATCCGGCTGGCGGAGATCGCGCTGCTGGCCGGCCGCCATGACCTGCTCGACGCGCCGGCGCTGGCCGGGCTGGCGGCCTTCGCCGCCACACCCCTAGGCGCAGACTACGAACACGCCCTGCTGTGGGTGGTTTACAATTTGTCGCCGGACGAGATGCTCAAAACGCGCGACCCCGAGGCATCGCGCTACCTGCTGCACATCCTGCTGGCGCGCGCCGCCTATACCGACCTGGCCCGCGAGATGCTGCACCAGTCGCGCCTGCTGTACCCTGGCGACCGCCAGGCGGATTATGCGCTGATGGTGCAGAAGGTGTTCGCCGAGACGCCGATCCCGGTGAATGAAGTGCCCAAGGCGCTGGCGGCGATTTCTCAGGTGGGCATCCGGTCGCTGCCGCTGGCGCTGGCCGGCCTGGGCGCGCTGGAAGGCCACGGCTGGCCGCCCGCCCTGGACGGCATCGCCGCCGAGGTGACAACTGTCATCCTCGACACGCCCGATGTGCTGGAGATGGTGCAGCCGGAGGCGCTGCTGTCACTGCTGCGCTACTACACGCGGCAGCAGGATGTAGCCGGCGCTGCCCGCGCCGCCAGCCTGTTTCCGCAGGCGGCGGCCGGGCACGGCAGGGCCGGCCTGGAGTTGATGGCGCGCATGTACCGCGCCCTCGATTGGGACGACAACCTCAGGCTGGCGCGGTTGGAGCTGCTGCGCCGCTTCGTGCGCCAGGCCGATCCAGACACGGCGCGCCAGGCCATCCGCGCCTTCGAGGGCTTGGGCCGCTCGGTGCGCCCTGCGCTGGAGGCGACCTACAGCCTGAAGCGCTTGATGGGCGGCACGGACTTCGCTGGCTACGCCGAGTTCCTGCACATCACGGCTGACCTGCTGGAGGACGTGGCGGTGGCCTACGCCCACCGCGACCGCCCCCCATCGCTGGGCGCTGTGCTCAACGCCCTGCAAAGCCTGCCAGGCGGGTTGGGGACTGAGGAGTACCACGCGCTGGCTGCCGACATACTGGCCCTGGGCCGCTCCCTAGTTAAACTGGGCGAGCAGCATCGCGCCTATGCCCCGCGCGACGCCGCCCGCCACGCCGGCCTGCTGCTGACCGGAGCGGCTGACCCCCTCAGCGGCCTTGACGTGCTGCGCGTTCTGGGCGGCTACTTCGCCCGCGGCAAACGCTGCACCCTCAAACTCGACCGGCTGGCGCGCAGCCCATTCGGCCCGCGCTCGGCGATGACGCTGCGCGACGAAGCGCAGATTGCCAACAACCTGCTGCGCAGCGTGCTGCAGGCTTTCCCGCCCGGCAAGCCGCTGACGCTGACTGCCGCTGTCATTCGCGCCGAGGCCGATAGCATGTGGGGCAGCGTGCCAGAAGAGACGCAGCGCCAGCTTGTGCGGACGCTGGCGGTGGATTTCCAGCGCCTGGCCGAGCTGTCGCTGCTGATCGCCGAGGGCGGCGACCGCCGCGCCCTGGAGGAGGGCAGCAGCCTGGGGCGCAAGCTGGACAGCGGCAAGCAGCAGCCGCGCAGCGCGCTGGAGTTTCTGCGCTACGCGCACGCCTATTTCCTGTCGTTGTAGAGCAGGAGTGCAGGCCGTGGAGGTCGGGACCGAGATCAACCATTACGTCGTGATCGAACACATCGGACGCGGCGGCATGGCGGATGTGTGGTCGGCGCGCGACCGCAAGCTGAACCGCACGGTAGCGATCAAGACGATTGCGCGCGACCTGGGCGTGCCGGAAAGCGAGCCGCTGGCGCTGTTCCGGCGCGAGGCCCAGATGATCGCCCGTCTGGAACACCCCAACATCCTGCCCATCTATGACTTCGGCGATTTCGACGGCCAGCTTTACATCGTCATGCGCTATGTGACGGGCGGCTCGCTGGAGACGCTGATCAGCCGCGGGCCGCTGGAGATCGAGGAGGCGCTGCGCATCGGGCGGCTGGTGGCCGCCGCGCTCGATCATGCCCATGCCAGCGGCGTTGTGCACCTAGACATCAAGCCGTCCAACATCCTGCTCGACAGCAACGGCGCGCCCTACCTGGCCGATTTCGGCCTGGCGGCGGTGATGGAGCAGGGCGGCCGGGCGGCCAACCCGGGCTACGGCACGCTGCTCTACATGGCCCCGGAGCAGCTCACATCCGAGGCGCTGGACCATCGCGCCGACATCTACAGCTTCGCCATCCTGATTTTCCACATGCTCACTGGCGAGCTGCCGTTCGACGCTACGACTTCGCTGGCGATCAAACAGCTTCAGAACCAGGAGGACCTGCCGCCAATCGCCAGCGTGCGCGCTGACCTGCCGCTAGCGCTGACGCCGGTGCTGCGGCGCGGGACTGCTCTCAACCCGGATCACCGCCCCAACACGCTGGCCGAGCTGATGGCCGAAGTCGAGGCGGTGCTGGCCCCACATCGCGCGCCCCAGGCGGCCGCTGCGCCGTTCCCGGATGCCGAGGCAGTGGGCGCGGCCGATGCAGCCGCAGGCGCGACCGTTGACCTGCGCGATGTGATCGCGGTGATCGGCCCGGAGGAGATGGCGCGGCGCGAGGCGCTCGACATCTACACGCGGGCGCGGCGCGCCTGGGCTTACGGCCAGGGGCGCTTCCTGCTGGGCATCACGCACTTCATGCTCATTAACGACTTTTACGCGCGCGCTGACCAGCACGGCTTGGAGCTGGACGAAGCCGGGGCGCAGATGATGCTGCGCGGCGCGCTGGAGTACGATCACGACGTGGACTACTGGTGGGGCCGGCTGGACGACGGGGCGCGCCGCTGGGTGGCGCTGCACGCCGTGCGCAGCGACAGCGCCCCGGCTCGCGAGCGCGCGCTCTACCGCATGGAGACCCTGCCTGACAGCGATCCGCCGCGCATCGCCGCGCTGGTGGCCCAAGCGCTCCAGGTAGAGACGCACCCCGGCGCGCAGCGCGCCGCTGTCCACCTGCTGACAGCGCGCGGCAGCGCAGGCGGCGTGAGCGGCTGGCGGCCCCACGCCCATTCGCCGGAGATTGACGGCCTGCTGGCGGAAATTGCGCTGGAAGCCGACGCGCCGGCCATCGCGGAGCAGGCGGCGCGGGCGGTGGGCCGGCTGCGCTCGCTGGCAGCGGTGCAGGTTCTGGCGGAGGGACAGCGGCGCGGCGCGGCGGGGGCGCTGCGGGCGCTGGCCCTGGTGCGCGACGAAGCGCCGTCGCTGCCGGCGGTTGTCAGCCCGCGCGCGCGCTTCTACGCCTGGCTGACCAACACCTGGCGGCGCGCGGCGGCTGACCCGATGCAGCTTGTGTGGCGCTATGTGTGCGCCGCTGCCGGCGGGCTGGTGGCCATCGGCGGCTATGTGCTGTTCAACCTGCCGGCTGTGGGCGTGCTGCAGGCCCAGACAACCGGCGTCGCCGTCTCCACCGGCCTGACATTTGGCGTGTTTCTGGGGCTGGCGGCGCTGCTGGGCGGCGAGCTGCCGGCGCGCATGGCCGGTTTCTGGGGGCGCGGGGCGCGGCTGCTGGCCGGCGCGCTGCTGGGAACGCTGGCCGGCGCGCTTACGTGGGGCGCGTTTACCTGGTTTTTCCTCAACTACCCGCCGGACTGGGGCGTGATGCTGCTGGGCGGGCTGGGCACGGCGGCGGGGTTCGCGCTGGCCGGGACATTCCGGCTGCCGGCCTGGCTGGCGGCCGGGCTGACGGCAGCGGCCCTCTACGCCGCGCTCTACGCGGGCTACGCCAGCTTCATCGCCTACGACACGCCGGCCCTCATCTATTTCTACGACAGCGAGTCGCTGGCTTGGCAGGGGGCGTTCATCGCGCTGGCGGTGGCGCTGGGCGGCCACGCCCCAGCGCTGGCGCGCGCCGCGCGCGGCCTGCTGGGGCGCTACACGCGCACGTAAAGCCGCCCGCCGAACTCGCTCACCAGCCGGTCGTCGTATTCGTCGGCAAAGCGCGCCACCTGCTCGATGATGTGATCCACCTCCTGCGGGTCCAGGCCATCCAGCGGACGCTCGCTGAACACGAACACCACATCGCTGTACACGCCGAAGGCCGCGTTGGAGAGGGTGAGGTTCATCTCCAGCAGGCGGCGGTAGAGCGGCAGCAGGCCGCTGGACGGCAGGTGCATGATGGGCGAAAGCACCTTGAGCGACCCCGCGCCGTCGCGCTGCACCAGGTAGATTTCAACAATGGCCGAGCCGCGGCGGAAGGCCCAGCCGAGGCCTTCGGTGGTGGCCAGGCGCGCCTGGTCGGGGTCTACGCCGATCTCGCGCAGGATGTTCTGCACAAGGCCGACGTGATCGTCCAGCCGCGCGGCGGGCTGGCTTTGTGCTCTCGGTTTGCCACGACTCAGCATAGGCGCTTATCCTTTTCTCAATAGGTTCTCAATAGGTCAGCAGCGGCCTGCCCCTACGCCAGCGGCGAGGTCATCAGGCCAGCGCGGCCGGCCGGGCGGCCGCAGCGCAGGCAGCGCCCCTGGTACATGCCTACCCGCGCGGCGCAGTGCGGGCACGGCTGGGGGGCGGTCTCGCGGTACAGTTCGACGGTTTGCGCGGTCAGCAGGCGCGGCGTGTCGGCTGCATGGGGCATGAGCGCCCCGCACAGCTCACAGTAGGGGCCGCCCACGCCCGCCGCCCGGCTGACGCCGCCGCAGGCCGGGCAGTAAATGCGGTTTGGCTCGCTGCGCATCTCGGCGGTGAATTGCTCTAGGCAGCGCTGCAGCGCGCTGATGTGCACGGCGAACACGTAAGCTGTGGCGCTGCTCGTGTTGCGCGTGAGCATGCCCACCAGGTAGCGCTGGTCGTCCAGCACTGGGCTGCCGCCGGCGTCAGGCAGGCGGATGATGTCGGTGGAGAACCAGTGCGGCGCGGACAGCAGGCCGGTCTCGCGCTGGCTTCCCTCGACCACTTGGCCGTTGTAACTGAAGGCTTTGAGCGGCATCCCGCTGGGGATGAGGGCATAGGGCGAGAACGGGATCGGCTCTGCGCCCGGGTAGTTGACGTGGACGAAAGCGACGTCCATCTCCGGAAACGAGCGCACCACCTGGCCCGGAAGCTGGCGTTTGCTTGGCAGCGCGACCGTGACGGACGTTCGGCTGCCGACTACAAAGCGCGTGGTGGCGATGATGCCGGCGCGCGACATGAAGAAACCGCTGCCGGGCTGCCCGCCCCCGAACACCCCGACGATTTGGTGACCGCCCAGTCGGCCAGTGCGCGGCAGAGATGGCGGCACGGGCGGCGCTGGCTCTGGGCTGCTGAGGATCACGCCGGGCGGCGGGTAAACGGGCGGCGGGGGCGGGGGCGTCACCAATGGGTTGCTGGTGGGCGTGAAATCGGACAGCATGACCTCTTTGCCGGGGGCGGGCGGGGCCAGCAGGATCGTCAGGCGCTGCTGGGCCAGCTCGCTGGTTGGGTCGGCGCTGAGGGCCTCGGTGTAGCAGGTGATCTTCTCGTGCAGGTCGCGCGTGGTTTCGGCCAGCCACATGTAGGCGATAGCGCGCAGGCTGCCGGCGATGACCGGTTCGCGCAGGGCCAGCCGCAGCAGGCGCGCGCCCTCTTCAGGCTTGCCCGCCTGAACAGCGGCGATCCCCTGCTGCAGCACGCGAAACGCAGTCATACGGCCGGCTCCTCTGTGATTCTCGCTCAAGTATAGGCCAGGCGCGCGCTTTTCGCCCCCTTACTCGATGACTACCCATTCCTCCTGCGGCGTTTGCTGTTCTGGCAGGCGCACCACCTGGAACCAGGTGTTGCCCGGTTTCAGTGGGAGCAGGCTGCCGTCGGGTGTGCGCAGGCCGATCAGGTCCTCGCGGGTGGGGCGCACCCAGCGGGCGGCGTACTGCTGGCCGTCGCGCAGCAGCACGGCGTCGCCCTCGAACCACAGCTTGATCTCAATGCTGAAGCTGAGCTTGCCCTGCCACTGGCTTTCGACGATGTCGGTGAAGGTGTGCTCGGCGTAGATGACGACGACGTTGGCCGCGCTGATCTGCTCCAGCGTGACGGCGTCGAAGTGACCCAGGCCGTCGGCGCTGCGGCGGTAGCGGCCCGTCTCGGCGTCATAGCGCCACTGCACGCGGGTGGCGGCGTAGCGGATGTCGGCGCGCTGCGCCGGGCCGGTTGGGTTGGGCGGCGGTTCAAGCTGGAAGGCCATGCCGCGCAGCGCCGGCGGGGCGGCTACGCCCTGCTCGGCGGCCAGGCGCGACAGCGCGGCGGTGTTGGTGAACAGGTTGTGCGGCATGGGGATGTCGTCGTCGCGCCAGTAATAGGGCCAGCCCATCAGCACGCCCTTGTAAAGGCGCTCCGGAAACTCGGACGTGTACAGCCGTTCCTCGACGCCGGCGCTGGCACCGGAGAAGGCCAGAATGCCCTGGTACATCGGCATCAGCTCGTAGTCAATCAGGCGCGCGCTGCGGATCGAGCCGACGCGCTCTGGCCGCTGGCCGTGGAAAATGGCCGAGAAGCGCGTCAGGCCGCCCTCGGCGTAGTGTTCGAACACGAGGTCAGCCGCGCCGATGCCCGCCTGCGGCCGCACCAGCGGCGGCGCGTTGGAGACTTTAGCGATCACAGGCGGCTGGCTGAGGTACTCCTGCTGGGGGGCCAGCAGGCCGGTAAGGGGGTTGACGCCCGGCGGGAAGCTGTCCGGGCCGATGACGGGACTCTGGCTGGTCTCAATTCTCGACGCTGCGGTTTCCGCTGTATGATTTGAGTCAGGCGGCGCGGCGGCGCCCCGGCCTGCCTGGAACAGCGGGCCGGCGAGCGTGCAGGCCGCGGCGCAGCCGGCAAGCAGGATGACAAGCGATTGGCGCATGCGCATGTTGATGCGGCTCTCTCCCATAACTACACGGGCGGCGCGCTCATTATAGCGGCAAAAGCCGCCGGTGGGGCGTTCGGGCCGGCGCGGGCGACTTTGGGGCTGGTTGACTCGCCTATATGCGCGGGCTATAATCGAAATGTCATGGTGGAAGCGTTGTCACTCCATAAAGCCGCCGATTGTGCGGCGTGTTCATCTAAAACTTGCGGAGGGGCGCAATGCCGCTTCAGGGCAACATTCGAGATTTCAGCACGACTCAGCTGTTGAATCTCATCAACCTCGCTGGCAAGACCGGAACGCTTACCATCTTCGAGGGGGTCAAAACCGGCGAAAAGGACGCGATGCAGCAGGACAAGATGGCCCCCGGCAGGGAACGGGCGAAAGTGGCGTTCCGGGCGGGCAAGCTGGTGTTCGCCTCGATGGACACGCACGACGGCAACCTGGCCTCGGTGCTGAACAAAGCGGGCAAGCTGACTGACGAGCAGGTGCGCATTATCCGCGAGCGGGCTGCCCGCACGACCGACAAAGCGCTGGCCCTGCTGCTGATCAACGCCGGCTATGTGTCGCAGAACGACATCGTCAACAGCATCCAGCAGCACACGCTGGATGTTGTCTACAACCTGATGACTTGGAACCAGGGGCCGTTCCGCTTTGAGGACAACGTCCTCCCCGGCAGCGACCGCATCCTAGTCCCGATTGACCTGGAAAACGTCATCATCGAGGGGGCGCGCCGCATCCGCGAGGCGGAGAAGCTGGTCGAACACCTGCCCAACCTCGATTTTGCCCTGCGCTTCCCCGACAACCCCAAAGAGAAATTCAAGGGTATCCACCTCAGCGTTGAGGAATGGCGGGTGGTGTCGTTTGTGAACCCGAAGAACTCCATCCGCCAGATCGCCAAAGCCAACAACATGTCGGAGATGGAGATTCGGCGCATCGTGTATGGGCTGGAGCAGGCGGGCCTGGTCGAGCTGGTGAAGCCGCCGGGCATGGCCGCGCCGCAAACCGGCATTCGGCGGCCGCCGGCGCGCACGACGCCGGTGCAGAAGAGCGTCGTGGACAAACTGATAGACAAACTCAAATCCATGTAGCAGCCTGAGTCCCTACGGGACCGTGGAACTGGAAGAGCGGATACCTATGCAAACAGTCAAGATGGTTATCACTGGGCCGTTCAGCTCGGGAAAGACGGAGTTCATCCGGTCAATCAGCGAGATTGAAGTCGTGTCCACTGAACGTGAGATCACCACCGAAGCCGAGCGCCGCCAGAAGGACGTCACCACGGTAGCGATGGACTTCGGCCGGATCACGGTTGATGATGACCTGGTGCTCTACCTGTTCGGGACGCCAGGGCAGCGCCGCTTCGACTTCATGTGGGAAATCCTGGCTGAGGGCATGTTGGGCTTTGTCGTGATGGTGGACAGCGCCAAACCGGAAACTTTCCGCGAGGCCAAGAGCATTTTGGAGACGTTCCGCGCCTATGCCCCCACGCCGTATGTCGTCGCTGCCAACAAGCAGGACCACCCTGACGCTTGGTCGGCCGAAGACCTGCGCATTGCGCTGCGCATTGAGGACGGCGTCAAGCTGCTGCCGTGTGTGGCCAAAGACAAAGAAAGCGTTAAGAACGTCCTGCTAGAGCTGTTGTACTCCATTCTTGAAGAAATGGAAAGCTGACGCACCCGCAGCGCGCTGACCGGCAGGGGCAGCCCAGTGGCCATTCTGGTGACAGAGCAGGGGGTGGTGCATTACGAGGCTTACGGCCGCGGGCGCCCCATTCTGCTGCTGCATGGCTGGCTGGGTTCGTGGGCGCTGTGGCGCAGCACCATCGCCGAGCTGGGCAAGGAATTCCGCACCTACGCGCTCGACTTCTGGGGTTTCGGCGAATCCGGCGCGCAGAGCGCCAATTTCTCGGTAGACAACTTCGTGCTGCTGGTCAACGAGTTCATGGAGCGGCTGGGGATCGTCAAGGCCCCGCTGGTGGGCCACAGCATGGGCGGCTCGGTGTCGTTAGGTGTCGCCATCCGCTACCCGCACAAGGTGGTCAAAGTGATCGTCGTCGGCTCGCCGATTGTCGGCTCGTCGCTGTGCCAGCCGCTGCGCCTGGCAGCGTTCGACGGCTGGCTGCACCTGTCGGAGTCCGCGCCGTTTCTGTTTGGGGCGTTCATGAACGGCCTGCTGCGCCCCAGCCTGCGCGTGTATGCGCATTTTCTGGCCAAGGACGGGCGCGCCCTGGCCAATATGATGGACGCCGACCTCGCCGGGCTGACCGGCGGCCCGTTTTTCGAGAGCATCAGCACGCTGCGCCGCATTGACCTGCGCGACCGCCTGCGCGAGCTGAAAATGCCGGTGCTGGGCGTGTACGGCAAGAAGGACCGGATCGTTCAGCCCAGCCAGTCGCAGGTGCTGCGGCAGTACGCGGCGCACAGCCAGATCGCCTGGTTTGAGGACTCCGGCCATTTCCCGATGCTGGACGAAACCCCGCGCTTTCACCAGACTGTGCGGGATTTCCTGAACCATGGCTGACGCCGCCTCTCGCTGGCGGCGCGCCAGGCGGTGGACGCAGTGAGCACGGCATCTTCTCCCTGCTGCTTCTACCCCAACCGCATGGGGCGCGTGCTGCTGCAAGCCACTGAGGACGTGCTGGGGCGCAGCGGCCTGCTGGCCCTGCTGCAGACCGCCGGCCTCAGCCGCTACGCCGGCGTGTTTCCGCCCAGCACGCTCGATCGCAAGTTCCCGTTCAGCGATGTCAGCGCGCTGATGCAGGGCATTGACCTGATCTACGGCCCGCGCGGCGGGCGCGGCATCGCGCTGCGGGTGGGGCGGGTGGCCTTTCGCTACGGCCTGATGGATTTCGGGCCAGTGCTGGGCGTGGGCGATCTATCGGTGAGCCTGCTGCCCTTCAGCCTCAAGCTGAGCCAGGGCGCAGCCGCTCTGGCCGGGCTGTTCAACCAGTTCAGCGATCAGGTCGTGCGCGTGGAGGAGACCGACGAGACGCTCTACTGGCACGTTGACCGCTGCCCGCTGTGCTGGCAGCGCACGCTCAGCGAGCCGCGCTGCTTCGTCGCGGTCGGCGTGCTGCAGGAGGCGATGCGGTGGCTGAGCGGGGGCAAGAGTTTCAGCGTGGCGCAGACGACCTGCCGCGCCGCCGGCGACAGCCACTGTCTGTTTGAGATTGGCAAGAAGCCGCTGACCTGACGCCTGGCGGCTGCTGGTCGCACGCGGTGTAGAAGAGGATTGGCGCATGGCACAACCGTTCACATTCCCGGCTGGTTTTCTGTGGGGCGCGGCTGGCGCGAGCCAACGCGCTGCCAGCCGGCTGAGGCGATTGCAATTCGGCGCTGGTTGTTACACAATGGAACTGCACCGGCTGGGCCAGCGGGAGGAACGCAGTGAAGTCCTCTGTCATCCATCGTTACATCATCGAGGACAGGCGGCATGTCCCGCCGTTTAACGAACCGGCCAGCGAGCTGACCATCGGCACCAAGCCGCTGAAGATTCACCACGAGGAGCTGCTCAACGATTTTTTCGGCCAGCGCCTCAAGCTGGGCAGTCCACTGTACAGCCGCAGCGACCTGCCGCAGGTGCGCGGCACAGCCATTGTCTACCGCGACAACCTGTGGTTCGACCGCGAGTTCCTGGCCTATTTCATGGCGCAGGCCGCCCGCGAGGGCCGCGCCTGCCGCGCCGCCTTCCGCCAGGACGACAAAGCCTTCAGCACCTACACGCTGCCGCTCTCAACCGGCTTCGAGACCGGCCTTGACCGCGACGGCGTGCCCGTCTATTTGCTCGACCTGTGGTACTTTCCCGTCGGTTACGCGCCCGAGATCGTGCCGGTGGTCGTCCCCAGCGACGCCCGCGAAAAAGGTTTCTACAGTGTGCCGGACTTCATGACGATGGAGCAGGGCGACCTGACGCACTACCTGCCGGCCCGCGCCGTCATGTCCATTGAGAGCTGGGTGCATGTCTATTTCGCCGCCATCATCTTCGGCTGTTTCGCCCGCGCCAGCCGCCTAGACGAGCGCATCAAGCACCACAATTTCTATTCGCTGCGGCTGCTGTGGCAGGCCGTGCTGGAGCAGAAACAGATTCTCAGCACGTCGGCGGTCATTAAGGTGGGCAAGGGCACGGTGATCCACCCGACGGCGGTGATCACCGGGCCGGCGGAGATCGGCGAAAACTGCTCGATCGGGCCGGGCGTGCTGTTGGACAATGTGACGATCGGCGACAATGTAACACTCGACGACGGCTGCGTGCTGATGATGAGCACGTTGGGCAACAACTGCTTCCTGCCCTTCCGCGCCTCGCTCTACTTCACGGCTCTGATGGAGAGCACCATCGTAGCCCAGAACACCTGCCTGCAGATGTGCGTGGTGGGACGCAACAGCTTCGTAGGGGCGGGCAGCACTTTCACCGATTTCAACCTAGTGGCGCAGAAGCCTATCCGCGCGTCCACCATTGACGGCCGGCTGGGCGAGGTAGGGCAGATTGTGATCGGCAGCGCTGTGGGGCACAACTGTCGCATCGGTTCCGGCATGGTCGTCTATCCGGGGCGCATGATCGAGTCCGATGTGGTAGTGGTGGCCTCGCCCGACCGCCGCGTGATCATGCGCAACGTGACATTTGAGGAGAGCGACCACCACTTCATCCGCGGCGGCGACATCCACAAGCGCTTCTACCCGCGCGCCAACGAACGGCTGGCCGACGAAACTACCGAGAAGTGGTGAGAGCACTGCTGCCCAACGCCTGAACGCCGAGGCCTCGCGCATGACTGACGACACCTTCGCCTTCATCATCCACCCCATTCAGATTAAGAAGGATGTGGCGCGCAAGTTCCCGCTGCTGGGCAAAGTGCTGACGGAACGCCAGATCAACTTCTTCTCGCGCTTTTTTCCGCCTGTGTACCTCTCGGAAGTGGAGGGCGTGCGCTCGGAAGCTACTGGGCGCGAGCTGCGCGGCTGGCTGATTGCCTGCCCGTTCACACCGCCGACGATGCTGTCGCTGCCGGTGGAAGCGGTCTACCGCAAGATTGTCGCCTGCGGCCGCATGGCTGAAGCGCTGGGGGCGCGCCTGCTGGGGCTGGGCGCGTACACGTCAGTGGTGGGCGACGCTGGCCGGACGATTGCCGACCGGTTGGCGGTCCCGGTGACGACCGGCGACAGCTACACCGTGGTGATGGCAGTGGAGGCTGTGCGCGAAGCGGCGCGCCAGATGGACATCGCCGTGCCAAACGCGCACGTGGCAGTGGTCGGCGCGACGGGCGCTATCGGCAAGACGTGTGCCCAGCTGTTCGCCGCTGAGTGCGGGCAGCTCACGCTGATCGGCCAGCGGCCAGACGCGCTGGCCGCTGTGCGCGAGCTGTGCGAGGGAGGCAGCGCGGCGCTGGCGACCAGCACCAGCATGGACGCGCTCCGCGACGCCGACCTGATCCTCACGGTGACGAGCGCGCTGCACGCGGTGATCGAGCCGCAGCACCTCAAGCCGGGCGCTGTGGTGTGCGATGTCGCCCGCCCGCGCGATGTTTCGAAGCGCGTGGCGGCGGAGCGCGACGATGTGCTGGTGATCGAGGGCGGCGTGGTGGCCGTGCCGGGGCCGGTGGATTTCCACTTCGACTTCGGCTTTCCGCCGGGCACGGCCTACGCCTGCATGGCGGAGACGATGGCGCTGGCGCTGGAAGGGCGCTACGAGGATTACACCATCGGCAAGGAGATCAGCGTGGCGCAGGCGCGGGAGATCGGCCAGATCGCGGCGCGGCACGGCTTCCGGCTGGCCGGTTTCCGCAGTTTCGAACAGGAAGTGCCGCCAGAGACTGTGGCCGCCGTGCGCGAGCGGGCGGCGCAGCGCCGTCGCCGCGCGCAGGCGCGCGGTAGTTTGTAATTTCTATCCTCGGCGTTTCGTTTATCAATCATTGCGCAAATCTGCCTTATACTGTAGGCAGCGTTTGCTGGCACTGCTGCGCCTGATGTATAGTTGGGCCAGCGCGTCAGTGCTGTGGATGCGCGCTTCGCCGGAGGGCTGCGAGGGCCGTTATGAGTAAGGATCGCATTCTGGTCGTTGAAGACGATTTTGACATTTCCAACATGCTGCGCATCTACTTCGCCGGACAGGGCTATGAAGTGCAGGTGGCCCCGCGCGGCAGCGATGCCCTGGCGATGACGCGCAAACAGCTCCCGCACCTGATCATCCTCGACATCATGCTGCCCGACATGAACGGCTACGATGTGTGCCGCGAACTGCGCCAGACGACGCGCACCAGCCACATCCCCATCATCTTCCTGACTCAGAAGGATGAGCGCAGCGACAAGATCGTGGGGCTGGAGCTGGGCGCAGATGACTACGTCACCAAGCCTTTCGACATTGAAGAACTCAAGCTGCGCGTGAAGAACTCGATTGAGGCGTCTAAGCGCCAGACGCAGATCGACTCCAAGTCGAACATGCCGTCCGGCCGGCTCATTGAGGATCATCTGCGCGCCCTGATGCAAAGCGACAAACCCTGGACTTATATAGATATCAAGATCAACGACTTCGACGCTTTTACCGAGGTGTACGGCTTTGTGGCCGGCGACGACGTGATCCGCTTCATGGCGCTGCTGATGAACGAAGTGGTCGAGGAGTGCGGCACGCCGGAGGACTTCCTGGGCCACCCGGGGCGCGACAACTTCATCGTCATCACCCACACGAAAGACGTGGACCGGCTCAAGCAGCGCCTGGCTGAGCGCTTCAACGCCGAGGTGCAGCAGCACTACTCGTTCATTGACCGGGAGCGCGGCTACGTGCTGCTGCCGGACGGCGCGCAAGGCGAACGTCAGGCCAGCCTGATGACGCTCTCGATTGGTTCGGTCTCGACGCTCAAGTACCAGTTTGCTGACATCCGCGAAGTTACCGAGCTGGCCGCCGAGGACCGGCGGCGCGGCCTCAGCGGCGAAGACGCCGGTCCGAAAATCCTTACGTCGTGGTGATGTAGGCGCGCCAGCCGGCTGGCGAGTGTGGCGGGGTTAACGGAATTATGGTCCTGGCGCTGATCCTGTTCCTGGGTGGCCTGGCGATCCTAGCGTGGCTGTTTCTGTGGGCGCGCCAGCGCGAGCGCCTGCTTGACGAGGCGAGCGGGCCGCTGGCGCAGGTGCTGGACAGCGTCCCTGCTGCCGCTGCCGACGACGCCATCTTGGTCACGCGCCCGCACGGGCAGCTCGTCTACCTCAACGCGCGCGCCCGCCGCTGGCTGAACCTCAACGGCGATGAGCCTGACCTGGAGTATGTGGCACGCCAGGCGCAGCCGGCGGACAGCTTCCTTGAGCTGTTCAGCCGTGAGGGGCAGGCTTCCTTCCGGCTTGGCGCGCGCTGGGTCGAAGGTTCGTCGCACCGCATCCCGGCCGGCGGCGAGGAGCGCACGGTGATTGTGCTGCGCGAGCTGTCAGCGGGCGCGGCCAGCGCCGGCGCGCTCGATCTGTCGCAGGCAATGGCGGTCATCAACCGCATCGGCGAGATGGTCAACGCCAGCCAGGGCGTTGAGCCGGTGCTGCAGACGCTGCTTTCGATTGCGCGCGAGGCTGTCCCGGCTGACGCGGGCGAGGTGTGCCTGTGGGACGAGACCGAGCGCGTGCTGCGGCCGCGCGGTTGGGTGGGCGACGCGGCTTATGTGCTGGCACTGGCCGAGGCCGGCGGCGTCTACCGCGAGGGCGAGGGCATCAGCGGCTGGGTGGCGCGCTACCGCAAGCCGGTGCTGGTGGCCGACACCAGCGACGCGACGGCTGTGCTGCCGCACCTGCCCCTAGAGCGCATTCCCTACCGCAGTTTTGTGGCCGTGCCGCTGGCGCTCAACGGGCGCTTCGTCGGCACGTTTGAGCTGGCGGCGGCCGCGCCGGGGCACTTCAGCCAGAAGGACCTGGCGCTGCTGCAGGCGGTGAGCACCCAGTTCGCCATTGCCATCTACAACGCCGAGCTTTACGCCCGCCAGGCGCGCTACATTGACGACATGGCCACCCTGCAGGAGGCGATTGACCAGCCAGACGATGTCAGCGACTACGTGCGCGCCGTCTACGCCAGCCTGACCGAGCGGCTGGCGCGTCTCATCGGGGCGGACATGTGCGGCGTCCTGCTCTACAACGAGAGCAAACAGGCGCTGGTGGCCCAACTGCCGTTCTACAACGTGCCCGACCAGGTTGTGCGCAGCTACGCCATTCCACTGCCAGAGGGCAGCCCGCAGCGCGCCATCTGGGAGAACCAAATGTCCTGGCACTCTAACGACCTGCGCGAGGAGCCGCTGGTCGAAGCGCTTGGCCTTACCGGCCTCATGACAGTCACTGGCTTGTATAACACGCTGCTCGTGCCGATGATCGTGGGCGAGCGGCGCATCGGTGTGGTGCAGGTGAGCAACAAGCGCGGCGACGGCGGCTTCACCCTGCGCGACATCCAGACGATACGTATGCTGGCCAGCCAGGCGGCTGTCGTGGCCGAAAGCGCCCGCCTCTACCAGCAGGACCAGGTCCGCGCGGCCGAGCTGAGCGGCCTGCAGGAGATCACCTACGCCATCGGCGCGTACAGCCAGGAGGAGACTTTCTTCGCCCAGATCACCGAGCGCATCGCCCGCCTGATGGGCGTGGCCATGTGCGGCGTGCTGCTGCACGAGGAGGGCGGCGGCGCCAAACCAGACCGGCTGGCGGCGCGCCTGCCGTTCTACGGCGTGGACAACGCGCTGGCGGCGGCTTACAGCTTGCCGCTTGTGCCGGGCAGCTCGGTGCACGCCATCTGGCAGGACGCCGAATCCTGGTACACCAACCGCGCCGCATCTGACCGGCTGGTGATCGAGGCTGGCCTGGAGGAGCTGGTGCAGGCGCTGGGCGTGCGCCAGACGATGCTGGCCACGCTGATGGTGAGCGAGCGGCGGCTGGGCGTGGTGCAGGTGAGCAACAAGCTGAACGGCGAGGACTTCACCGACCAAGACGCGCGCCTGCTGATGATCTTCGCCACGCAGGCGGCCGCGCTTATTGAGAACGCGCGCCTGTACCGCGCTGTCCAGCAGCGCGTTGAGGAGGCCGAACGTCTGCGCCGCGTCGCCGAGCTGACAGGGGCCATCCTCACGCCGCACGACTCGTTGGCGCCGGTGCTGGCGGAAGTGGCCAAGCTGACCGACAGCCCCGTGGTGTTCATCAGCGTGCTCGATCAGCATTCATCGAATATCATTACGTATCCCCACTACGTCTACGGCGTCGAGCTGGCCGAACCGATCGTGCAGGACGCCTACGCGCCCGGCTTCGAGCGCGGCGTGGCGGTTGGCCAGCGGCCGTTCTTCAGCAACGATGTGTTCAACGACCCGCGGGTAATTGAGGGCTACCTGCCTACCGCCAGGCGCTATCAGCTCACCCGCGTTGTGCTGGTGCCGCTGGCTGTGGGCGAGCGCAGCATCGGCGAGATGGGCGTGGCCAACCGCGCCAGCCGCCCCTACGGCCCGGACGACGTGCAAATGCTGCTGGCGCTGGCGGCGCAAATCTGCGCCGCGCTCGACCGGGTGATGCTGTACGAATCCGCCGGCCAGAACCTCAACCGCCGTGTGCAGGAGCTGGACGCCATCTCGCGCGTGAGCAACGAGCTGACGCTCACGCTGGACTTGAACCGCGTGCTGGATGTGATCCGCCAGGAGGCGGCCCGCGCTACCGGCGCAGCCGGCAGCAGCGTAGCCCTGGTGCAGCCGCTGGCCCTGCCGGCCAACCCGGCGGCTCCGGAACTGAGCCGCCGCCTGGGCGAGAGCGGTTTCCCGCCGGGGCTGGCGCCGATTGAGCGCGCGGCCGTGCTGCGCGGCGACAGCGTGCTGGTGGCCGATTACGCGGCCAGCGACCTGGCCCCTGTGCCGCCAGAGGCGCGCTCGGCAGTAGCAGCAGCCTTCTTGTACGCAGATGAGGTAGTGGGCGTTATTCATCTGTTCGACCGCGAGGCAAGCGCGTTCGACGCGCGCGCTGCCGGTTTCCTCATGACGCTGGCGGCCAAGGCGGCGTTGGGCTATGGCAACGCCGTGCGCTATCAGGAGCAGGTGGAGCGCAGCGCACAGCTCCGCCAGCGCGTCGAGCAGCTAAACCAGATTTTTGAACTGGGCCAGCTGCTGCACTCCAGCGCAGACCAAGAAACCATGCTGGAGGCCATCGCTTACAGCGTTCAGCACAGCGTGGGCTACGATGTGGTGCTGATGCTGCTGCTGGACGAATCCAGCGACACGCTGCGGCGGGTTGCACAGGCCGGCATGCCGCTGGATGTGTTCCAGCGGAGTCTGGCAGCGGCGCTGCCGCGCGCCCGCTTTGAGGCTGTGTGCGAGGCAGCCTACCGCATCAGCGAGAGCTACCTGCTGCCCGCTGAGGCGCGCGCGGCCTGGGCCGACGATGCTGAGCTGGCCGCGTTGGACACATCCTTTGCCGGCCAGCGCGAGCCGAGCGGCACGGGCCAGAACCCCTGGCGCAGCGGCGATCTGCTGCTGGTGCCGCTTACTGGTTCCACCGGGCGGCTGCTGGGTGTGGTGGCGCTGGACAGCCCGCAGAACAACCAGCGCCCGACGCGCGCCGACGTCGAGATTCTGGAGATTTTCGCCCACCACGCCTCCACTACGATTGAGAACACCCGCTTGTATCTGGCCAGCATCGCCAGCGCCGAACAGGAAGCGCGCTTCAACGAGATCATGGAGGCTGTCACCAGCACGCTCGACCAGGACAGCATCATCCGTTCGCTGGCGGGCGGCGCGCTGCGGCTGGTTCCGTTCAACCGCATGACGTTCGCGCTGCGCACGCCAGAGGCCAACGCCTACGAGCTGGTGCAGGTGCAGCCGCACACCAACGGAGCGCTGGCGGTGACATACGACGCGGCCCCCAGCGCGCTGGTCGGCACGGCGCTGGAGCGCAGCGCAGCAGACGGCCTAGACCAGCTCTACTACCTGGATGACGAGCTTCCCGCCTTTGCTGACCTGGCGGCGTGGCGCGACCAGGGCGAGCGCACAGCCTTGGTGATGCCGCTGGTAGCGGGTGGCGAGCGCTTGGGCGCGCTGCACCTGGGCAGCGACCAGCCCCGCGCCGCTGGCTTCGCTGAGAACCGGCCGCTGCTCAAGCGCATGGCCAACCTGGCCGCTGTCGCCATCCAGAACGCCCGGCTGTTCCGCCGTGCCGTTGAGCTGCGCGCTTTCAACGACTCTGTGGTCCAGTCCATCCAACAGGGCATTGTCGTGCTGGATCGCGCTGGCCGTGTGATGCTGGCTAACAGCTATATGCAGGAAACGTTTGGCTGGGGCAGCGCTGTCGTGGGCGAGGACTTGTTCGCGTTCCAGCCGCGCCTGGCCCCGGTGCTGCGCGCTGAGGTGGTTAAGACGCTGGCCAGCGGTGAGCCGCAGGCGCGCCTGCGCCAGCGCCTGATCGAGGATGGCGCTGCGCGGGTGTGCAATTTCTATGTGTACCCGCTGGGCGAGGCCAGCGAGCGCGGCGCGGTCATCATGATAGACGATGTGACCGAGCGCGCCCAGCTTGAGCACGACCTGGAAGCCCGCGCCAACCAGCTTGCCGCGCTGACGGAGGTCTCCAGCCGTATCACGGCGTCGCTGGATTACGGCGAGGTGGTGGCGCTGGCGCTGAGCGAGATGGGCCGCATTGTCAGCTTCGACACGATGACGTTCTGGCTGCGCAGCGGCGACTCGCTGACACTGGAGGGAGCCAAGGATTACGAAGACGACACCATCCCGGTGGGCGTGACGGTTAAGATCAGCGCGCACCAGCGCTTCCGCCAGGTGGTGGAGGAACAGCGCCCCTTCAGCATCAGCCGCCTGCAGGGCTGGGATCGGCTGCCTGGCGAGAATGGCTGCGCAAGCTGGCTGGGCGTGCCGCTGGTCAACCAGGGCACAGTGGTCGGCGTGATCGCGCTGAGCAAGATCGAGGAGGGGTATTTCGACGCCCAAGCGGAACAGGCCGCCTTTGCCTTCGCCAACCAGGTGGCCGTCGCGCTGGCCAACGCCAACCTGTTCCACGAAGCCGAACGGCGCACGCAGCGCCTCAGCCTGTTGAACCGCGTGTCGGTGGCGCTGGTGCAGTCGCTGGACAGCGAGGACATCCTGGAAATTGGCCTGCGCGAGATCGCCCAGACGCTGGGCGTGGAGCGCTCGCGCGCGCTGATGTTCGAGCGCGACCTGCAGCTGGCGCGGGTGGTGGTGGAGCTGCCGCGCGGCGACACGCCGCCAGACCGCGTGATCAACCTCAACGAGTGCTGCGCTTTCGAGTCCATCCGCCGCTCGGCTAAGCCGCTGGTGGTGGATGACCTGAACGCCCTGGAGGACGACAAGCTGCTGCGCGAGCTGACGCCGCGCGCTGTCACCGCCTACGTGCTGATTCCCATGGCGATAGGCGGCCAGGTGATCGGGGCGTTTGAATTCGAGGTGTACGGCGGCCCGCGCCGCTTCGACCCGGAGCAGATTGACCTGGGGTTCATCATCGCCAACCAGGCGGCCATCGCCATCCAGAACACGACGCTGCTAGAAACCACGCTCGTGCGCAGCCGCGAGCTGGAGACGCTGCTGGAGGCGGCCCAGGCCACGTCTCTCACGTTGGACGTGCACGAGGTGCACAACAGCGTGGCATCGCTCATGCTGCACGCGCTGGACATGGACGACTGCGCGCTGATGATGTGGGACGACGTAGACCGCGTGGTGGAAGTGCAGGCTGATGTCAACCGCGAGGGCGACCCGCGCCGGGCCGACCCGCCGGGGACGCGCTACAACCTGCGCGATTACCCGGCCATGCTGCGCGCGCTGGAGAGGCGCGAAGTGATCATCATCACGGCTGACAGTGCCGGCGCCTATCCTAATGAAGCCAGCGCGCTGGCCGAGGTGGGCGCAGACGCCGCCATGATCGTGCCGCTGGTGGTGCGCGAGCAGGCCATCGGCCTGGTGCAGCTCCGGCTGCGCTCGGATTTCCGGCGCTTCAGCCACCGCGAAATCCGGCTGGCGCAGGCGCTGGGGGCGCAGGCGGCCATCGCTATTGAGAACGCCCGTCTCTCGACTGAGACTGCTAACCGCGTTGAGGAGCTGTACCTGATCAACGAGCTGAGCCAGACGCTGGCGGCCACGCTCAACATTGACGACATGGTGGCCCTAGTGCGCGAGCGCGCGCCGGGCGTGGCCGGGGCCGAGGAGCTGTATCTGGCGCTGTATGACGCCGAGACGCAAACCATCACCTTCCCCGTGGCAGTGCGCAGCAACGGCGACTCCTACGAGATACCGCCGCGCCCGCTGGGCGACGACGAAGTGTCGTACATCATCCGCAAGCGCCGCCCGCTGAGCATGGGCAGCGATTACTTCAGCCCGGACGAGCTGCGCCGCAGCCTGGGCATCAGCAACGGCGAGGGCAGTGTCAAGAGCTACCTGGGTGTGCCGCTGGTTTCGGGCGACGAAGTGCTGGGCGTGCTGGCCATCCGCGACTCGCGGCGCACGCGCGCCTTCGGCGTGAACAGCCAGAACATCTTGGCCACGATTGCCACCCAGCTTGGCGCGGCAATCCAGAATGCGCGCCTGATCGAAAAGCTGAGCGCGCTCAACCGTGACCTGGAAGACATGGTGCAAAGCCGCACCGAGGAGCTGCTGCAGGAGCGCGACCGCATTGACACGCTGTTCCGCATCGCCTCCGAGCTGGCGCGGACGCTTGACCTGGAGCGCGTGCTCAACCGCTCGCTGGAGATGGTGGCCAATGCGGTGGGCGCTTTCGACGGCGTAATCATGCAGATTGACCCGGCCACCGATCGCCTGCGCAGCCGCGCTACGCTGCGCCTGCGCGACGAGCGCGCCAACGGCAGCGGCGGTCACCCGGCCAGCAGGCTGGCCGACTGGCTGGTGGAGAACCAGGACGAGCGCGCTGTGGTGGTGGACGACCTGACCCGTTTCGAGCACTGGGACGCTGGCGCGCCCGGCACCGAGAACTGGCGCAGCGCGCTGGCTGTGCTGCTGGAGGTTAACGACGACATTCAGGGCGTGATGATCCTCTTGGGCGACCGCCCCGCCATGTTCACCCAGGCGCACATCAAGCTGGTGATTGCCGCCGCTAACCAGGTGGCCGCCGCCGTCAACAACTCCGACCTCTACTATCTGATTCGCGACCAGGCGGAGCGCCTGGGCATGCTGCTGCGCGCCGAGCAGGAAGAGGCCGAGAAGGGCAACGCGATCCTAGAGGGCATCGCCGACGGTGTGATGTTGGCCGATGCCGAGGGCCGCATCGTGCGCTTCAACAGCGCCGCCGAGCGCATCCTCGACATCCCGCGCGACAGCGTACTGGGCCAGCCGCTGGCCCGGCTGATCGCCCTGCGCGGCGGCTCGTCGTCGGTGTGGGCGCGCACCATTGACGAATGGTCGGCCAACCCGGCCAGCTTCCGGCCTGGCGAGTTCGTGGCTGAGCGCCTGGAAATCGGCCGGAAGGTGGTCAGCGTGCACCTGTCGCCGGTGCATGTGGCGGCTGATGAGCAGTTCCTGGGCACGGTTTCGGTGTTCCGCGATATCACCAAAGAGGTGGAGGTGGACCGCATGAAGAGCGAGTTCATCTCCAATGTGTCGCACGAGCTGCGCACGCCGATGACCAGCATCAAAGGCTATGCTGATCTGCTGCTGATGGGCGCAGCCGGCAAGGTAGACCCGCAGCAGGAGCAGTTCCTCAAGACGATCAAGAGCAACGCTGACCGGCTGAGCGTGCTGGTGAACGACCTGCTGAACATCTCTCGGCTGGACACCGGCGCTGACCGTATCCAGACTGAGCGCGTTGAGCTGGGGCAGATACTCAGCCAGGTGCTGAAGAACACCGAGGCGCGCGCCCTGCGCGACGGCAAGGCGATGCGCTTCCTGCTGGACGTGCCCGACTATCTGCCGCAGATTACTGCCGACTCCAACAAGCTGCAGCAGATTGTCTCCAACCTGGTGGACAACGCGTATAATTACACTTACGCGGGCGGCAGCATCACCGTGAGCGCGCGCGACCAGGGCGACACAGTGCTGATCGCAGTGGCAGACACCGGCATCGGCATTCCCGACGAGTTCAAGGATCGCGTGTGGGGGCGTTTCGAGCGCAACGAGGAACACGCGCTGGTGATGGAAGTGGCAGGCACCGGGCTGGGGCTGGCCATTGTCAAATCGCTGGTCGAGATGCACAACGGCCGCGTGTGGTTCGATTCCGAGCTGGGCAAGGGCAGCACATTTTACGTGGCGCTGCCGGTTGAACAGCACCCGATGCGGGTGGAACACATCTAAAGATACACAAGCGCACACAGCGCAGGGGGCGCATGGCGAACATCCTGGTTGCAGAAGACGAACGCGACATCCGCGAGCTGATCGTGTTCACGCTTGCCTTTGCCGGCCACACGGTCATCCAGGCGGCCAACGGCGCTGAGGCGGTTGAACTGGCGCAGGCCGCTGCTGTCAAGCCGGATCTGATTATGATGGACGTGCGCATGCCGCGCATGACCGGCTATGAGGCCTGCCGCCAGCTCAAGAGCGTGCCGGCACTGCGCGATATTCCAGTGGTGTTCCTCTCTGCCAAAGGGCAGGACGAGGAAATCCAGAACGGCCTGGCGGCTGGCGCGGTCGCCTACATCCTCAAACCGTTCGCGCCCGACGAACTGAACCGCCGCATCGCCGAGATTTTGCAGCAGATCGGCGCGACGTGAATACACAGGCTGGGATGACATGAGCGCCATTCAGATCGGCGATGATCTGGTTCACTACGAAGTGCTGGGGCGCGGGCGCCCGGTAATCCTGCTGCACAGTTGGATCGGAAGCTGGCGGTATTGGGTTCCGACGATGCAGCACCTGCAGCTCAAGTACCGTGTGTACGCGCTCGACCTGTATGGCTTCGGCGATTCCGGCAAAAACCCGCGCAAATACACGCTTGAGCACCAGGTGCAGCTCCTGGCCGATTTCACCAACCATCTGGGCATTGAGAAAACGGCCTTGGTAGGGCACGGCCTGGGCGCGATGGTGGCGCTGGAATACGCCAATCAGCACAAGGCACGCGGGCGCGTGCCGCGCATGCTGCTCGTCAGCGCGCCGCTGTTCGACCCCGGTGACCTGACCAGCCGCGCTGAGCAGGTGGCGAAGGTCGCCGCTGCGCAGAAGGCGCGCGCCAGCGTGACCGTGGCCAGCCGCGATCTGTTCACCGACGTGACTATGCCCAGCGCCAGCACGGCCATGCGCGCCGCGCTGCAGGAGGCGCGTATGCGCGCCAACGGCGGCGAGCAGCAGGCGGGCCAGCAGCCGACGCTGCCGACGCTGCCGGAGACCGGCGACAACCCCCTGCAGGCGCTGTTCGCTGCGCACACGGCCGAAGCCCTGCTGGCGCGCTGTTTCAAGAAGTCCGAGCCAGAGTACGACAAGCTGCAGGTTGACGTGGCCCGCGCTGACGAGCGCGCAATCAAGTTCTGCGCCCTCAGCTTCGACTCCGGACGCCTGCTGGACACGCTGCGCCTGCTCAACGTGCCAACAGTGGTGGTGCACGGAACCGACGACGGCGTCATCCCGCTGCCAGGCGAGCCTGTGTGGGATTACCTGACGGCCGAGCGCGATGACACGCTGCTGCCTGTTCACCTCGGCGGTGTGCGCCACTTCCCCATGCTGGAGCATGAGCGTTTCGTGCGCCTGCTTAGCGACTTTCTGGAGGCGCCGGACATCAGCAAGCTGGAGATCAAGGAGCGCTGGAGACGCCGCACGCGCTGATCCGGCGCGCGCCGCATTCCCTGGAAGGATACACCTGTGCAGACGCGAGCGCTGGTTTTTGCCAATGGCGAGCTGAACGATGGGCCGATGGTGCGCCATGCCCTGGCGCAGGGCGCGGGTGCGCTGATCGCTGCTGCTGACGGCGGCGCGCGGCTGGCGCAAGCCTGCGGCCTCAGGCCCACCGTCGTGATCGGCGACATGGACTCGCTGACAGCCGACGAAGTGGCGGCGCTGCGCGCTGGCGGGTCCACAGTGCTCAGCTACCCAGAGGAGAAGGACCAGACCGATCTTGAGCTGGTGCTGCACTGGGCCAGCGAGCAGGGGGTGAACTGGATGCGCATTATCGGCGGCATCGGCAGCCGCTTCGATCAGACCATCAGCAACCTGCACCTGCTGGCGCTGCCGGCGCTGAAGGGGTGTGACGTGCGGATGGCGGCCTGGGCGCAGGAAACCTGGCTGCTGCGCCCGCCCGAAGGCTTTATTGACGGCGCGCCGGGCGACACGGTCTCGCTGCTGCCGCTGAGCGGGCGCGTGACCGGCATCCGCACGGACGGCCTGCGCTACCCGCTGCACGATGAGACGCTGGCGCTGGGGCCGGCGCGCGGCGTGAGCAACGTCCTGACGGACGCGCGCGCCCGCGTGCGCATCGCTGAGGGGGTGCTGCTGGTTGTCCGCACGCTGGGCAAGGCGTAGGTGACGCCGTTCACGGTGTACAAGCGCGACCACGCCGGGCGTGTGGTGTGGCACTACAGCGGCGAAGTAGTGGCGCGCGGCGCGACGTGGGTGTGCCTGCGCGCCGTCTTCGACCGTGACCAGGCCGACCTGGGCTTTGTCACCCTGCGCCGGGGCGACATCTTCACCGAGTGGTTCTACGCTGACCGCTGGTACAACGTGTTCCGCGTTGAAGAAGCGGGCAGCGGGCGGCTCAAGGGGTGGTACTGCAACGTCACGCGCCCGGCGCATATCGCCTCCGACAGCGTGTGCGCCGACGACCTAGCCCTAGACGTGTTCGTGATGCCAGACGGCGGCCTGCGCCTGCTCGATCAAGATGAGTTTGAGGCGCTCGATTTGACCCCCGACGAACGCGCGGCGGCCCTGCGCGCTGTCGAAGCCATTCGCGGCGCGGTGGTCGCCCGCGCAGTTCCCTTCGACGACGCGCGCTGACAAGCTTGGCGGCAGATGAGAAAAACCGCTTCCACCTGGCCCGCCATTTGATCCGCGCCACGCGGCAGATATAATCTCCAGCCAAATCTAAGTAAATCTACAAAAATCGGACAAAACATGAGCGAGAATCAAGCGCAGAACCTGCCGGTTGGCCGCAACCTGAAGATCGGCCTGTTTCACCTGGGGTCGGGCATGGCCGACGTAATGGCTACCGGCGTGTGGAACCGCATCATGATCAGCGACCTGGGCTTTGCTGCCACGCCCGTTGGACTGTTGGTGAGCCTGCGCTACTTCCTGGCGCCGCTGGGCGTGTGGGCCGGGCGGATGTCGGACCGGCGCGCGGTGGGCGGTTACCGGCGGCTGTTCTGGATTTGGCTGGGGCGGGCGATGATGGCGCTCAGCTTGGTGGGGCTGGGCTTGATCACGGCGGAGCTGGCGCGCGGCACTGTGGCAACGGTGGTCACATGGGCTGCGATCTCGCTGGCGATGCTGCTGTTCAGCCTGGGCAACGCGCTCTCCGGCAGCACCTTTTTAGCCCTGGTGTACGACCGCGCCCCGCAGCATCAGCGCGGGCGCGCGGTAGGGCTGGTGTGGACTTTTCTGCTGCTGGGCTTCACCGTTGGCGGGATCATGTTTGGCGTGCTGCTGCCCACCGACGAAGACCCAGCCACCGCTATCACGTTCTCGCCAGACACGCTGCAGACGCTCTTTGTGGTGGCCGGGCTGGTCATGGCCGCGCTGTGGTTCTTCTCGCTGTTAGGCGAGGAGCGGCGCTCCAGCGGGGCAGCGGCCCGCCCCAGCGAGAGCGAGTACACCACCACGCTGCGCGCTGACCTGGGGCTGGTGTGGAAGAACCGGCGGCTGCGTTTCTTCATGGTCTATCTGGGCCTGTCGATGCTGTTCGCCTTCTCGCAGGACCTGATCTTGGAGCCGTTCGCCGGTGACGTGTTCGGCATGAGCGCAGAGCACACCAACCGCTTCGCGGCCTACTGGGGCAGCATGGCCATCGTTGGCACGCTGCTTTTTCTGTGGCTGTCGCGGCGCTTCAAGTGGCTTACCAACACCGTGATGTCGTATATCGGCGTGGGCATCCTGACCGTGACATTCGCGCTGTTCGCTTATGCGGGTGTGGCGGAACTGCGCGGGCTGATCACGCCGGGGCTGATTCTGCTGGGCTTCGGGCTGGGGCTGTGGAACGTAGGCACGCTCGGCCTGATGATGGACATGAGTCCGTTAGGCCGCGCCGGGACGTTCCTAGGTTTCTGGACGCTGGTCGTGACGCTGGCCCGCGGCGTGGGCGTCTCTGGCGGCGGCATCCTGCGCGATCTGATGCTGACGGCCACCGGCGACCTCACGCTGTCCTATGTGGCGGTGTTCGCTCTGGGGACGTTGGGGCTGGCGGCGGCGCTGTGGGCGCTGACGCGGGTGCAGGTGCGCGTCTTCCAGGCGGAAACTGCCGCCGCGCCCAGCCGCGCCGAACCGGCCGCCATCTTCGCCAACGCGCTGGACTGAGGCGCAGCCGCCCGGTATTACATGCGCTGCCGCCGCCCCTGTGAGAGCAGCTGCAGCCTGCTGTATAATCCGCGCACGACTTTGCAGCGGCTGAGGCAGCGTCGCCGGTATGAAACGCCCCTCGCTTGTACTGATCGCGCTTGGCACGGCGCTGGCCGGAGAAGCAGCTTGAACCCGCCCGCTGGTTCCCGGGCGCTTTCCAACGCACAGATCGCCCGCGCCGCTGTCGTCGTGTTGGTGGGCTTTCTGGCCAGCGGCGTGCTGGGGCTGATCCGCACTGCCATTATCGGCGCGCAGTTTGGCACAAGCGCCGCGCTGGACGCCTTCATCGCGGCGCAGCGCGTCCCAGAGATCGTCTTTGTGCTGGTGGCAGGCGGCGCGTTGGGATCGTCGTTTATCCCTATCTACGCCCGCCTGCGCGAACAGGACAGCGCCGAGGCGTGGCGGCTGGCAAGCGCCGTCATGACGCTGGCGGCGCTGGCGGCGCTGGCCCTGGGCGTGATCGTGGCGCTCGCCGCGCCGTGGCTGGTGAGCAGCGTGCTGCTGCGCGAGTCGCCGCCGGAGGCGCAGGCGCTCACCACCGACATGATGCGGCTGATGATGGTCACGCCGGCAATCTTCGCCGTCAGCGGGCTGGTGATGGGCATTCTGCAGGCGCACGGGCTGTTCCTGCTGCCGTCGCTGGCGATCAGCATGAACAACATCGGCCTCATCATCGGCGCGCTGGCGATTGCCCCGGCGCTGCCGCCAGATGCAGGTATCGGGCAGGTGGGCGGGGCCAACGTCTACGGGCTGGCTTACGGCGCGGTGCTGAGCGCGGCGCTGCATCTGGCGGTGCAGCTTCCGGGTCTGTGGCGCGTGCGGGCGCGGCTGCGCTTCCTGCCTGACTGGCGCGCGCCGGGCGTGCTGCGTGTGCTGGCGCTGATGGGGCCGCGCGTGCTGGGGCTGGCGGTGGTGCAGATCAACTTTCTCGTCAACATCGTGCTGACCGACCGCATGGTGAGCGGCAGTCTGGCGGCGCTTACGTATGCTTTCACGCTGATGTTTTTCGCGCTGGGCGTGATCGGCCAGAGTGTGGGTGCGGCGGTGTTCCCCACGCTCTCGGCGCTGGCCGCCGCCAACGACTTCGACGGTTTCAACGACCGGCTGGCGCGCGCTCTGCGCGGCGTGCTGTTCCTGGCGCTGCCGGCCACCGTCACGTTAATTGTCATGGGCAAGCCGCTGGTCGAGGTGCTGTATCAGCGCGGCGAGTGGACTGCTCAGGACACCGCGGCGACGGCCTGGGCGCTGGCGTTCTACGCCACCGGCATCGCCGGCTTCGCGCTGCTTGAAGTCCTGTCGCGCGCGTTTTACGCGCTGGCCGACACCTGGACACCGGTGCGCGTGGGCATCGCCGCCATGCTGTCGAACATCGTCCTCAGCCTGATCTTCATTCAAATCATCGGCCAGCCGGGCAGCCTGGCGCGCGGGCCGTTCGCTGGGCTGGCGCTGGCCAACGCGCTGACGACGCTGCTGGAGGCGCTGGCGCTGTGGTGGCTGCTGCGCCGGCGCGTGGGGGCTGCCAGCGACCGCTATGTGCTGGGCGGTGCAGCGCGGACTGGGCTGGCAGCGCTGGCGCTGGGCGCGGCGCTGCTGCTGGTGACGCGCGCGGCGGGCGGCGCGCTGCTCACGCTGGCGGCGGGCGCGGCTGTGGGCGGCGCGGTCTTCTTCGGCGCGGCGGCGCTGCTCAAGGTTGAAGAGGCAGTATCCGTGCCGCGCGCGCTGCTGCGCCGTCTGCGATAAAAACCGCATTTCCCAAGCTTTTCCCAAATTTGGGATAACATGGGATTTGTTGGATTCTTAACACTTTTAACAGAGTGGATCGAGCGTGCCGTCGTCGTTGAGCTGGCTGACGCGCAGTTCGGCGCTGTCGAGCAGCGCTTGGCAGTGAGCGGCCAGCTGGCGGCCGCGCGCGTAGAGCGCCACTGACTCCTCCAGCGGCAGGTCGCCGCGCTCCAGCCGGGCGATGATGTCGTCCAGTTCGGCATAAGCCGCCTCAAAAGAGAGGTCGCTGATAGTGCTCACGAGGTTTGTCCTCCTTGACAATGCGGGCGCTGGCGCTGCCGTCGTGCAGCCGGATGGAGACGCTGTCGCCCGGCTGGAGCGCGCTTGCGCTGGTAACGCGCATGCCGCTGGCGCTGTGCGTGACGATGGCGTAACCGCGCGCCAGGATAGCCTGCGGGTTGGCCGCCTCCAGCGCAGCGGCGCGGGCGGCCAGCCGTTCGCGCAGCAGGGCGATGTGCAGGCGCTGCTGGCGCTCTAGTCGTTCGGCGCGGTCGTCCACCCGTTGGCGCAGCAGGGCCACTCGCCGCGCCGGCGAGAGATGACCCAGCGTGCGCGCTGCGCCATCCAGGGCGCTGCGCAGGCCGTCTGTTCGCTCGCGCATGCGGCTGTCCAGCGCGGCGCGGGCCGCCACCAGGCCGGCGCGCAGCTCGGCGATATCCGGCGCGGCCTGTTCAGCGGCAGCCGATGGGGTGGGCGCGCGCAGATCCGACACGAAGTCCACCAGCGTGAAATCTGTCTCGTGGCCTACACCGCTGATCACTGGGATGCGGCTGGCGGCTACGGCCCGCGCCACGCCTTCGTCGTTGAAAGCCCACAGGTCCTCGATGCTGCCGCCGCCGCGCACCAGCAGGATCACGTCGCAGGCGTTGTGCGCGTTGAGGCGCTCGATGGCGGCGGCGATCTGCGGCGGGCTGGCGCTGCCCTGCACCAGCGTCGGACTGAGGATGAGGTGGGCCAGCGGAAAACGGCGCCGCAGGACGTTCTGCACGTCCTGAAACGCGGCCGCTTCCGGCGATGTCACGACGCCGATGCGGCGGGGAAAGTACGGCAGCGCCTGGCGCGGCCGGTCGAACAGGCCCTCGGCGCGCAGCTTCTCCTTCAAGCGCTCCAGCCGGGTGTAGAGATCGCCCAGGCCAGCGGGCTGCACGGCGTCGGCGTAGAGCTGGTATTCGCCGCGCGGCGCGTAAACGCTCACGCGGCCGTGGGCCAGCACGGCGTCGCCGTTTTCCGGCGTAAAGCCCTGCCGCGCGGCGTGCGAGCGCCACAGCGCGCAGCGGAGCTGCGCCTGGCCGTCCTTGAGCGTGAAGTACCAGTGGCCAGACGAGGCCACAACCATGTTGGAGACCTCGCCCTCCACCCACACATCCTGCAGCGCTTCGTCGGCGTCGAACAGCGCGCTAATGTAGGCGGTCAGATCGGCAACGCTGTAGGTGGGCAAATCAAACATCGGCGGGTTGTCAGCTTTCAGTCAAGCGCTGGCTGCGCGGCGCGGTTCAGGTCACATTGACCATTATACCGTTGCGCGTCATAATTGCTCCCGGACTGACACACCACAGCGAAGGGCAGGCTTTCGATCAAGATGGGCTACCTCAACGAGCAGCAGCGCGAAGCGCTGGCGCGCGAACTAAAGCGCATGAATTTCAAGCAGGCCAACTGGAAAGTGAAGCGCATGGACCCGCGCGGACGCCTGGTGTTCTACCGCAACGCGCAGCAGCCGCGCCGCTGGCTCACCCGCTACGAGCTGGAAGGGTTGGGCACGCGGGTGACGCTGGTTGAGCAGCACGTGGCGCGCCCCCGTCCAAATGGCCAGCGCATGGAGTCGGACTTTGAGCTGGTGGATGTGATCGTCGAACCAACGCCGGATAACCGTCTGTAGGGCCGGGTGCAGCAGGTCTGCGGGAGGATGCAATGCCAGGGCTTGACCAGCCAGTGACCGTTACATTTGTGCCAGAGCAGATCATCACCTGGCTGATCATCGGCCTAGTGGCTGGCTTCCTGGCCAGCCTGCTGGTGCGCGGCAAACACATGGGAGCCACTACCACCATCGTCGTCGGGCTGGTAGGCGCGCTGATCGGCGGTTTTCTGTTCACGCTGTTTCAGATTCCGGTGGCGCCGGCGCTCACCCAGGGATTCACGATCAGCTATATTGACATCATTGTGTCGTTTATCGGCGCGGTGATCGTCCTGCTCGTTGTCACCGTGCTGCGGCGGCGCTGAGCGCGGCGCACAGAAAGCCCCTGGCGTGTGGGCCAGGGGCATGACACGGCTGCGCTACAGCGCGGCCAGGTCTTCCTCGGTGGCTGTGAGTCCTAGAATGTTGTAGCCGGCGTCCACGTGGATCACCTCGCCGGTTACGGCGCTGCTGAGGTCCGAAGCCAGCCACAGCGCGGTGTTGCCCACATCCTCCTGTGACACCAGGCGACGCAGCGGCGCAGCCTTTTCGGAGTATTTGAGCATGGTGCGGAAGCCGGGCACGCCGGCCGCCGCCAGCGTCTTAATCGGCCCGGCGCTGATGGCGTTAACGCGGATGTTTTTCGGCCCCAGGTCGTTGGCCAGGTAGCGGGTGATAGTCTCCAGGGCGGCCTTGGCCACCGCCATCACGTGGTATTTGGGCATCACCTTCTCGGCGGCATAGTACGTCAGGCTCATGATGCTGCCGCCGTTGGTCATCAGCGGCTCGGCGCGCTTGGCCATGGCGATCAGGCTGTAGGCGCTGATGTCGAGCGCCAGGGCAAAGCCGCTGCGCGAGATGTCCACAAAGCGGCCGCCCAAGTCCTCGCGGTTAGCGAAGGCCACACAGTGCACCAGCGTGTCGATGCGGCCGAAGCGCGCGCGCGCCTTGTCGAACACAGCGTCGAGCTGCGCGTCGCTGGTCACGTCACACTGTTCGACGAAATCGCAGCCGATCTCCTCAGCCAGCGGCAGCACGCGCTTTTCCAGCATCTCGCCGGCGTAGCTCAGGCCAATGGCCGCCCCCTCGCTGTGGAGCGCCTGGGTGATGCCCCAGGCAATCGAGTTTTTGTTGGCAACGCCGAAAATCAGCGCCACTTTGCCGTCCATCAGTCCCATGGCTCTCCCTCCGCCCCGTGAAGCAGTCTCCAGACGCTGACTCTAACACGCCGCCGCAGCGGAAGCTACGGCCAATGGCGCTTGCGCTGGCCGGCCGCAGCGCCTAATATCGTCTCATTTGCGCGTTAAAGCAACAGGGTGACAGCATGACCGAGGCCAACACGATCAAGGTAATCGTGGCGATGGATTTCTCCGATGCGCTGATCGAACAACTGCGCGCCATTTCACCGCGCCTGCACGTGGAGCGCCACTTCCCTAAAGTGCCGGACAGCGCCTGGGCCACTGCTGAGGTGCTGTACACCGGTGGCATCCTGCCGGAGC
>Ga0308414_1000038_pt1 | contig 77340 bp, 70 predicted proteins | sample HotsprSampleOS50_FD_205667 | JGI IMG/M metagenome (GOLD analysis project Ga0308414, IMG submission 205667) | Hot spring phototrophic mat microbial communities from Octopus Spring, Yellowstone National Park, Wyoming, United States - 20090730_OS50 ... | reverse complement strand
TGATCCAGCGGCGGATGTTGCTCTCGCCCTGGCCGGCGTCCCCCGTAAACAGCGACGAGCCGTTGTGCACTTCGGCGATGCGACTGCCGAGCGGCGTGTCGTGCTTCATCTTGGAGAGCATGTTGGCTAAAAAGAGCATCTGGCCGTCGCTCGAGCGGGTGATCAGCGAAAGCTCCTCGCCACGGTGCTGGACGATGAATCGCGGATCCTTGATACCGTTCTTGCCGCCCATGCGCTCGAGGTCGCTCTTCCAGCTTTTGCCATAGGGCGGATTGGAGAGCATGAAGTCGAACTCACGGCCGGGGAAGGCGTCGTTGGAGAGCGTTGAGTGCTCGGGACCGCCGACGATGTTGTCAGCGGCGTCGCCTTCGCCCTTGAGCAGCAAGTCCGCTTTGCAGATGGCGTAGGTTTCGGCGTTGATCTCCTGGCCGAAAAGATGCACCGAGACCTGTTTGCCACGTTCGTTCGCCAGTTGCAGGAGGGTTTCCTCGGCCACCGTGAGCATTCCGCCGGTGCCGCAGGCGCCATCGTAAAGAAGGTAGGTACCGTCGGTAATCTGGTCGGCTACGGGTTCGAAGATCAGCCGGGCCATGAGCCGGACGGCATCGCGCGGGGTCCAGTGTTCGCCGGCTTCTTCGTTGTTTTCCTCGTTGAAGCGGCGCACCAGTTCTTCGAAGATGGTGCCCATCGCGTGGTTGTCGAGACCTGGCAGGCGCACGCTGCCGTCGCTGTTGAGGACGGGATATGGGCTCAGGTTGATCGAGGGGTCGAGGAACTTTTCGATTAGTGCACCCAGCGCGTCGGCTTTGGCCAGGCGCGGGATCTGGTTGCGGAACTCGAAGTTGTCGATGATCTCTTGGACGTTGGGTGAGAAGCCATCGAGGTAGGCGCGAAAATCGGTTTCCAGTTGCTGGCGGCTCGCGCGAGCCTTGAGGTCACGCAGGGTAAATTTCGAGGTGTTGTAAAACGCGTGTCCGGCTGCTTGACGCAGGGCAGCGTCCTGATGCACAATGCCTGCTTTGTCGAGCGAGGCCTTCATGTCGAGCACCGCATCCTTGGTGGGCTCCAGCACCGCGTCCAGCCGGCGGATCACGGTCATGGGGAGGATGACGTCACGGTACTTGCCGCGGACATAGAGGTCCCGCAAAACGACGTCGGCAATGCCCCAGATGAAGTTGGCGATCCAAGGGAGTTGGCCGTTTTCCATATCAAGCCTTTTCGAATGTGTGGTTCTGTCAGCTCATTCAGAGGTGTCGTTGTGCGCCGATTCATGCGCAAATAGTATAGCAAATTTGCCAGAAATGTATATCGTGTTTCAACCCATTGTTGTGGAGGGCTGCCGGCCCCGGCGGCCTTGTGTGTTGCCCCTTCGCGCTTATGTTGCGCGTCGCCGGATTGAGGGGTTGCCTAGATCCGGCGACTAGCGCAGAAACAAAGCATAAGAGCTGGTCCATCAATATGATACATTTCGCCATGCTGACAGGCAGGAGGCAACGCGTGTGCGCCGCGGAAGCTGTGCTTCCGCTCGAAAAAGCGGGAGCTGCGCTCCCGCACTCCACAGCGCGTCGCCGGATTTAGGGTTTGCGCGCAGGTTGCGCCACGCGCGTGAATCTGCTACAATATGGCCTTAGTATCACCGAGTTTGTCTGGGAAATGATGAAGAAACGTGAAAGCAATCAAGCCGCTGTGCGCATAGGCGTGCTGGGCTGCGGCACGATTGGCGGCGGCGTGGCGCGGCATTTGCTCGCGCAGCGCCATGCGCTTTCGCGCCACGTGGGCTGCCCGCTGCAGCTCGCGCGGGTGGCCGAAATAGACCTGGCGCGCGCGCGGCGCGAAGGCATCCCCGATGCCCTGCTGACCACAAACGCACAGGATATTCTGCGTGATCCACAGATTCACATCGTGGTCGAATTAATCGGCGGAACGGACATTGCCAAGCGCTGCGTCGCTGAAGCCATCCAGCGCGGTAAACACGTCGTCACTGCCAACAAGGCGCTCCTTGCTCAAGACGGCTTGCGCCTGCACACCCTGGCCCAGCAGCATGGTGTGGATTTGTTTTACGAAGCCAGCGTCGGCGGCGGCATCCCCATCATCAAATCGCTCCGCGAAGGCTTTGTGGCCAACCGCATTGATTCTATCTATGGCATCGTCAATGGGACGTGCAATTACATTCTGTCGCGCATGACGGCGGAGAAACTGGAATTTGACAGCGTGCTGAAGGAAGCCATGGCGCAGGGCTATGCCGAAGCCGATCCCTCGCTGGATATTGACGGCCATGATGCGCGACACAAAATTGGCATTCTGGCTTCGATCGCCTTTGGCCAGTGGATTCCGCAATCCGCCATTTACATGCAGGGCATCCGGGGCGTGACGGCGTTGGACATTCAATGTGCGCACGAACTTGGGTATGTCATCAAATTTTTGGCCATTGCCAAGGCCGAGCAGGGCGGGTTGCACGCGCGGGTGCATCCGACGCTGCTGCCAGAACACAGTATGCTAGCGAACGTGAACGGCGTGTACAATGCCATCGAAGTGAACGGCATGCCGGTGGGGACGACGCTGTTTTATGGGCGCGGGGCGGGGCGGGATGCCACGACCAGTGCGGTGATTGCTGATATTGTGGATGTGGCGCGCAATGTGCGCGTGTCGTCGCACGAACGGCTGCCTGCGTTTGCGTTTAGGGCACGCACGCGGCCGCTCAAACCGATGGCGGAGGTGCATACCAAATATTATCTGCGCTGCACCACGGTAGACCGGCCGGGTGTGATCGCCGCCATCGCGCGCGAGCTGGGCAGCCGCAACATCGGCTTGACATCTGTTTTGCTGCATGAAACGGCGCGCGGCGCGCATTCCACCATTCTTTTCATGACGCACCGGGCGCGCGAATGCGACATGCAGGCCGCCTTGCGCGCCATCAACCGCCTGTCCGTCGTCAAAGCCAAAACCGTCATGCTGCGCGTGGAGCCAAGCGATGAATAAGATGTGCAATCGTCAGGAGCCCGGCATGAACAGACGTATTGCCATGTATGATACCACCCTGCGCGACGGCTCGCAGGGCGAGGATGTCAGTTTTTCCGTGACGGACAAAGTGCTGATTGCACGGCGGCTGGATGCGTTTGGCATCGATTATATCGAAGGGGGCTGGCCGGGCTCCAATCCCAAAGACATCGAGTTTTTCCGGCAGATGCAGGAGCAGCCGTTGCAGCGCGCCAAGCTGGCCGCCTTTGGCTCGACGCGCCACGCCCGCCACGCGCCCGAAGATGATCCCAATTTGCAGAAATTGATCGAAGCCGGCACGCCGGTGGTGACGATTTTTGGCAAGAGCTGGCTGCTGCATGTCAAAGAGGCGTTGCGCGTCAGCGCGGACACCAATGTGCACATGATTGCGGATTCCATCCGCTTTCTGGCCGCCCACGGGCGCGAAGTCATCTTCGATGCCGAGCACTTTTTTGACGGGTATCGCGACGATGATGCGTATGCGGTGCAGATACTGCAGACCGCCACGGAGGCAGGCGCCAGCTGCCTTGTGTTGTGCGATACGAATGGCGGCACACTGCCACATGATGTAGCACGCATCGTTACAGAGGTGTGCCGCCGCGTGCCGGGCGCGGCGATAGGCTTTCACGGCCACAACGACGCGGCGTGTGGGGTGGCCAACGCGCTGGCCGCCGTGGCCGCCGGCGCCACACATATCCAAGGTACGATCAACGGCATTGGAGAGCGCTGCGGCAATACCGATTTGACCGGGGTGATGCCCGCGCTGATGCTGAAAATGGGCTGCACTACGCACGTGCAGCTTATGGAATTGACCGAGGTGAGCCGCTATGTAGACGAGCTGGCTAATTTTACGCCCAACAAACGCCAGCCCTACGTGGGGATGAGCGCCTTTGCGCACAAAGGCGGCATACATGTCAGCGCCATCCAGCGCAACCCGCGCACGTATGAGCATCTTGACCCGGCGCTGGTGGGCAACCAGCGGCGCGTGCTGGTGTCCGAGTTGAGCGGGCAATCAAACGTGCTGTTCAAAGCCAAAGAGTTGCACCTCGATTTGGGCGGCGACAATGAGCAGGCGCGGCGGGTTGTCGAGGAGATCAAGCGCCGTGAACACCAGGGGTATGAGTATGAAGCAGCGGATGCAAGTTTTGAATTGCTGGTGAAAAAGGCGTTGGGCGAGTTCACGCCGTCGTTTGAGGTGCTGGGGTTCCGCTGTATTGATGAAGAGCGCAACGGCGCGATTGTCGCGGAAGCAACGATAAAAGTGCGCGTGGGCGGCAGGGAAGAGCACACGGCGGCAGAAGGCGACGGCCCGGTGCACGCACTTGACACGGCGTTGCGCAAAGCGCTGCGGCCATTTTTCCCCGCCTTGGAAGAAATTGAGCTGATTGACTACAAAGTGCGCGTGCTCTCAGTAAAAGGCTTGGCAGGCACGGCGTCAAAAGTGCGTGTGCTGGTCGAATCGCGCGATTCACACGGGGTGTGGGGCACGGTGGGTGTTTCGACCAACATCATCGAGGCCTCCTACGAAGCCCTGCTGGATTCCATCGAATACAAACTGATGCGCGACAAGGCGCGCAGGGGATAAGATGGCAGCATCTCAGGGAGCAGAGATACCTTATTTCATGTGGGATGAACGCCTGACGGAGGCGGAGGTACGCGACCAGCTGGCCCACGGCACGCCGGCGCGCCTGATAGAGTTGATGGCAAAAATCATGCGCGACGCGCGCGTGAGTGATGTGTGGAAATATCTGCGCCCGGAAGACATTGTGGCGCACCGCGACGAGTTGTTTGCGCGGCTGGGCTGGCACAAGCCATTATGGGTGTTCTTGTACAACGGATGGATTGCACATGGATTGCTCGATGCAGAGCGCTATACTGACGGCAGGCCAGCGCGCCTTTCTTAAGGCCTTTTTTGCCGGGACGGATGCATTATATCTCACCGGTGGCACGGCGTTGGCCGGCAGCGCCATGCAAGCGGTGCGTGGAAAAATGTTCTTTGAAGAGGAGTGCTGAATGCAGACAGACAGCGCCGGTGTGGCTGCGCCGCACGAGCAGCGCGAAAGCAGATTACGTTCCCCCAAGCGGTATGCGTGGTTGTGGGACGTGCCGCTGAGCAATGAGGAGTTTGATGCACTCGTGGCGGGGGGAGCTGCCCGTGGCGGTTACGACCAAGCGTGGGCAGTGTTGCGCCTGATTGAGTATGCGCCGTGGCGCGAAATCCAGCGCCGGCTGCCGCGCGAGGTTTTTTTACAGCTCTGGCCGGCCTTACGCACACATACGCGTTCGGCAGCGTGCCGTGAAGGCATGGATTTTCTGTATGAACGCTGGCGCAGCGCACAGTAACGAACATTGGCAGCGGCTCTACGCAGTGCAAGACGCCGCGGTGGCAGTGTTGCGCACCGTGCAGCACGAATTCTATCTGACGGGCGGCACGGCGCTGACGCGCGGGTATTACGCCTATCGTTACTCAGAAGACCTGGACTACGTTGCCAATGACCGGGACGAATTTGAATTGTGGCGCGAGCGGTGCATCGCGGCGTTGCAGCACGCGCCTGAGGGCGGCTGGGTGGCCGAGGTGCTCCGCCGCGACACGCGCTTTGGCCGCGTCGTGCTGCATGCTGACATAGATTTGAAAATTGAATTTGTCAATGATGTGCCCTGCCGGTGCGGCACGCCGGTTGCGCATGCCCAGTTTGGCTTGATTGATACGCTGGAGAACATTCTGTCCAACAAAATTCCCGCGCTGGTTGACCGGGCTGCGCCAAAAGATGTGGCGGATATTTTTTGGCTGTGCTGCCGCGCCGGCTTGAGTTTGCCCGCGGCATTGGAGGGCGCGCACGGCAAAGCGGCCGGCATTTTTCCGCCCTTGGTTGCCAAACGCCTGGACGACGCGCGCGCCCGCGGTGTGCCCGAGGTGCTGTGGCTCCCAGAGGCACGTCCGTCCGCAGAAGAATTCTCCGCCGGTCTGGAGCAGTTGATCGCTGCACTAATTGAGTAACAAGGCTTAGCAATGGACATACCTGCACAATATACGCCAAAAGACATCGAGCCGCGCGTCTATGCCGCGTGGGAAGCGGCCGGCTGTTTTACCGCCGATCCTCACGCGCCCGGCGCGCCCTATTGCATCGTCATCCCGCCGCCGAATGTCACGGGCGCCCTGCACCTCGGCCATGCCATCAACAATACGCTGCAGGACATGCTCATCCGCCATCACCGCATGTGCGGCGATGCCACGTTGTGGCTGCCCGGCGTGGACCACGCCGGCATCGCCACGCAGGCCGTGGTGGAGAAAAATCTGCTCGAGCAAGAAGGCAAGACACGCCACGACATCGGGCGCGACGCCCTGGTGCAGCGCATCTGGAAGTGGAAAGAAAAATTCGGCAACCGCATTATTGAACAGCTCAAACTGATGGGCTGCTCCTGCGATTGGAGCCGCACGCGCTTTACGCTGGACGAGCAATGCGCGCGCGCCGTCCGCCATACCTTTTTCAAAATGTTCCGCGATGGGTTGATCTACCGCGGCACGCGGCTCGTCAACTGGGATACGCTGCTGCAGACGGCTGTATCTGACGACGAAATCTACCACGAAACCGTGCGCGGCCATCTGTGGTACTATTGGTATCCCGTCAAGGATGCAGAAGACCGGCTGCTGATCGCCACGACGCGCCCCGAAACCATGCTGGGCGATACGGCCGTGGCCGTGCATCCGGATGACCCACGCTATCAGCATCTCATCGGCAAGACCGTGGTGCTGCCGCTCACCGGGCGCGAGATTCCCATCATTGCGGACGCCGAGTTGGTTGACATGACATTCGGCACGGGCTGTGTGAAAGTGACGCCGGCGCATGATCCGAACGACTATGCCTGCGCGCAACGCAACGGGCTGGCGATGATCAATATTCTTAATCCCGATGGCACCATCAACGCCAATGGCGGCGCGTTTGCCGGGATGGAGCGCTATGCCGCGCGCAAGGCCGTGGTGGCGGCGCTGGAAGCACAAGGGTTGCTGGAAAAGATCGAGCCGTATGAGACGCAAATCGGCCATTCGGACCGCTCCAAAACGCCGATCGAGCCGTTTCTCTCGGATCAATGGTTTGTGAAAATGGCGGATTTGGCGCAGGCGGCGATGGACGCGGTGACAAGCGGGCGCGTGACGTTTCATCCGCCGCGCTACGCGAAAATGTATTTGGACTGGTTGTCCGAAAAACGTGATTGGCCGATCAGCCGCCAGCTCTGGTGGGGCCACCGCCTTCCCATTTGGTATGCGCAAGGCTGTGACGAGGCGGCGCTGCGCGCGGCATTTGCCGGGCGCGAGGATGTTGTGTGGCGCTGGGATGAAAGCGGCGCGCGCTGGCTGATCTGCGCGCAGGAAGCCGATCTGCCAGCCGACGCCGTGCCCGGCGGCACACTCATCCAAGACCCGGATGTGCTCGACACCTGGTTCAGCTCCGCCCTGTGGCCGCATTCCACACTCGGCTGGCCCGCGCGCACACCCGACTTTCAACGCTGGTACCCCACCAGCGTGCTCATGACCTCGCGCGACATCATCACGCTGTGGGTCGCACGCATGGTGATGACTGGCTTGTACAACACCGGCACCGTGCCCTTCCCAGAAGTCAGCGTCCACGTCAAAATCCTTGACGGCCAAGGCCAAACCATGTCCAAATCCAAAGGCAATGGCGTTGATCCAGTGGACATCATCGAACAATACGGCGCCGATGCCCTGCGCTTCTGCATGGCGCACATGGCCACCGAGACGCAGGATGTGCGCATGCCCGTGCAATACAAGTGCCCGCACTGCAGCGAGCTCACGCCGCAAACGGCGAAAAACATGACGGTGAAAACACTCGCCTGCCCGCACTGCAAAAAGACCATGGCCACGCGCTGGGCCGAAGAGGCCACGCAGGCGCAGCACGGCCTGGCGCTGCTCACCAGCGATAAATTTGAGCTTGGCCGCAATTTCTGCAACAAGCTGTGGAACGCCAGCCGCCTTGCGCTGATGAATCTCGAACCCGGTGTGCCGCTGCGTACGCCGGCCGAACTCGCTGCTGATGCATCTTTCACGGCCACGATTACCAATCCAGAGGCGTGGATTCTTGAATGCCTCGCGGATGCCACCGTGGCCGTTACCAATGCTCTGCACGACTACCGTTTTCATGATATTACCGCCACGTTGTACAACTTTATTTGGAACGAGTTTTGCGACTGGTATCTGGAGGCCATCAAACCCGTCTTGTACGGCGAAGACGCCGCCGCGCGGCGCCACGCCCAAACGGTGCTGGCGTGCGTACTGAACACGGCGCTGCGCCTGGCACATCCCGTAATGCCCTTTATTACGGAAGAAATTTGGACGCTGCTGCACCGCGTGACAGGCACGCCCTGCGCCGTGCCGCTGATCAAAGCCGCCTGGCCGCAGTCCCAGCGCGGCTTCTGCGACCCGCCACGCCTGCAGCGCGTGCGCGGCACCTACGAGCTCATCCGCCTTGGCCGCAATTTGCGCAGCGAGTTCTCCATCGCGCCCGCCGCGCGTGTGCGCTTTGCCCTTAAGCCGGTTGATCACACCATGTCAGAATTTCTGCGCGGAGAACGCGCCACGCTGCAGAAATTCCTAGGCGCCGCTGCAGTGGAAATAGACACCGCGTTCACCCCACCCCACCCGTTGCCCTGCCACGCCGGCTCCTGTGCGTCCATCTACTTGTTCCTTGATGGCGTGCTGGATGCGCGCGCCGAGCAGGCCCGCATCGCCAAGCAACTTGCGGAACTTGAGAAGTATCTGGCCGGCCAGCGCGCCAAACTTGCCAATGAAAAATTCATCCAACATGCCGCGCCAGAGGTCATCGAGCAGGAGCGCGCCAAGTGTGCCGACGCGGAAACCAAACGCGCGCGGCTCCTGACCATGCAGACCTTTCTCGCCTCCGCTTCGTAACCGCTGCCGCCGCCCGTGCGCATGTGCGATGACCGTGATTCCATCTCTCTGGCGCACGCTCCCCACGAGGCTGTGCTGCACGCAAGGAATGAGCCGTGCGCAAAGTGCCGCGAGCGTGTGCGCATGCTCGAATACATGATCGGTTACCAGTTTCAGCATGTGCCCTTGCTGTTCAAAGCGCTCACGCATTCGTCCTACGCCCACGAACACCCGCGCACCGGCATCCGCCATAACGAGCGCCTTGAGTTTCTTGGCGATGCCGTGCTTGGCCTGGTGTTTTCAGAACATCTGTTCCGCACCTTTCCCGACCGCTGGGAAGGCGAACTCTCGCTGATGAAATCATGGCTGGTCAGCGAGGCCAATCTGGCTGCCATTGCCAGCCAGATTAACCTCGGGTACTACATTTTTCTCGGCACGGGTGAAGAGACAAGTGGCGGCCGCGCCCGCCCAGCGCTGCTGGCCGACGCCTTGGAAGCGCTGATCGGCGCGGTGTACCTGGACGGCGGCCTGCCCGCCGCGCGCATTCTTGTTGAACGCCTCTTCGCCGACAAGCTGGCCACGGTGGACAACGACAAAGCCCAAATTAACTACAAAAATGCCTTGCAGCGCACCATGCACCCGCGCGCGCAGCGCGAACTGCGCTACGTTGTCGCCGCCGCTACTGGGCCCGAGCACCACAAGCAGTTCACTGTGGAGGTGCGCGCCGGCGCTCATGTGCTTGGCCGCGGCACCGGTTCCTCAAAAAAAGAAGCCGAGATGAACGCCGCGCGCGATGCGCTGGAGCATCTGGCTGCAGAAGAGCCTGCCCTGCAATAACACGCCACGCAAGCCCCCCGGGCTCTCATCCCATGTGTCATCTGTCATTGGTCATTGATCATTTGCGCGCACCCGTTGGAGGGACGCCGTCGGCGTCCGCGTGTAGCGCATAACCGCATGGGCCGCCGATGCGCACACCCGTCGGAGGAAAGGAGTTACACAACGGTCACACAACGTGATGAGCTGTGCATGAGCAGTCGAAGCTCACTCTGGCCCTCACGCAGCGTACGCGTGCCAATGCGCATTTCCATCTTCAAAGCCTGCCCCTGCGCGGAAATGAAATTGTCACATTCTTAACGCTGCCTTCACACTTCTCTTCTGCGCTTGTTTTTGTTGCGCCGTTTTGCTATCATACCTCAACATTGGGAGCCGTCGGCAGCATGGGATTTGTTCGTGTTACAGTGTGTATCATCGCGCTCGCAGCGGCCGCCGTATCGTCATACGGTGAAGAACGCCTTGATGCGGAAGCGCTGTATGCGCGCGCGCTGAATGCATTTGCTGCCGGGCGGTTTGACAGCGCCGCGCAGCTCTTCGGGGAATTTGCCTCCCGCTATGCCAATGAGCCACAGATGACCGGCGTCATGCCGCGCGTCTATTATGCCCTTGGCAGCGCGCAGTACAATCTGCGCAAAATGGAGCCCGCGCTGGAAGCGTTTGAAGAGCATTTGCGCCGCGCGCCACAATCACCCCAGCGCGCCGAAGTGCTGTTCCGCATGGCCTCGGCGCATCAGGCGCTGGGCGACTATGGCCGTGCGGCCGCCATGTATATTGATCTTCTGAAAACCTATCCTGACTTCGAGCAAGGCGCGGATGCGCGTTTTCAAATCGCGGCGTGTTACATGGCGCAAGAAGACTACACCAATGCCATTCCCGCGCTGCTCTGGTTGCGCACGAACCCGCGCGCGCGCCAGCTCGCCAGCGCCGCCGAAGCGTTGCTGATCCGCTGTTACTTGCACACACAACAATATCCTGCCGCGCTCTCCAATTTGGTGCGCGTGGTGCGGGGGAATCTGGCGGAAGATTATGTGGCGCTGTTAGGCATTGCGGCGTTGCAGCTGGGTGATTATTTTTATGAGGACTACCAGTATGATGCGGCGCTGGATGCGTATCGGTGTGTAATGCGGCGCGCGGAAATGCAGCAGCGCCAGACACGCCGGCTGGAACGGGTGCGCGCCATCAAGGCTTCGTTGGAAAAACGCCCCAAACAGGACTGGCAGACGATGGCCGTGCGCGAACGCATCGCGTCGCTGGAGGCGCAGTGTGAAGCGCAGTTGGAGCAGCTGGCAGCCATGCCCGATTTTGACACGGCATGGTTGATGCGGCTGGCGCGGTGTTTTTATGATGTGGGGCGGTTGTGGGAGGCGTGCATTGCGTTTCGGGCGGTATTAGATGAATTTCCGCAGAGTGCGGTGGCGCCGGCGGCGCATGCGCGGTTGATTTTCTGCCTCACGCAGATGCGGCTGTTCCCCAGCGTCCGTGCCGAAGCAGATCTTTTTCTGCAGCGTTATCCGCAGTCCGAAGAAGCACCGCAGATTGCGTTTCTCAAGGCCGAATCATATTTAAATGAAGAAAATTTTGCCGCAGCCGAAAGCGAACTTGTCAAGCTGCTTGAGACCTATCCTGAGCATCCGTCGCGCGACCGCGCGGAGTTTTATCTGCATCTCTCCCAAGCCATGCAGGAAAAATTTGCTGAAGCGCGCGCGGGTTTTGAACGGTGGCGTGACACCGCGGCCTATGCCAAGAGCAGTGTTGCGCTGGATGCGGCGTATTGGTACTGCATGGTGTTGTATTTCAGCGGGGATTATACCAACGCGCTTGAACAATTATCGGCGTTTTCACAAAAGTATCCCGACAGCACCTACGCGCCGGATGTGTTGTACCGGATAGGCGCCGCGCACTACATGCTGGAGCGCTACCGGGATGCGGCTATCGCGCTGGTGCAGTTTACGCAGAAGTATCCTGACCATCCCATGATTTGGGAAGCGCGCATGGTGCGGGGAGACGCGCTGGCGGCCCTTGGGGAGTTGCAGATCGCCATCCGCGCCTACCGCGAATTGACGCCGGCCAGCGGCCCCTATTATCACTATGGCGTTTCTCAGATTGGCAAATGCTACAAATCACTGCAGGACTATACCAACATGGTGGCGCTGTATCAGGAGTATATCGCCACCGTGCCGGATTCGCCGCAAGTCGTGGAAGGGATGTACTGGCTGGGCTGGGCGCACCGCCAGCTGGGCGATTTGAACGCTGCGCGCGAAGCATACTGGGATGCGCTCACGCGGCACGGGAACAAGCGCGCGTGGTGGGGTTTTGATGAGATTCTCAAAGATTTGCAGCGCATGTACAGCGGCAGCAATGGGATAGATGAACTGGCGCAACGCCTGCGGGAAGAAATTTCGCTGCACCGCTCGCGCGGGAGGCTTACGCTTGCCTCGCGTCTTGCCATGGCAGAAATAAATCTACTACAAAAGACAGGGCAAACTGCTGATGCTGAAGAACTTACGCGTACATTTGGCACACGCTATCCAACGAACGTGCTCGGCGCCGACGGCCTGCTTTTTCTAGCCCGCCGGGCCTGGCAAGACGGGCGTACTGAAGCAGCGCTGCCACTGTTTCTGCAACTAGCCGAAGAGTTTAAAGAAAGCCCGCTGCGCGCGGAGGCTGAATTACGCTTGTCGCAGGCCGCGCGCCAGCGCGGCGCGCTGGAAGAAGCTGCGCGCCATCTCGCCGCCGCCGAAGCCGCCGTGCAGGATGTCCCCACCGCGCTGGAGATCACCATGGAGCGTGCCGAGCAGGCGCTGGCCAACGGCGAGGTGCGCACGGCCATCGCCAAATTTGAAGAAGTGCTGGCCAACCGCGCTGCGCGCGGCCCGCTGTGGCCCCGCGCCTTGTATGGCATTGCGTCCGCCTACGAAGAACTGCGCGACTACATCAAAGCCATTCCCTACTATCAACGCATCTACGTCATGTATGCCGCGTATCCCGAGCTCACCGCCAAAGCGTATTATCAGAGCGGGCGTTGTTTTGAACGGTTAAATAAGGTTGAAGAAGCCGTGAATTCGTACCGCGAGCTTCTGGCCGACACCCGTTTGGCACACTTTGAGCAGGCTGCGTTTGCCCGCGCGCGCTTGAAGCAGCTCACCGGCAGCGATGCACTGCAATCTGCCACGGAGACGCCATGACTACGCGTGTGCTGTCTATGGCGTTGCTGTCAGTTGTGTGTGCCACGGTGCTGTGCGCCGAGTTTCTTCCTAAGCCCGTGCGCCTGCGCTTGAAAGACGGACGGAATTTTGACTGCACACTGTTGCAACGCACGGAAGACAGCATTTGGATCGAGCGGCGCATCGGTACGTCCATTGCGCGCGAGCCGCATCGGGTAGAGCACATTGACGCGATTCAATTTCCGCTGCCGACGATCCTTACCAGCATCAATGTGCGTGCCCTGAAGAGTAAAGATGAGCTGCGCTCTGCAATTCATGAAGTTGAAGCCGAATATGCTGCATGGCAACAGTTTGAAGACATCAAAGGCCATCACGCGGTGGCGGTATTGAAACTGTATGCAGATTTGCTCGAGCACCGCGGTTCGTATGCGGCAGCGCACCGCATGTTCGGCCGGCTGTTGAAAGACGCGAGGGACGAGGAAACCCGCCGCCACGCCGCGCAGCGCCTTGCCGTGTGCGCGTTCTGGAGTTCGACTAATGGCGCGGCGCTTGCGGCGCTCACCAACGCGCTCGCTGCCTCTGCCAGCGATGCCGAACGTGCAGAATTGCTCTTCTATATAGGTGTGTCGCATGCGCAGCGCGGCGAACCTGTTGACGCGCTGTTTGCGCTGCTGAAAAATTCCGTCTTTTACAGCATGCACGGCACGTGGGAACCGCGCAGCCTTGCCGCCGCCCTCGCGCCGTTTGCCTCACTTGGCCGCCGTGATGAATTTGTGACTACATGTGCCACCTTGACGCAGCGCTTTGACGGTACGGTGTGGGCTGCACTCGCCCACGACCGCCTTGCTGCGCTTCATGCGGGCACCAATCTTTCCACGCTGTCTTCCATAACCACGTATCTTGAGGAACCATGAACGTGTTTCGCTCTCTGCGCCGTGTGAGTAGTATTGCCCTGGTAATTGTTGCAGTGGGTGTGTGCGCACAGGCCGTTGCCGCTGACGAAGCCGCCACCAACGCCGTTGCGCGCGCCAAAGACAAATCATTGCTTGACTATTACAAAGCCGGCGGAATGTTGATGCATCCGCTGACGCTGGCACTGTTTGGTGTGATGGCGCTGATTATTTATCATGCGCGGTTGTTGCGCGCCGGCAAGCTTGTCCCCGCCAAAGACGCGGAGGCGTTGCGCGCCATGCTGTACAACCGCGACATTCATGCGGCGTATGCGTATTGCGAACAGAATCCCAATTTTCTCACTAATGCCGTGCTGGCCGGCGTCAGCAAACTGAATCCTGACGCGCCTGATTTCGGCAAGCCATCCGCCGAAGCTGCGATGATTGAAGCTGTTGACCAACAGGAAACGCGCATGAGTTTTTGGTTGAATTTGATTTCCGTCATCGCCGCCATGAGCCCGATGCTCGGTCTTTTGGGCACGGTGCAGGGCATGATCGGCGCGTTTGACAAAATTGGCGAAGGCAACATGGGCAAGCCGGAATTGCTCGCCGGCGACATCGGTGTTGCGTTGATCACCACATTTTATGGCTTGTGCGTGGGTATTCCTGCGATGCTGTCGTTTTTCATCTTCCGCGGGCGCTTGAATGCGTTGATGGGCACGGTCAGCAGCACCTTGACCGAGCTGCTTGATCTGTTTACGGGCGAAGGCATGGCGCGCCGGAGGTATGAGAGCCGCTTCGCCGCGCCACAGCAACCCGCCGCGCCGCAGCAAGTCTATGCCCCACAGCAACCCGCTGCGCCGCAGCCGGGGTATGCGCCGCAAGGTTATGCGCCGCAGGCCGCACCTGCGCCGCACCAAGGCTACACGCCGCCCCCGCCCGGATATCAGCAACCGCGCTAATCGCCTTAGATCCGGCGACTAGCCCGAAGTGTTTATCGGGTCTTCCGAAAAAAACAGCCATCCCAGATGCGTAAGAAACAACGACGGGGGTGTCAGGCTAGGAAAGTATACTTTGCATTTTGGCGAATTGCAAATATTTTCTCAAAAAACGCCAAAAAACACAAAAAAACACTTTGCATTTCTGCAAAGTATACTTTCCTAGCCTGACACCATACCTTTCGGGCGCAGGAGCGCCGCGTAGCCGCCGTCAAAACCGCCTGTGCCTGGGCATGTGAGCTCTTGGAATTCGCAGAGCGCCTGAGCGGCTTCCGCAACGACGGCGGTGGTCTCATCTGGTGTAACCGTACACACGGCGTACAAGACCGGGCCGCCGGGCTTGACGGCGCGCAGCGCGGCGGCGAGCAAGGCGCGCTGTTCACGTGCCAGGCGCGCGGGCTCGTCCGGGGAGACACGCCAGCGGATTTCCGGATGGCGCTGAACTACGCCCAGATTGGAGCACGGCGCGTCAAGCAGAACTGCGTCAAAACTGCGCGGCGGGAAAACATCCAGCACATCGCGGCCGTCAAGCACGCGCGGTTCCACTGTTGTGATGTGGCAGCGGCGCAGGTTGTCGTTGAGCGCGCGGATGCGATGCGCGGCATTATCGAGCGCGACGACATGGCTGGCGCCGTCATCTGCAAGAATGATACTCTTGCCACCGGGGGCGGCGCACATGTCAAGGACGCGCCAGCCGGGTTGTAGGCCCAGCACACGGGCCGTGCGGACCGACCAGGGCTGCATGACGTACAGCGCGCCGTCACGGAACGCGGCTGAGTGAATGACGCGTGGCACGTCGCGCAAGCGCAGCATATCGGCGCCAAATTCATTGGCTGGTTCTGCGGCGCCGGGCGGCAACGCTGCCAACACCTCTTCGCGCACGCCACGCACACGGGCGTAGTGTATGGGGATTTGGTTATTCCAGCGCAATACCGGCTCCACGTTTTCGGCGCCGAATACGGCGGCATACAATTCTACAAGCCAAGACGGATGCGACCAGCGCGTCGCGAGGTCGTCCGGTTCGCGGATGGCGCGCAGCTCGCGCTGGCGCAGGAAAGTGCGCAAGACACCATTGGCGTAGCCGGCCCATTCGGAGCGGCGGACATGGTGGCAAATTTCCACCGTTTCATTGACGGCAGCATACGCGGCGACGCGGTCAAGAAATTCAATTTGGTACAGTGCCAAGACAAGAATCCAGCGCAAGCCGGTGTCGAGCGCCGCGGCGCTGCGCGCACTGCATTGGCTGATATAGAATTCGAGCAGCGTTTTGTTGCGGATGCAGCCGGATACCAGTTCATAGGCCAGGGCATGATCGCGCGGGGGCAGATTGTAATCATCACACGCGCGGTGCACCATGTCGTCGAGATGCTGGCAATACGTGCTGCGGTCCAGTTCGACGAGGACATGCCAGGCGAGCTCGCGGGCGAGATTGTGGAGGCGGCGGCCGCGGCGGCGGGGCGGGTATGCGGTGTGGTCGTGGTTAGACTTATTACGTTGCACGGGGTTCTGCATGCTAACGTCCGTGTGGATCGAAGGCGGGCGGCAGGGCGTGGCCAGCGATGAAGGCGCACGCAGGCATGCGCGGTTTGCCGGGTGGTTGCACTTCTAGTAGTTCAAGGATGCCGGGGTGGGCCGCGGCCAGCAGGCGGCCGCGCGCGTTCACAATACTGCCGGGCGCGCCAGCGTTGTGTGTGTCACTTTCCACGCGCGTGCGCCAGATTTTGAGCGGCTGGGCGTTGAGGAAGGCGCAGGCGCCGGGCCACGGGTTGCAGGCGCGCACGCGGTTGTGGATGGCGCGCGCGGGCTCATGCCAGCGTATAATGCCGTCTTCTTTTTGGAGTTTTGGCGCCCATGTTGCAGCAGCGTGATTTTGTGGGCGATGTGGCGCTCTCCCAATTGCCACCTCAGTTAACACGCTGAACAACAGGGGAATGGCTGCCTCCAAGCAACGGTCCATGAGGGTACTGCTTGTGTCATCTTCCCCGATGGGAACGGGTTTTTGGGCGATGATGTCACCGGCATCAAGTTCTTCGGCGAGATATTGAATGGTAACACCTGTCTCTAGCAACCCATCCAAAATAGCGCGCTGGACAGGTGCGGCGCCGCGATAGGCAGGCAGGAGAGAAAAATGGATGTTGATAAAAGGAATACCCGCCGCAAGCATGGCCGGTGGAATCAATTTGCCATAGGCCACGACAAGGGCGAAATCAGGGTGCCACGCCAGCAAGGATGCAAGGACGTCCGGCGCGCGCAAGGATGCAGGTTGCAGGAGCGGAATGCCCGCGGCGAGCGCGCGCAGCTTGACAGGCGGAGCGGTGAGAAGATGGTAGCGGCCGGTGGGCTTGTCGGGCTGGGTAATGACGCCGCCGATAGTGTAGTGTTGGGCAATGAGCGCATCAAGGACGCGCGCGGCGGGTTCAGGCGTGCCAAAAAAGATGAGCGTCATGAGGATACTTCCGGCATCATCATGGATGTTCAGGCGCGCGCTGTTTTAATGCTGCAATCGCTTGCATAATCCCGTCGGCAATGGCTTGGTAGCGTTCGCGCGCGCCGGCAATATGTTGCCAGCGTGAAAGAGACAACGGCGCGCCAAAAATTACCTGTACCGGCACAGGACGTGGCCATTTGGAATGCCGGTTGAAGGCACGAAACGAGTCTACATACACGGGCAGGATATCCACGCCGATTTTTTCGGCCATGAGACCGATGCCGGCCAGGCCGCGCTGCAACTCGCCGTCCGGGCTGCGCGTGCCTTCAGGAAAGATGACGACACTGCGGCGATTGCGGCAAAGTTCCTGAACGGCGCGCATGGTTTTTAGTTCGAGACGCTCGCGCGAAATAGGAATGGCATTGACCGTTTTCAGCAACCAACGGGAAAACGCGCTGCGCTCAAACAGCGTGGTGCGCGCCAAGTACCAGATGCGGCGGGGAATGGCGCTGCCAATAATAATGGGATCTAGATAACTGGCGTGATTGCTGGCGATCACGACCCCGCGGTCTCTGGGGATGTGACACCGGCCGTACACGCGGTAGCCATGATAGAGGCGCAGATACAGGTTGCACAGAATCCAGCCGAGGCAGTAAATGATGCGGGATATCATGGTTCAACAAACTGCGTTTCGGCAGCGTTAAGGGTCAATTCAACAATCTGGCCCGGGCGCAACCCAAGACGGCGCGAGCGCACGCGCAGATAATTCTGTGAAAATCCTTCCCACCAGCCGCGGCGTTGTTGCTCTATCAAGACGTGCAGGGGCAGGGCGGCACAGCGTATCCGGCAACGGTTCGCGGCCGCACGCGCCGCCGCCAGCACCCGCGTTTCACGCGCGCGGATTTCGGCAGGTGCGATGCGGGGTTTCATGCCTGCGGCCATGGTGCCTGGGCGTGGTGAAAAGGGAAACACATGCACTTTGCCGAAGGCAAGTTCATCAATCACGGCCAGTGTGTCAGCCAGATCTTCTTCCGTTTCTCCCGGAAACCCCACTAGCACATCCGTCGTGATAACCGCGTCGGGACGGCAGGCATAGAACGCGCGTGCCGCCGCCATGAACTGCGCGCGGCTCACTGGCCGCCGCATGCGCTCTATCACGCGCGGGCTGCCTGATTGCAGCGGGATATGCAGATGTGGCATCAGTGCGGGATAGTCTGCAAACACCTGCATCAACGCATCATTGACCACATGCGCTTCCACAGAACTAATGCGAATGCGCGGGACGCAGTCCAGCGCGGCCACCGCGCGCACGACATCAGCCAAGCCGGCGCCCTGATCGTTATACTGGGCAAGATTCACGCCGCTGAGCACAATTTCTTGAAACCCCTCGGCCGCGCGCAAGCGCACGAGCTCCCGCACCGCGCGCACCGGCACACTGCGCGCCGCGCCGCGCGCCAGCGGCACTTTGCAGTACGCGCAGTACTGGTCGCACCCGTCTTGGATTTTGATGAAGGCACGTGTGCGGCTGGCGGCACGCTCAACAGTTTGAACCACGTCATTGTCAGCCGTGGCGTGGTGCGGGTCCACGAGCGACTCCATCAGTGCGAGCGTTGCGCCGTGAGTGGCATCTGGCACAATGTGCAGCCCGTCTGCCACGCGCGCCAACGCCGCGGCATCGGTGCGCGCATAACAGCCGGTAATGATGAGCGGGGCGGCGGGATTGGCACGTTTGAGTGCGCGGATAATCTTACGCGCCGTGGCGTCAGCATGGGCCGTCACAGTGCAGGTGTTGACGATGGCGATATGGGCGTCACGTGCCACGCGTACCTGCTGCCAGCCGCGCGCCTGTGCCGCGCGCACCAGCGTATCGCTGTCACACCAGTTTACTTTGCAGCCCAGCGTATGCAGAAAGAAACGCTTGTCGGCCGCGCGGCGGCTCATGTGCGCTGCAATGCTTCCCGAATAACTTGCACAATCTCAGGCCGCGCGACTTCGGGCGGGACCGGCTGGCCTGCCTGCAGCATCTCGCGCAGGCGTGTGCCGCCCATGGTCACATGATGATCAGCGCTGTGCGGGCAGGTTTTGTTGGTTACCATGCCCATGCACTTGCGGCAATACACAGCGTCTTCGAAAAACAAGGGCATGATGTCGAGCTCGTGCGGGCCGAATTCCTTGAAAATGTCTTGCGCATCATAGGCGCCATAGTAGGTGCCCACATCGGCGTGATTGCGCCCGATGATGATGTGCGTGCAGCCGTAGTTCTTGCGGGTGATGGCATGAAACACGGCTTCGCGCGGGCCGGCAAAGCGCCGTGCACCAGGGAAAATGTTCAGCATCACGCGTTCCTGGGGGAAATACTCATCCATCAGCGTTTCGTAACAGCGCATCAGGACATCTACGGGAAGGTCTTCGCTCTCACATTCGGTGATCAAGGGGTTGATCAGCAGGCCATCGCAAATTTCCAGCGCACACTTTTGCAGGTACTCGTGGGCGCGGTGGATCGGATTATGCGTATGGAACGAGACGATGCGCCGCCAGCCGCGCTGCTCGAAGGCGTGGCGCGTTTCCAGCGGCGTCAGCCGGTAGTTGGCAAATTCGGCCGGTATAGGCAGGTTGACAATGTCAATATCGCCGCCAAGCAGCACATTAGGGCGTTGCATCAGCAGCTGCACGCCGGGGTGATGGGGATCAGTTGTTCTGAAGACTTTGGCGGCTTCGCGTTCTTTGTCCACGGTGTATTTTTCGCGCAGGTAAAGAATGGCGAGCACGGTGCCATTGCCGTCCTTGAGCGCGATTTGCGAATCCGTATCGAATTCATCGGCTTGATCGGCCGTAACGGCGAGAACGATGGGCAACGGCCATGGCAAGCCGGATTTGAGGCGCATGAATTCAAGCACATGATTGTAATCATCACGGCACATGAAGCCTTCCAGCGGACTCATCGCGCCGATGCCAATCATTTTGATGTCCGTAATGGTGCGTTGATCCAAGGTGACGGCGGGCAGGGTGTGAGCTTTGTCACACCAGAATTCACGCTCTTTGCCGCGCAGAACGCGGTTGACCAGTTCGCCGCCGTGGGGTGCAATTTGATAATGCATGGTGCTCCTTGTTAATCTTTTTCGACACGGTAATGACAGCCGCGGCTGTGCGGGTTGCGCATCGCCGCGCTCAAAATGGCGATGGCCGTCTGCAAGCCGTTGCGCAAGCCGATGATCTGATCGGTCATCGCCGCGCGATGATAAAACGTTTCCACCTCCGTCTGTAATTCACGCAAGAGGCGCTGCGCGCGTTGCAACCGGCGTTCGCCGCGCATCAAGCCCACGTAGTTCCACATCGTGTGCTTGATGATCATCCAGTCCTGTTCCAACAGCGCCGGGTCAACATGTTCGTGCTCCTCCTTCCACGGGGCGACGCTGGGCAGATAGTAGCGCGTGCCGCCGCGGATCAGCCGGGCACAATCGCAGCCGCTGGCCGTGCCCCATACGAGCGCTTCCAATAGTGACGTGCTGGCCAGCCGGTTGGCCCCGTGCACCCCCGTGCAACTGACTTCTCCCACCGCGCGCAGGCGCGCAATGCTAGTACGGCCGTACTCATCCACGACCACGCCCCCGCAGGCGTAATGCGCCGCGGGTACGACCGGAATGGGCGTGGTGGTAATATCAATGCCATGTTCGCGGCAGCGCTGGTAAATCGTAGGAAAACGCTGTTGGATCCACGCCGCGTCCTTGTGTGAAATATCCAGATACATGCACGGTTCGTGCTGCTTGAGCATCTCGCTGTGAATGGCGCGCGCCACCACGTCGCGCGGGGCGAGCGAGCCGAGCGGATGATAGCGCTTGGCAAACGCACGGCCATGGCGGTCGCGCAATTCAGCCCCCTCGCCGCGCAAGGCCTCCGTGATGAGAAAATTGTCCGCATTGGGGCGGAAGAGCGTTGTGGGATGAAATTGTACATACTCCATATTGGCCAGCCGTGCACCGGCGCGTTGCGCCATGGCATAGCCATCGCCGCGCGCGCCCGCGCCGTTCGTGGTATAGAGATACACTTGGCCAAGCCCGCCCGTGGCAAGAATGGTTTCTTTGGCGCGGATCGCAAAAATCTTGTGCGGGCGCTGGCGCAGCACATACGCGCCGAAGCACTCGCTCGGCCGGTAGACATCAGCAGGCTCAACCGAGTGATGATGCGTCGTCAGCACATCAATCGCGGTCGTCTGCTCCATAACGGTGATGCGCGGGTGTGCTGTTACTGCCCGCCAGCACGCCTCGGCAATGTGGCGGCCAGTCCAGTCGGCACAATGCACAATGCGCGAGATGCTGTGTGCGCCTTCGCGGGTCAGATCGTATTCACCATGCGTGCGTTTGTCAAAGGGCACCTGCAAGCGTTTGATCAACAGTGATCTCACCAGTTCTGGGCCGCGCGAGGCCAAGATGCGCACGGCGCGTGGGTTGCACAGTCCATCACCAGCGGCCATTATATCGCGCACCAGCGACGCAGCAGAATCACGCCGGCCGCGGTAAATGATGCCGCCCTGCGCCAAACTGGTAGACGTGCCCGAAGTATTCCGCCCATGCGTAATCAAAGTGACACGGCAACCATGGTCAGCCGCCATCAGCGCCGCCACACAGCCGCCAATCCCAGCGCCAATCACCAGCACATCCGTATCGTAGTGTTTCTGCATAATTTGTTATTATAGTGATTAACCGGATATGCGTCAAGACGGTTGCGGCCCCTAGATCTGGCGACTAGGGAGGAGCGTTGCCCACGGCGGCCCTAAGTGCGCGGGGTAAAAGGACAACGCGGCTGTTGCCCCTCCATGCCTATGTCGCTAGTCGCCGGATCTGGGGCACACCGCACAGTTGCAATTTCCCTGCTGATTTACTATACTGGGTGAATGTAAATGGCCGGGGCGTAGCGCAGCCTGGTAGCGCAACAGCCTGGGGGGCTGGAGGCCGCTGGTTCAAATCCAGTCGCCCCGACCATTCCCAAAACCCTAGTAAATATAGGCTTTGCGGTGTTTTAGGCTCTCCACACACGTGGTGATGTCCGTGTGGTGTGCTTTCGTAGCTGCTTGTATCACACGCGGGCGCCAGCAGTGCTGCCCGCGTCTTTTGTCATGCGCAGCCAAAGCGCCGGAAGAGATAATACAGCAGTACGCCCAGCAGCAAGCCCATCACGAAACCCTGCGGCATGCTGAACGCCACCACACCCACTAAGAGCGCAATTGACAAGGCACGCGGCGACGACGCTTGATCGGCAATGAGCCGCATGAGCGCCAGCGATTCAAAGAGAAGCACGACCCCCAGGATGGGGTGTGGAAACACCTTCAGCACTTCCTGCAGCGGCCGGCTGAAGCACCCCCCAAGCAGCACATAAAAGGCGCCGTAGATCACCGCCGAGCCGCCCGTGCGCGCGCCGAAGGCATAGTGCCCCGCCAGCCCGCCGCACCCATGGCAGACAGGTATGCCGCCCAGCCACGGCGCGATCAGATTGGCCAGCGCATACGTCACGCCGATCATACGTGTGCTGACACGCCGCCCAGGGAACAAGTCATGGATGGTTTGATGGGTGGCGATGACGGAATTTGAAGTTGAGAGCGGCAATTGTGGAATTGCCAGCACAAGAAAGCCCGTCCAGATGTCAGACCAGCCCGGCGCGTGCAACGCGGGCACAGTGATGCCCAAGCCATTGCCAATGGCGCGCACGTCAAGGCCGGTGAACAGCGCGTAGATGACCCCCAGCGCAATCAGGAGCAGGCCGGGCGGCACGCGCCGGTTGCCCCACAACGCGGCCATCACCAGCACACCGCAGGCGCCCAGCACATAGCCGGGCACGCCCGCGGCCGGCATATACTTTGTCAGCGCCAGAGAGGCCAGTGACAGCCCCAGCCCAAGCTGCACCCCGCGCACCACACACACCGGGATGACACGTGTCAGCAGCGTCAAACCGCCGGTGAGCGTAAGCACCAGCATCACGACGCCAATGCTGAGCCCGCCGCCGAACAGCACATTGGCAGGGAGCTGTTAGGCGATGACAATCACCGCCATGGCTTTGAGCGGCTGCATCGGCATGGGCAGGCCGTACACTAGTCCCATGATGATCTGCAGCGCGCCAAAGACGACAAATACACTGGCGCTGTTCAGCCCCGCTGCGCCGATCATGCCGACGATCAGCGGCAGGTCGGTGCCGATGTCGCCAAAGCTGCCCGCCAGTTCATGGCGGTCGAAGCGTACGCGCGGTGTGGGAGCTGTGATAGGCGTGTCGGACATGTGCTGCACGGGCCACATCGCCTTTCTCGAGCTGGCCAAGCGCGTACCAAAAGGATTGGTAAATAGCGAATAGCGCGTAGAGAATAGCGATTGTGCAGAAGCAACACAACCCTTTAGTTTCAATTCTTTCAAACACTGCGCGGCTACTTGAACGAGTAACGCTCTAACGTTACCAACGTGCCCACCACGTGCTCAACAAAATAGCCCTTGCTGTCACTGCGGCGTTGCACCGTACGGCCAAACGCCAGGGCGGGATAATCAACGTAGTGTTCACCCGGCGCAGTTATCGTGCTTTCGTTGCCTTTCTTGTCAACTGAAATTACGCAGTACTCGGCGCCGTTTTGATAGAAGAATGCCACGCCACTTTTCTCGCAGGCGATCAAAACGGGCACGGAAGCTAAACCAGACTTGGAATAGCGCAGCGCACCTTTGTTGTCAAACCACGCGACCGCAAAGGCAGCGCCGTTCTGCGCGGCTACAGCGCACCCGCCGCTGCCATCGCTGATCACCTGCAGGACGGGCGTGCTTATGCCTTTGGTGGCACTCCATTGGAGCGTTGCTGCGCCGGCTGTGACTGCGCAACTGGCGCAGACCAGCAGGCAAGCTACTGTGCGAAAAAGCGTTGTTTTCACGGGCACCTCAACGAGGGTTTAAATGTTATAACATTACCATTATACCATAATTGTATGCGTTTGTCAATTGTTCCATCTGCCCTGAATCCCGCGGTTGGCTTTGGACTGCGCGCTGCGCAGCTGCCGCTCTTTCGAACCGAAGCACCGCCTGCGCCGCGCACTTGTTGCCCGCGGCCTGCCAGCGGATCGAAAGCTAGCATCCGCCCTATCATCTCTTGTGGTTTGTTTCGGCGCTGGCCGCCAGCACATCTGACATCGTTCATGCATGTGAAGGGTGAACGTGTTCCGCGAAAAATGTGGCAGCGGCCTTTGCGCCGCGCCGGCGCGAACAAACACAGCAGACACGGCTCGGCCACTTCGTGCGCGTGGCCGCGGATTGCACCACGAGGAAAGATCACGCCTGCGCGGACATGCACCCTCTGCGAGCCACGGCGTGCGCCGCCGCGTGACAGGCCGGCTGTGCCGGCGAATGAGAGGCTCACCGCATCGCCACGCCGAGCCGTGGGTGCCTTGTGGCGGCACTGCCGCCGCCACGCCTGCGTGCCACGGGCAGAACCACCGCTGAAGGCGCAGCGACAGATGCTGTAGCGCTCCTTCCGCCGCAGCACTGCGCCATTGTGCCGGGCATGGCACCACGTGCGGCTGTTTTCTCCCCGTTCAGGTAAGGTTTACAAAATGGTGTCTCGTGGCCTGCAGCGGGAAACATCCTGCACATTGAAGCGTGACAGTTGCCCAAACCGCCCTGGTTTTGACAGCGCGACGGCTTTTTGGTATACTTATGCCCGCTTTGTAGAGTACACAAGCGCATGATGAAGGGCCGCGCGCCCTTGTGAACAGTTTTTTGTATTTTTTGAGGAACGAACCGTATGCCGAATCCGAAACGACGACACTCGCACATGCGCGGCGCCAAGCGCCGGACGCATTACAAGGCCGTGGCGCCCGCACGGGTGCGCTGCAGTAATTGCGGCGCCGACAAGGTGCCGCACCGCGTCTGCGGCGCGTGCGGCTATTACAAGGGCCGCCACGTTATCGCGGTGCGAGTGGCCGCCGAGTAGGCGGCGCCGCGCGGCCTGCCAGGCCTTGCCATGCGCATTGCCGTGGATGCCATGGGCGGCGATTATGCCCCGCATGAAATTGTCGCCGGGGCGGTTGAGTATGTGCGCCGCCATCCAGATGTGCATGTCACGCTGGTGGGCGATGCGCCGCACGTGGAAGCCTGCCTGCGCGACGTGGGCGCGGCCAGTGTGCCGCTGCAAGTGGTGCACGCGCCCAGCGTCGTGACGATGCACGAAGAGCCGGCGGCCGGCGTGCGGCGCAAACGCGATTCGTCCATTGCCGTGTGTTTCGGCATGGCAGGGCGCGGCGAGGCGGAGGCTGTAGTAAGCGCGGGGAATACCGGCGCGGCGGTGGCAGCAGCGCTTTTGGAATGGAAAATGCTGCCGGGGATTGACCGGCCGGCAATTGCCGCGCTGGTGCCCGGCCCGCTGGGCGCCACGGTGCTGATTGACGCAGGCGCCACGGTGAACTGCAAGGCGCTGCACCTGGTGCAGTTCGCCCACATGGGTGTGTGCTATGCGCGGGCGATGCTGCAGCGCGCACATCCGGTGGTGGGGCTGCTCTCCGTCGGCGAGGAAGACGCCAAGGGCAACGCCGTGACGCGCGACGCCTTCCGCCTGTTGCGCGAGAGTGCGTTGCACTTTTATGGCAACGTCGAAGGCCAGGACTTGTTCTCTGGCAAAGTAGATGTGATTGTGTGCGACGGGTTTGTTGGCAACGTTGCCCTGAAAGTGATGGAAGGCATGGCCCACGGTATGCGCATGTTGTTTGAACGCCACGCCTATCCGCACGGCTGGCTGCGCACAGTGCAGCGCTGGCTAGTAAGGCCCGTGCTGTGGCGCGTTAGCCGCCGTTTTGATGCCGCGAAACTGGGCGGCGCCCCCTTGCTCGGGGTGAATGGAGTCTGTATTTGTGCGCATGGCAATTCGCGCGCGAAGGCCGTGCGCAGTGCTATTGAGCGCGCCCGCGAAGCCGTGGCGCAACAGCTTAACACGCGTATTTTGGAGGCAGTACCCCGCTCATGAGAGCGATGCCAAAACTTGAGAACCCCGTCCCGGTCGAAGTGATCGGCGCAGGCTATTACCTGCCCGAACGCATTTTGACCAACGCGGACCTTGAGCGCATGGTGGAGACCAGCAATGACTGGATCGTTGAGCGCACCGGCATCCATGAACGCCGCATCGCCGATGAATCCACCTCCACTTCGGACATGGCCGTCCTGGCGGCCCGCAAGGCGCTCGATCATGCCCAGCTTGCCGCCGAAGACGTGGACATGATCATCTGCGCCACCATTACGCCCGACATGATGTTCCCCAGCACGGCCTGCCTCGTGCAGCGCGGCATCGACGCGCGCAATGCGTTCGCATTCGACATCTCCGCCGCATGCACGGGCTTCATCTACGCGCTGGCCACGGCCTACACCTACCTGGCCAGCGGCTATGTCGGCAACGCGCTCATCATCGGCGCCGAGAAGCTCTCGGCCATTACCGATTACAAAGACCGCAACACCTGTGTGCTCTTCGGCGACGGCGCCGGGGCCGTCGTGCTTAAGCGCACCGACCGCATGGGCCACGGCATCCGCGATTTCATTCTCGAAAGCGACGGGCGCAATGCCCATTGGCTGCAAGTCCCAGCCGGCGGCTCGCGCATGCCCGCTTCCACCACGTCTATTGGCGAGCGCCTCCATTACATCAGCATGGAAGGCCGCGAAGTCTTCAAATTCGCCGTCACGGCCATGAAACGCACCACCGTGCGCATCGCCGAGCGCAACAATCTCAAAGCCGAAGAAATCACCTGGCTCATCCCGCACCAGGCCAACAAACGCATCATTGACGCCGCCGCTGAAGCGCTGGGACTTGATCAGAGCCACATTCATTATAATATTCACAAGTACGGCAACATGTCCGCCGCGTCTACGGCCGTCGGCTTGGCCGAAGTTGTCCTCCATAATAACCTGAAGGAAGGCGATTACCTCCTGCTGGTGGCCTTTGGCGCCGGCATGACATGGGGCTCGCTTCTGATTCGCTGGTGAGAATATGTCCCATTCGTCCCATACGTCCTATTCCGCATCCCGGAGCCGCGCATGAGCGCACCCATCGGCATCCTCTTCCCCGGCCAGGGCGCGCAATATGTCGGCATGGGCAAGGCGCTGTACGAAGTGCCGCAAGGCCGCGCCGTACTGGACGCCGCGGCAGATGTGCTGGGCGCGCGCTTCCTAGCCACGCTCTTCGAGGGGCCGCAAGACGCGCTGACCGCAACGGACGTTTCGCAGCCGGCCATTTACGCCGTATCCGTCGCGGCGTATCAAGTGTTTCGCACGCAGTTCCCGCAGGTGCAGATCGGCGCCGTAGCGGGCTTGAGTCTCGGTGAGTATTCCGCGTTGACGGCCGCCGGTTCGCTGCCCCTGGCCGATGGCGTACGCCTGGTGCAACAGCGCGGCCTCTTCATGAAGGAAGCGGCGCAAAGCCGCCCGGGCGCAATGGCATCCGTGCTTAATTTGGATGCCGAGAAAATCGCCGAAATTTGCGCCGGCATTCCCGATGCCTACGTGGCCAATTACAACTGCCCGGGGCAAGTGGTGATCTCTGGTGACGCCGCGGCCATCAAGCGCGCCGCAGAAGCGTGCATGGCCGCCGGCGCCAAGCGCGTCATCCCGCTGCAAGTGAGCGGCGCGTTCCACTCGCCCTTCATGAGCAGCGCGCAGGCGCGCCTTGCGCCGCTGCTGCAGGCCGTGCCGTGGCAGGAGCCGCGCATGACCGTGCTGGCCAACGTGCATGGCGCGCCCTATACCGGCGCGGCCGACATGCCTGGGCTGCTCGCGCGCCAGGTCGTTGAATCCGTGCGCTGGGAAGACTGTTGCCGCTGGATGCTGTCCCGCGGCATTGAAACGTTTGTGGAATTAGGCCCAGGCAAAGTATTGCAGGGCTTGATGAAAAAAATCGAGCCGGCGGCGCGCGTGCTGTCGGCAGAAACGCCGGCGGAGATCGCCGCATTGTCTCTCGCATAATGAGGAACCGCATGAGTTGTAACCTGATAGACTTGAGTGGCAAAGTAGCGTTGGTAACAGGCGCAGGGCGCGGCATTGGCCACGCCATAGCCGTCACGCTGGCCGAAGCCGGCGCGGACATCGCCGTGGCCGAGATCAAAGAAGAACTGGCCGCGGAAACAGTACAGAAAGTCGCGGCGCTCGGCCGCACCGCGCGCCCCTATGCTGTGGATGTCTCCGATTTTGCCGCCGTGCATGCCATGACTGACCGCGTCCAGGCCGACTTCGGCCACATTGATATTCTGGTCAACAACGCCGGCATCACCAAGGACACCTTGCTCATCCGCATGGGCGAGGAAGAATGGGATGCCGTCCTGCGCATCAATTTGAAAGGCGCCTTCAACTGCACGCACGCCGTGGCAAAGATCATGATGAAGCAGCGCAGCGGCCGCATTGTCAACATCGCCTCGATTATCGGGCTGATCGGCAATGCCGGCCAGGCCAACTACGCCGCCAGCAAGGCCGGCTTGATCGGCCTGACGAAGAGCACGGCCAAAGAACTCGCCAGCCGCGGCGTCAACGTCAATGCCATCGCGCCGGGCTTCATCCAGACCAAAATGACGGAAGTGCTGCCGGATGACGTCAAGCAGGCGATGTTAAACTTGATTCCGCAAAAAAAGTTAGGGCTGCCTGAGGATGTGGCCAAAGCGGCGCTGTTCCTCAGCAGCAGTTTATCGGATTACATTACCGGCCAGGTTGTCGTTGTCGACGGCGGAATGGTGATGTAAGGTAACCATTGCACGTAACCATAACAAGGGATAAGGGAGGCCAGTATGGCATCAACAGCAGAACGAGTGAAAGACATCATCGTCAAGCAGCTGGGCGTCAAGCCGGAAGAAGTCACCGACGATGCGTCGTTCACGGACGATCTGGGCGCGGACAGCCTGGATTTGGTCGAGGTAGTCATGGCGCTGGAAGAAGAATTCGGCGCACAGATTCCCGACGAAGAAGCTGAGAAGATCAAAACCGTCGGCGACGCCATCAAATTTATCGATGGCAAGATCGCTGAATCTCAGCAAGCTCAGCAGTAACGGGCGTGCGGCGTGCCGCGAAGAGCCGCCCGGGCGCATGCCCGCGGCGCTGCTCTTCGCGGCCGGCCCTGCCTGCAGGCCCTCCGCACGCCCGCGCGGCGGCGTGGCCTGTTTTTCACCGTAGGCGTCTTTATGGATTCTGTTTATGCTCGCCGCGTGGTCATCACCGGCATGGGCGTTGTGAGCTGCATCGGCAATACGCTGGAGTCGTTCTGGGACAATTTGCTCCACGGCCGCAGCGGCGTTACTCCCCTGCGCGCTGTTGATCCGGAAAAGTTCTCGTCAAAGATTGCCGGCCAGGTCCTCGACTTCAATCCCGAAGAATTCCTCGATCCGAAAGAAGCGCGCCGCACCGACCGCTTTCTCCAATTCGCCATTGCTGCCGCCGACAAGGCCATTGCGCACAGCCGCCTCGACATGGCTAAGGAAGACCCTGCCCGTGTGGGCGTCTATGTCGGCTCCGGCATCGGCGGCCTCAAAACCAGCGAAGAACAATACCAGCGCTTCTCCGCCCGCGGCCAGCGCGGCGTCTCCCCCTTCTTCATCCCCATGATGATTGTGGACATGGGCGCCGGCATGATCTCCATCCGCCACGGCATGAAAGGCCCCAATCTGTGTGTCGTTACGGCCTGCGCCACCGCCGCACACTCGATTGCCATGGCCTTCCGCAGCATCAAATTCGGTGATGCAGAGGTCTTTGTGTCCGGTGGTACCGAAGCGGCCATCACCGACCTTGGCATGAGCGGCTTCTGCTCGATGAATGCGCTCAGCACCTCCTTCAATGACGAGCCCTCGCGCGCCAGCCGCCCCTTCGACGAAAAACGCGACGGCTTCGTCATGGCCGAAGGCGCGGGCATCGTCGTGCTCGAAGAATTGCAGCATGCCCTCGCCCGCAACGCCACCATCTACGGCGAAATCCTCGCCGTCGGCATGAGCGGCGATGCCTATCACATGGCCGCGCCCGAGCCCGAAGGCCGCGGCGCCGAACAGGCCATGCGCATGGCCTTCGAACAAAGCGGCCTCCGCCCCAGCGACGTGCAGTACATCAACGCCCACGGCACCTCCACGCCGCTCGGCGACATCTCCGAAGTGCAGGCCGTGCAGCGCCTCTTCGGCACGGATGCCCAAGTGATGATGTGCTCGACAAAATCCATGACCGGCCACACGCTCGGCGCCGCCGGCGGCATCGAGCTCGTCGCCACGTGCCTGGCGATGCAGCACGGCCTCGTGCCGCCCACGATTAATCAGGAATTCCCTGATCCGCGTTGTAACATTGATTGCGTGCCGAATGAAGCGCGCGCCGTCCAGGTGGAAACCGCGCTCAGCAACTCGTTCGGCTTCGGTGGCCACAACGCCAGCATCATTGTCCGCCGCTTTAAAGGCTGAACTGATGCTGTTGCCGCCCCAGGCAGTGCGGCCGTAACACGCAAAAGATAACGATTTGTGCAGTGGCTCCTTGGCATGCTCTTCCGCGGATTGACCGCGCCGCGCTGCGCCGCGAGCATCTTCTGCGGCGTGGTGCTGGCCTGTCTGCCGACGGCCTCGCCGCTGTGGCTGCTGGCCGCCCTGCTTATCATTCTCACGCGCACACACATCCCCGCCGTGCTGCTGGCATGGTGCGCGGGCAGTCTGCTTGCCGTGCCCCTCAGCGCCTGCTATACGCAGGCGGGCGAAGCGGTATTGCGCGCGCACACCGCCTTCTGGAGCGCGATCTTTCAACTGCCGGTCATCTGCTATCTTGAACTGCATCGCGCGCGGGTGATGGGCAGTGTGGTGTGCGGCGCAATCGCTGGAGCAGCAGCGGCCGTGGCGAGCCTGCTTGCATTCTTCTTCTGGCGCCTGCGTCATCCCGTCCGCACGGAGGCGCTATGAAAATCATCCGTTGGCCGGCCGTGGCCGTTTTGTCATTGGCCTTGCTGATCGGCTTCTTCTGGATGGGGCATTCCGGCGACGAAATCGTGCGCCGCAACCTCGAGTCCTTCGGCTCCTACGAGCTCAATACGCTCTTCAAAGTGGGCGCGGTGGATCTAAGTGTCTATGAATCCTATCTGCACGTTGAGAACATCACGGTGATGGACCCGGGGCAGCGCGGCCGCCCGCTCTTCACGGCCCAGCACGTGCACCTGCGCGCTGACATCGCCAGCTTCTTCGAACGCCGCGCCGGCCTGCAGGAAGCGCACGTCGAACAGGCCGCCGCGCGCATCCTGCAAACCCGCCACGGCCGCTTCGTTTTCCTCTCCGATACCGCCCGCGCCATGCTGGCCTACGAGCCTATGGCCGTGCGCGTGCGCCGCATCATGTCGTGGGCTGCGCACCAAATCAACCCGCTGGCCATCGCGGGTGTCGTCGCCCCGCATCTCGGGCGCGACATCGCCGCGCCGCCCGCCACACCCGCTGCACGCTCTCCGGAATTCCGCCTCCCCGCCGGCATGCGCCGCCCTGAATTTTTCCTCAATCTTCTCACTATCAGCAACTGCACACTGGAACTCGTCCCACACGGCGGCGCCGATCCCCTCCCCGTACACGGGCTGCGCGGCTATTGCACCGGCATCTCCTCCATGCCGCGCGCGCATGACCAGCCGGTAACCTTCGCCGCCTTCGGCTATCTCGGCGCCGGCACGGAAGCGTGGATTGCCGCAGCCGGCGAAGTTGATTTCCGTGCCGGCGTCACCAACATTACCGTGGATTTTGCCTTCAGCAACGTGCTGTTGCGCAGTGTCCTGCCGTTTGCCCGTGTCTACACGCGCTTCCTCGACAACCTCAACGTACAGGCCGGCACACTCAGCGCCCGCGGCCGCGTCGCCCTGCGCGAGATGATCGTCCAGCCGTCCCTTATTGATGTCCGCGTGGACGGCCTCACCGCCCGCGCGGCCGGCTTTGTCAACGAGCTTGCCTGGCTCAACATGCTCGCCATCAGCAACACCTCGCTCGCCATCCAAGTGCCGCTGGACAGCACACCGCCTTATGTCCACATGGACACCGCGCTCAAAGAACAAAAAGTCCAAACCCAAATCGAAAATTTTGAGTTGCGCATCAACGTGCGTGATTTGCAACAAAATTTCCTCAAAGGCATCCAAGATTTGCGCATCCAGTAACACGTGTAAGGAGATCCCATGAGCCCGCTGATTATTCTCATCATTGTTGCAGTTGTCATCGCGTTGTATGTGATGATGGCCTACAACGGCCTGGTGCGCCTGCGCAACCGTGTGCTCAACGCCTGGGCGCAGATTGACGTGCAGCTCAAACGCCGCCACGACTTGATTCCCAACTTGGTCGAGACCGTCAAGGGTTACATGAAATACGAACAAGAAACACTTGACAAGGTGATCAAGGCGCGCGCGGCGGCCATGAGCGCGCAGGGCGTGGCGGCCACTGCGCAGGCCGAGAATCAGCTCACCTCCACGTTGAAATCGTTGTTCGCGCTGGTTGAAAATTATCCTGAGCTGAAGGCCAACCAAAATATGCTCGCCTTGCAGGAAGAGTTGACCACGACGGAAAACCGCATCGCCTTCGCGCGCCAGCACTACAACGATTCCGTCATGACGTACAACACGGCCATCGAAACCTTCCCGCGCAACGTGATTGCAGGCATGTTCGGCTTTACGCGCCGCGAATCGTTCAGCGCGCCGGAAAGCGAACGCGAGCCCGTCAAAGTGCAGTTCTAACCCGCTCCTCTGGAGCGCCGCCAGCCCCGGGGCCGCTTTTCGCACGCCCACGCGCGTCACGCAGGAGTGAGAATTTACGGCCTGGCACCGGAGTGCCAGGCCGTAAATCCTCAATTCTCAGCGGGGGCTGCCGCGTAGCGCCGTGGCCGCGCAGACACGGCATGGTGCGCATCAGCCATAGCAAACTGCGCGCCCCGCAGAAGTAAGAATTTACAGCCTGGCACCATGGCCTGCGGCCACTCGGCCACTCGGCTACTCTTATGAGTGCCCGGCTGTGCCATATCCCCTGCCCTGAGCAAATCAACGCCACGCGCTGTATCCGCGACTACTGATTGCGGCGCCGCGATGACCCATCGCGGGTACAGTTCTCAATCAGCATTTTTTGCCGTTTGCAAGCGACCATTTTTGTTGAATGAACGTTTTTTCGATACCGATAGCGATATCCTTAACGATGCCGGTGAGATGATGCGGCCGGTCAACAAATGTTGTCGTATGCAATCAACATATGCGGACGCACGTCACACGCCGGATGCCGTATGCTGCGCGGCAAGTGTCACGTGGCTGTACGGCCGGAGATGATGATGTCTGGGCCGCTTGATGTGAGCGTTACGGCCGGTAAGCGCAACGCAGCGGACAATTGGGCGGCACCCGTGCCGGCGACGGGCGGCGGTGCGGCGTGGCCGCCGATGATCTGCGGCGCAATCACGGCCGTGACGCGCTGAATCAGGCGCTGATCAGCGAGGGCACCGAGGAGCGTTGCGCCGCCTTCGACAAGAATGCTGGAGATGCCCTCGCGGCCCAGCGCGGCAAGAAGTGCAGTGAGATCAACGCGTCCGTGGGCATCCGGCAGGTGAAGGATGCGCGCGCCGGCCGCGCGCAAAGCCTCTGCCTGGTGTGTATCGGCGGGCTGGGCGCAGGCGATGATCACCGGCGCGCCGTCCAGCAACGGCGCATCAAGCGGGGTACGCAGGCGGCTGTCAACAACAATTTTTACGGGTTGCCGCCAGGTGCCGTCGAGGCGCACGTTAAGCTGTGGCCGGTCGGCCAGCACCGTAGCGATGCCCACCATGACGGCGTCGTGTTCGGCGCGCAGGCGGTGGACATAGGCGCGGCTTTCGGGCGAAGAGATCCAGCGGGAAGCTCCGGTGCGGGTGGCAATTTTGCCATCGAGGCTCATGGCCCATTTGGCGTGCACGAAGGGGCGGCCGGTGGTGATAAAATGATTGAAGCGTTCATTCAGGGCGGCGCAGTCAGGATCATCGAGGCACTGCACTTCGATGCCCGCGTGGCGCAGGAGGTCGAAGCCGCGGCCGGCATGGCGCGGGTTAGGATCAACCGTGCCGGCGACGACGCGGGCAATACCGGCGCGGATAATGGCATCAGTGCAGGGCGGGGTGCGGCCGTAGGTGCAGCAAGGTTCGAGGGTGACATAGAGGGTGGCGCCGCGGGCGGCGGGGCCGGCGGCGCGCAGGGCGATGATTTCTGCATGCGGCTCGCCGGGACGCGCGTGAAAGCCCTCGCCGGCGATGCGGCCACGCTGCACAATCACGGCGCCCACCATTGGGTTGGGTGAGCAGGTAAAACGGCCGCGCTGCGCCAATGCACGGGCGCGCGCAAGCCACAGTGCGTCAGTTGACATGAGTGAAATTATAGAAAATTTTACTTTTGGGGGCAAATTTGCTATACTTACACACTTTAACTGGGGATAGTAAACGCACGAGAATTGTGCTGTACTGTTGAACCATGCCACACCAAGAACGACGTTATAGAGGCCTTGGCACGTCTGATGGAATCGCCATTGGGCGGGCGTATGTGTTTACGCCGCCGGAAGGCGAGCAAGGTTTGCACATACCGGTGTGCGAGATCACGGTTGAGGAGGTGGAACAGGAATGCCGCCGCCTGCGGGCGGCGCTTGAAGAGGCGCAGGCGCAGATTCGGGTTGCGCAGCGCGAGCTGGGCAAGAGCGCGGGCCGTGAACACGCGCGCATATTTGACGCGCATCTGTTGCTGCTGGAAGACCCGATGATACGGGAGCAAGTGGAGGCGCGGGTGCGGCAAAAATTGATCAATGCCGAAGCGGCGTTTTCCGATGTGATCAGCAAATATATCAAGGCGCTTGACGAGAACGACGACAACTATTTTAAGGAGCGCGGGGCTGACATTAGCGATGTGCTGCAGCGCGTGTTGCACATCATGGCTGGGGCGCAGCGGGCGACGCTGGCGAATTTGGCCGAAGATGTCATCGTGGTGGCACATGATTTGTCGCCGTCTGATACGGCGCTGATGCACCGCGAGCGGGTAATTGCGATGGTGACGGAAGTGGGCGGGCCGACGTCGCACACGTCGATCATGGCGCGCGCGCTTGAGATACCGGCCGTGGCCGGCGTGGCAGACATTACCACGCTGGTCACCGATGGGTGTGAATTGATTGTGGATGGCAGCGCCGGCGAGGTGATCATCGAGCCGACTGAGACGACCATCCAAACCTACCGGGCGCGCATGGCCGAGGCACAGGCAGCCAAAGCCCGGCTGATCCAGCTGCGTGACATGCCGGCGGTGACGAGTGATGGCGTCCGCGTAAGATTGCTGGCCAACATTGAAATCCCGGAAGAAGCGGCGGGCGCCATGCAAAAGGGGGCTGAAGGCATCGGGTTGTACCGCACGGAATTTTTCTTCATGAACCGGCAGGATTTGCCGACAGAAGACGAGCAGTACGAAGCCTATGCGGCCGTGGCGCAGGCGTGTGCGGGCAAACCGGTGGTGATCCGCACCCTCGATTTGGGCGGCGACAAGTTTGTGTCGGCCTTGAAGCTGCCGCGCGAGATGAATCCGTTCATGGGCTGGCGTGCGATCCGCATGTGCCTGGAGCGCACGGACATGTTCAAGACGCAATTGCGGGCGATTCTGCGCGCCAGCGCGCTGGGGGATGTGCGGGTGATGTTTCCAATGATTGCGTCGGTGCAGGAAGTCCGCGCTGCAAAACGGTTAATCGAGGAATGCAAGGAAGAACTGCGCACTGCCGGCAAAGCGTTTAATCCCCGCCTGCCCGTCGGCGCGATGATTGAGATACCCTCCGCCGTGATGACGGCGGACAAGCTGGCCGAGGAAGTGTCGTTCTTTTCAATCGGCACGAACGATCTGATTCAGTATACGCTGGCAATAGACCGTGTCAACGAGAAAACAGCGGCGATGTATGACCCGCTTAATTTGGCCGTGCTGCGGCAGATCAAGACTGTGGTAGATGTGGCACATAACGTGCGCTGCGGGCGCGCGGGCGCGCACAACCCCGCGTGTGTGCTGGGGCAGCACAGGGAGCGCCCGCCCGTCACGGTCAGCGTATGCGGCGAAATGGCCGCCGTGCCGCTCACGGCGTATTTGTTGATGGGCCTCGGCGTGGATGAACTGAGCACCGCAGCCACGTCGATACCGAAAAACAAACAACTGGTGCGCGCCAGCACCATGGCAGCCGTGCGCGATACCGCAGCCCGTGCATTGGCGATGGATAGTTCCGATGAAATTCGCGCCTATATCTCGCAGCATATGCTGGCGGCAGATGCGTTGTAAAAAAGCATTTACGAGCATCACATGGATACACCGCAACGCTTTGATCACTTGGCAATAGAACCGCGCTGGCAGGCGGAGTGGGAACGCCAGCGTGTCTTTGCCGCGCAAGACAACGATCCAACCCGGCCCGCCGTGTATGTGCTGGACATGTTCCCCTACCCGTCGGGCGCCGGGTTGCATGTCGGCCATCCGGAAGGCTACACGGCAACGGATATTTACTGCCGCTATCTGCGCATGACGGGCCACAACGTTCTGCATCCCGTGGGCTGGGACGCGTTTGGCTTGCCGGCCGAGCAATATGCGTTAGAAACCGGCATCCATCCGCGCATCAGCACCGGGCAGAATATCGCGCGCTTCCGCCAGCAGATCAAATCGCTCGGCTTCTCCTATGATTGGGAGCGCGAAGTCAATACGACGGACCCGGCCTACTTCAAGTGGACGCAGTGGATTTTCCTGCAGCTCTTTAAGCGCGGCTTGGCCTATATGGCGGATGTGCCGGTGAATTGGTGCCCGGCGCTGGGCACAGTGCTGGCGAACGAAGAAGTGGTGAACGGCGTGTCGGAGCGCGGCGGCCATCCTGTTGTGCGCAAGCCGATGCGGCAATGGATGTTGCGCATCACCGCGTATGCAGAACGCTTGCTGAACGATTTGGATTTGCTGGACTGGCCCGAGCCGCTCAAGCTGATGCAGCGCAACTGGATTGGGCGTTCTGAAGGGGCGGAAGTGTATTTTGACGCGGAGGGCCGGCGCATTAGTGTGTTCACCACGCGGCCTGATACGCTCTTCGGCGCGACGTACATGGTGCTGGCGCCCGAGCATCCGCTCGTAGATGAGCTGACGACGCCCGCGCAACGCGCGGCCGTGGCGGCCTACCGCGAACACACGGCGCGCAAATCTGATTTGGAACGCACCGATTTGGCCAAAGACAAAACCGGTGTCTTTACCGGCGCCTTCGCGGTCAATCCCGTCAATCAGCAGCGCATTCCGGTGTGGATCGCAGATTATGTCCTCGCCAGCTACGGCACGGGCGCCATCATGTGCGTGCCGGGCCACGACCAGCGCGACTGGGAATTTGCGCGGGCGTATGAACTGCCGGTGGTGGAAGTAATTAGCGGCGGTGATCTGGCCCGCGCCGCCCACGAAGGCGACGGCACGCTGGTCAATTCCGGTTTTTTGAACGGCCTGAGTGTGGCGCGCGCCAAACAGGCCATGATTGCCTGGCTGGAAGAACACGGGCTGGGGCGGCGCATGGTCACGTACAAATTGCGCGACTGGCTGTTCTCGCGGCAGCGCTACTGGGGCGAGCCGATCCCAATTATACATTGCGCGGCGTGTGGCGTCGTGCCGGTGCCGGAAGAGCAGTTGCCCGTCACGTTACCGGAGCTGGAACGCTATCAGCCGTCCGGCACGGGCGAGCCGCCGCTGGCCGCCGCCACTGCGTGGGTGCACACGGCGTGTCCCCAGTGCGGCGGCCCGGCCCACCGCGAAACCAACACCATGCCGCAATGGGCCGGCTCAAGCTGGTACTACTTGCGCTACATTGATCCGCATAATGACACGCGGCTGGTTGATCCGGAAAAAGAACGCTACTGGATGCCGGTGGATGTGTATGTGGGCGGCGCGGAACATGCCGTGCTGCATTTACTTTACGCGCGCTTCTGGCACAAAGTGTTGTTCGACATCGGGGTGGTCTCCACGCCCGAGCCGTTTATGAAGTTGATCAACCAGGGCATGATTCTCGGCGAAGACGGCGAGAAGATGAGCAAATCGCGCGGCAATGTGATCAATCCTGATGACGTCGTCAGGGAGTACGGCGCCGACACGCTGCGCTTGTACGAGATGTTCATGGGGCCGCTCGAGCAGACCAAGCCATGGAACACACGCGGAGTCGAGGGGTTATACCGCTTTCTGCAAAAAGTCTGGCGGCTGGCACAGCGCGAACACGCCGCGCAGCAGGATGCGGCGCTGGAACGCCTGCGGCACAAGACGCTCAAAAAAGTTGGTGATGACATCGCCGCGTTTCGCTTTAATACGGCCATCAGCGCGATGATGATATTCGTCAATGAGGCGCTGGAACGCGGCGCTACGCGCGCCGACGTGGAGACGCTGCTGCTCATGTTGGCGCCCTTTGCACCGCATCTGGCGGAAGAACTGTGGCATCAGTACGGCCACAAGACGCTGATGTGCCAGGAACGCTGGCCGGCGTATGATCCTGCGCTGATTGTGGATGAGGAAGTGGAAGTTGTCGTGCAGGTGAATGGCAAGCTGCGGGCGCGGCTGCGGCTGGCAAAAGGCACCGCGGAGGCTGATGCGGTGGCTGCGGCGCGCGCGCACGGTGATGTGGCCAAATGGCTCGATGGCGCGCTGCTGCGCAAAACGATTTTCGTGCCGGACAAATTGCTTAACTTTGTGATAAGCGCTGGTTAGCCAGCGCGATGGATAGATTTGAGTGAAGGAATTGCATTCGCTAGAAGAGCTGTCCCAGGTGCATTTGCGCAGTGAAGGGCGCGCGCCGGACGCGTTGCGTGCCGTGCGTATTACGCTGGATTACGTGCCGAGCGCGCCGGGCAGTGCGTTGATTGAATGCGGGCGGACGCGCGTGATCTGCGTGGCGTCGGTGGAAGAAAAACTGCCGCGCTGGATGCTGCAGGAGAAAGAGCGCACCGGCTGGGTGACGGCGGAATACAGCCTGCTGCCCTACGCCGGCGGCGAGCGCAAAATGCGCGAAGCCACGGCCGGCAAAGTAACGGGCCGCACCCAGGAAATCCAGCGCCTGATTAGCCGCGCGCTGCGCACCGCGGTAGATTTGAAACACCTTGGCGAGCGCACCGTGTGGATTGATTGCGATGTAATCGAAGCCGACGGCGGCACGCGCACGGCAGCCGTTACGGGCGGTTATCTCGCATTGTATTCGGCGCTGCACCGGCTGGTTCAACAGAAAAAGCTGAAGAAACTGCCGATTGTGCGGCAAGTGGCCGCCGTCTCCGTTGGGATGGTCAACCAGCACGCGCTGCTTGATCTTGATTATGCCGAGGACAGCGCGGCTGAAGTGGATTTGAACGTTGTCATGACGGGCGACGGCGAGTTTGTCGAATTGCAGGGAACGGCCGAAGAGCGCCCGTTTTCTCAGGAGCAGCTGGCTACGATGCTGGCGCTGGCCACGCGCGGCTGCCGGGAATTGTTTGATCACCAAAATGCTGCATTGCGCGCGCTGATGCAGCATGACGTATAGCACATTGTATGGATCGATTTGCATGTAAACGCGGTGAATGGTACTGCGAAGACGTGCCGCTGCAGCGCCTGGCCCAGCAGCACGGCACGCCTGCGTATGTCTATAGCCAGGGCACGCTCACGGATCACTTCGACCGGCTGACGCAGGCGCTCTCGCCCTTGCCGCACCGAATTTGTTACGCCGTGAAGGCCAACAGCAATGCGGCCGTGTTGCGCGTGTTTGCGCGGCGCGGCGCCGGGTTTGACATCGTGTCGGGCGGCGAACTGTACCGCGTCATCAAAGCCGGCGGCGACCCGCAGCGCGCCATCTTTGCCGGCGTGGGCAAGACCGAAGACGAGATCGCGTACGCGCTGCGCAACAACATTCTGTTTTTCACCGTTGAATCCGCCGTGGAGCTTGAACGCATCAACGCCGTGGCGCGCCGCATGAACTCCACGGCACGCTTCTGCGTGCGTGTTAATCCCAATGTGGATGCGCACACGCACCGCTACATTACCACCGGCACCCACGCCAACAAATTTGGCCTGGACTTCGACGCCGCGTGTGCCGTCTACCGCCGCGCGCGTGCCTTGCCGTGCGTCCGGGCCGTGGGGGTGCAGATGCATATCGGTTCACAAATTACCTCCACGGGCCCGTATGTCAAGGCCATTCGCAGGCTGGCCGGCCTGGTGAATGAATTGCGCCAGATGGGCGTCTTAATACAATATGTGGATGTAGGCGGCGGCATGGGGATTGTGTATCGCGACGAGAAGCCGCCCACGGCGGTTGAATTTGCGGCGGCCGTTGTGCCATTGTTGCGCACCATGCATGCGACGGTCATGTTCGAGCCCGGGCGGTTTTTGGTGGGCAATGCGGGTGTAGTGCTTACCACGGTGCAGTACATCAAGCGCACGGCGGCGAAAACATTTGTGATCGTCGACGCCGGCATGAATGACCTGATCCGCCCGGCATTGTATGAAGCGTATCATGCCATTGTGCCTGCGCGCGCGCGGCGCGGCGCGGCACAGCCCGTGGACGTGGTGGGGCCGATCTGCGAGAGCGGCGACTTTTTCGCGCTGGCACGCCCGCTCCCGCCGCTCCGGCCCGGCGATGTGCTCGTCATTCGCAGTGCCGGCGCATACGGGTTTGCCATGGCATCGAATTATAACAGCCGCCCGCGCGCCGTAGAACTGATGGTCAGCGGCGCGCGCGCCCGCGTAGTCAGGCGGCGTGAAACATGGGACGATCTCATCGCCCACGAGTACAATTGAGATGACACTCACGTTTACAAAGATGCACGGCTGCGGCAATGACTTCGTGGTCGTTAATGCGCTGCAGCCGCCGCTGAGCGGCTGGCAGCCCAGCGCATCTGCTGCCGCCTTCCTGCTGGACCGGCATTACGGCATTGGCGGCGACCAGCTGTTGATTTTGTATCCCGCGGCGCAGGCGGATGCGCGCATGGTTATTTTCAACGCCGATGGCTCCGAAGTGGAAATGTGCGGCAACGGCATCCGCTGTTGCGCGCAGTACCTGCACCGGCACGGCATCACGGCCAAGTGCGCCTTGGCCATCGAAACGCGTGCCGGGCTGATCAAACCGCTGATTGAGGATGATATGGTGCGGGTGGACATGGGCGTGCCGCGGCTGGATGCCGCGGAGATTCCCGTGACGGGCTTCAGTGGCCGCGTCGTCAACGCCCCGCCGCCGCCGGTAAATGATGAATACCTACTGCCGCCGATGACCTGCGTTTCCATGGGCAACCCCCACACGGTGTTTTTCGTGGACGACGTGGCGGCGGTACCGCTGGCGCGCATCGGCGAAAAAGTCGAACGTCATCCCATTTTCCCGCGCCGCACGAATGTGGAATTTGCACACGTGCTTTCGCGCCGTCACGTGCGCATGCGCGTGTGGGAGCGCGGGGCGGGTATCACGCTGGCGTGTGGCACGGGTGCATGTGGCACAGTCGTTGCCGGGATTATCAGTGGCCGGCTTGCCCGCCGTGTCACTGTGACCCTTGACGGCGGCAATTTGGAGATCGAATGGCCGGACGACCGCGGCCCCGTTTGGATGCGCGGGCCGGCTACGGAAGTATTTAGCGGCACCATCGCGTTGCAGACATGAGTATGTCTCAGGAACCGCTCTTACTCGCGCGCAGCCTGGTGAAACAGTATTGCAACGGCGGCCCCGTCTTGACGGTGCTGAATGGCGTGGATTGCGCGCTGGACTGCGGTCAGTGCGTCAGCATTGTCGGTGCATCCGGCGCGGGCAAAAGCACGCTGCTGCACATGCTGGCTGGGCTGGACCGGCCGACGTGCGGCACCGTCTGGTATGCCGGCCAAAACCTCTATGAGATGAGTGACGCTGCGCGTGCCGCGCTGCGCAACACCGCCTTTGGCTTTGTCTTTCAGTTCTATCACTTGATGCCGGAATTCAACGCGCTGGAGAACGTCCTTTTGCCCAGCATGATCACACGCGCGGCTGGCAGTTCCGCGCGTGCCTGGGCGCACGAGCTCCTCACGCAAGTCGGCCTTGCCGAACGCATGCGCCATTACCCCAACCAGCTCTCCGGCGGCGAGCAGCAACGCGTGGCCATCGCGCGCGCGCTGATGAACCGCCCGCGCATACTGTTTGCCGACGAACCCACCGGCAACCTCGACCGCGCTAACAGCGAGATGGTCATCGCGCTCCTGCTGGCCCTGCAACGCCAACATGGGTTTACCCTTGTGCTGGTCACGCATGACATGGAGTTGGCGCAGTGCGGCGCGGTGCGCCTGCGCCTGGCCGACGGCATCCTGCATTCGTATTCACCCACGCTGACGCACGCATGAAAATCTACATCAACGGCACGTTCTACGAGCGCGACGACGCCAAAATCTCCGTGTTTGACCACGGCGTGTTGTATGGCGACGGCGTCTTTGAAGGCATCCGCATTTACAATGGGCGCATTTTCAAGTTGCAGGAGCACCTCGAGCGCCTGCGCGAATCCGCGCACTACATCATGCTGCCCCTGCACATGAACTTGGATGACTTGACGCGCGCCACGATTGACACCGTGCGCGCCAACGGGCTGCGCGACGGCTATATCCGCATGATTCTCACGCGCGGCGTGGGCAATCTTGGGCTCAATCCTTTTTCCTGCCAACAACCCCAGCTGATCATTATTGCCGCCACCATCGCTCTGTATCCGCCGGAGCTCTACGAATCCGGCATGAAAATCATCACGGTGCCCACACAGCGCGTGGCGGGCTCGATGCTGTCGCCGCGTGTCAAGTCACTTAATTATCTGAACAACATCATGGCCAAGCTTGAAGCGCTCAAGGCGGGCTTTGAAGAAGCGGTGATGATCAACCATCTGGGCTTTGTCGCGGAATGCTCCGGCGACAACATTTTTGTGGTGAAACGCGGCGTGCTGCAGACGCCCCCCAGCAATATGGGCGCACTGGAAGGCGTCACGCGCGGCGTAGTGATGGAACTGGCGCGCGCCCAAGGCTTGCGCGTTGAGGAAGCCCTGCTGACGCGCCATGATTTGTTCTGCGCCGACGAGTGTTTTCTCACCGGCACGGCGGCGGAATTGATCGCCGTCACCGGCGTGGACCACCGCCAGATCGGCACCGGCATGCCCGGCCCCGTCACCCGCCAGCTTACCAAGGCCTTTCGTGAACTCACCCAGCGTTCTGGGACACCCGTCTACGAGGAATAATCTTATGTTATGCTCCTGCTGCAAAAAAAACACCGCCACGATTCACTTTACCGAGATCATTAATGGCGTCACGCACAAGATGCACCTCTGCGAGCAATGCGCCAAAGAGAAAAAAATTGATGTGGAACTGCCGTTTTCGTTCAGCGATGTACTGAGCGCGCTCAGCGAAGGGCTGGAGGCGCTGGCGCACCCCGCATCGCGCAGCGAAGCCGCAGGGACGCGCTGTGCCCACTGTGGCCTGACCATGCACGAATTCACCAAATCAGGCCGCTTAGGCTGCCCGCACTGCTATGACGCGTTTGAAACACCGTTGCGCGATATCATCCGTTCCGTGCAGAAAGCCCCGCATCACACCGGCAAAGTGCCCGAAGCCTTCATGAAAACGGAAGGCACCCGCCAGCGCATCGCCGAACTCGAGCGTGCCCTGCAACAGGCCGTCGCCGATGAACGCTACGAGGACTGTGTCGCCTTGCGTGATGAACTGCGCCAATTGCGCGCCTCGCTGGAGCAGCATGCCAACGCTTGATGCCATTTTGCAACACCGCCCGCAGTGGCTCGTGCCGACCAGCCCCGGCGGCTCGATTGCGGTCAGCACGCGCGTGCGGCTGGCGCGCAATCTGGCCGGACTGCCCTTCCCGCACCGCTGTTCGCCCGCGCAGCGCCGTGACGTCATTGCGCGTGTGCAGGCCGCCGCCGCACGCACCGCCAGCCTGCGGGACGCGCGGCTTTATCAGCTGGATGGCCTCTCCCCGCTCGACCGCCAGACCCTCGTCGAATGCCACTTGATCAGCCCGGAGTTCGCCGCCCAGGACGCCCCCGCCGCCCTTCTCGTCACTCCCGACCAGTCGTGCGCCCTCATGCTCAACGAAGAAGATCACTTGCGCATGCAAGTCTTGCGCGAAGAGTTGCACCTGGACGCCTCGTGGGAGCTGATGCAGCGCATCGAGCAGGAACTCGAAGCCGGCTTGTCCTTTGCGTTCTCCGCGCGCTACGGCTACCTCACGGCCTGCCCCACCAACGTTGGCACGGGCCTGCGCGCCTCCGTGATGCTGCATTTGCCCGCCCTCGTGCACGAGCACAAAATGGGCAGCGTCATCTCCGCCGTCGGCAAAGTGGGCATCGCCGTGCGCGGCTTGTACGGCGAGCAAAGTGAAGCATACGGCAACTTGTTCCAAGTCTCCAATCAAATCACCCTCGGCCGCAGCGAAACCGAGATTGTGCGCCAGTTGCATCACATTGTCAGCCGCATCATCGAACACGAACAGGCCACGCGCGAGAAACTGATACGCTCTGCGCCCCACAAGCTGCGCAATGACATCGGGCGCGCCTACGGCACGCTGAAATATGCGGAAATTTTAACCAGCAAGGAAGCAACCGAACTGCTCTCCATGCTGCTGATGGGCATTGACTTGCACATTTTGACGGACGTCAGCCGCGCTCGCATCGCCGATCTGCTGCTGGAAATCCAGCCGGCACACTTGCAGCGCCGCTGCAAGCAGACGTTGACGTCTGAACAACGTGACATTGCGCGCGCCGCACTGATTCGCGAACGCTTGGCCGCGCCACCCGCGGAGGACGCACCATGACCATCGTTGCCGCTACGCGCAACGCGGGCAAGCTGCGTGAAATGCGCGCGCTGTTCCGCCTGACGTTGCCACACATCAAGGATGTGCAGCTCGCTGGTCTTAAAGACTATCCTGTTCTGCCGCTGATGGATGAGCCGTATGCCACCTTTCACGAAAACGCGCGCCACAAAGCCTTGCTCGTCGCCAACCATACCGGCCTGCTCGCCATCGGCGATGATTCCGGCCTGATGGTGGACGCGCTGGATGGCGCCCCAGGCGTCTATTCCGCCCGCTATGCCGGCCCCAGCGCCAGCGACGACGCCAACAACCGCAAATTGCTCGACGCCTTGCGCGACGTGCCCGACAGCCAGCGTACCGCGCATTTTGTCTGCGTCATCGCCGTGGCGTTGCCGCACAATGTCCTCGGTTTGTTCGAAGGTACCTGCCACGGCATGATCGCCCACGAGCCACACGGCGGCAACGGTTTTGGCTACGATCCTTTATTTATCAAGACCGACTACGGCAAGAGTTTTGCGGAGTTGCCCGCCTCCGTGAAAAATAGAGTTTCACACCGCGCGCTGGCGTTTGAAAAGGCCGCTATCGTGCTTGAACGCGCCATCGAACGCTTGCGGTCCAGCGGCCAACGTGGTTCATAACCTCAACGTCGGTTGACTTCATGAGTGACACGGCACGCCAACGCTTGATCAATTCGATCATCAAAAAAGGAGAGGCCATCGGCAGAAAGAAAGGCTACCTTACGTGGGAAGAGTTTAACGACTTGCTCCCGGAGGATGTGCCGGTGGATGATCTGGAACTGTTTCAACTGGCCGTCCAGCATGGCCTGCAAAAGCGCCACATTGACGTGCGCGACGAAGAGGCCGCCGCCCAGCAACAGGAAGAAGAACTCTCCGACGAAGAGTTGGACGAGGAATTGAAGCAGCTCCAAAGCAACGAGCATGTCGATGACCCGGTCAAAATCTATCTCAAACAAATGGGGCGCGTGCCGCTGCTCACCCGCGCACAGGAAGTCGAAATTTCCAAGCGCATCGAAAAGGCCGAGCGGCAGATTCAGATGTATGTCTTCCGCTTCGGCAATGTCGCCAAGGAAGCCTTGGAATTGAGTGACAAGCTGCTCGAGGCGTCGGAACGGTTTGATCACATCGTCTCGGAAGAGACGCGCAAGAAGCTGCTCAGCCGCGATCATTACATTCAGTACATGAAACCGCTGCGCCGCACCGTGTGCGAACTGGACCGTGAACTGCGCCAGCTCTACAGCCGCCTGCAACGCGCTTCGACCACGGGCGCCGAGCGCCAGAAACTGCAGCGCCAGATCCACCGCGCCCACACCGCCATGGTGGATACGCTTAAAAAACTGCACTTTAAACAATCCGTCATCGAAGGGTTCGCCGAGCAGATTAACAAATTGTATGAACAGCTGCGCACCGCCGTGCAGACGGTCAATGATCTGCAGGCCTCCGGGCGCACTGGCGTCAAAAAACGCATCGCCGCGGAAATGCAGAAAATCCGCGCCCTCGAACGCATCTGCCGCATGCCCGCCAAAGAAGTCGAGCACAACGTGCACCATCTGCGCCGCTGGGCCAACGTCGCCAAAATTGAAAAGAGCAAAATGGTCGAGGCCAATCTGCGCCTGGTCGTCAGCATCGCCAAAAAATATATCAATCATGGCATGGATTTTCTCGACTTGATTCAAGAGGGCAACGCCGGCTTGATGAAAGCGGTTGACAAATTCGAGCACCGGCGCGGGTTCAAGTTCTCTACCTACGCCACATGGTGGATCCGCCAATCCATCACCCGCGCCATCGCCGATCACGCCCGCACGATCCGCATTCCCGTGCACATGATCGAGACGATTAATAAGCTGCGCCGCTCATCCAAAAAGCTGGTGCAGAAGACCGGCATGGAACCGTCACCGGAAGAGATTGCACAGGACATTGACACCTCGGTGGACAAAATCCACGGCATCCTCAAAATTGCCCAACAGCCCATCTCGCTCCAAACACCCGTGGGTGACGGCAACGACAGCACCTTCGGTGATTTCATTGAAGACAAAAGCGCCGAAAGCCCTGTTCATTCGGCCAATTACTCGCTCTTGCGTGATCAGATTATGATGGTGCTCGATACACTCAGCGGGCGCGAAAAGAAAGTCATTATGTTGCGCTTTGGCATCAAATACGGCCCGCCCAAAACGCTTGAGGAAGTGGGCAAAGTCTTCAATGTCACGCGCGAACGCGTACGCCAGATCGAATCAAAAGCACTCAAGAAACTGCGCCAGCCCCTGCGCAGCAAGCATATCGAGCATTTCTTCCGCGAGCTGGAGTAAGCCGGCCCGGCGCCGCGCGCCGGCCTACCACATGATCGCCTGCATGTACCTGGCGCCGCGCGCTTCGGCCTCGGCCTCGGTCATCCAGCGTTCTTTAAAGCCCGGTTCCCACGAGTCGGATGTGGCACCTTCGCCCGTGGCAAGGTTGTAGCCCGTAATCATGCAGATGTGCGCGCCTGCGCGGTCACGCCGCAGTGTCTCGGCATTGACGCGCGCGGCCTGCAGGCGTTTTTTCCACGCAGCCCAATCCGTCACGCTGCGCCGCTCTTCCGCACGCACTGACAGGCCCATATAGAATGCGCGCGGTACCAGTAACGTCCACATCAGCGGTACGCCTTTGTCACTAGACTCGCACACACAACGGATGTTCGGCGGCCGCTCGATGGACACAATCCGGCGCCCATGCCGCCTGACGAGTGTGCTGACGTTAGCCTGCATGGTGCGGAGATACGTGCCGCCGCCCGTGGCCGTCTCGCCCGCCATCGCCAGCACATACATGTCCGCGGGAATGCCCACGTAGCGCAAATAGCGCTCCCACGTGGCCGGCACACAAAACCCTTTCGGGCCTTGGTCTACCATAGAAATGTCGGTCACAATCACATCGCCGTTGGCGCGTCGCTGCACGCGGTTGGTCAGCATGTCACGCAGCGCGGCATCTGCAATGCGTGCACCATGCCCTTCCCCGTCGGCCACACTGCGCGGCACAATCCGCACGGCGACATATTCATCTTTCAGTGACGCCAGCAGAATGCTGTGCACGCCAGCATTCCAGCGCCAGACACGTTCGGTTGTGCCGCGCGCGCCTTCCCGTAGGACACTGCGATGGGCGTGCCCAACGCCGCCGTCAGTGTGTGTACTCGATCGCCCGCGCATCGGCGCGGATTTTGTCCTGATAACTTTGCAGCGCTTTCTTGCGCGTGCGCGCCTCTTCCCGGCTGCCCGTGCGGTCGCCCCCCACCGACAACCCTTCAATATCGCCCTTGTTGGCAAAGACGATGGAAAATTGCGCGACACGGCCGCTGTCAGCATACATGACGATCGAATACAGGCGCGCACCCAGTAACCGTATTGCCGGCCCCGCGTAGGCCCGGTAGCTGCTTTGATACGATGTTTTTGATTCCAGGGGCAGGCGCAGGCGCGCGGCCGCCTCACTGCCGGCGTCGTCCCACAGATTCGTGCCCTGCAGCAGCGGCAGCCCCAGCAGCGCATTCAGCCGCTGCCATGCCGCCGTTGCGGCCTCCTGGCGTGGGGCGGGCATGTGGGCAACGGCGCTACACGTCAGCGCCGCACACGCGCATATCCCCAGCACAGCACGTATGCGCTTTGTTTCACAGCCGTGCCGCGCGCAGCTGTGCCAATTCGTCCGCATTTACGATGCTTACGGGATACCCCCGCGCATCGCACAAATGCAACGCGCCGTCTGCCTGCCGCACCGCCGTGCCCAGCAGCACACCGCGCGGGTCGCGCAGCTCACATACGTCCGGCCTCACCCGCGTCATCGTCACGGGCATGACCGTCCCGTCCTGCAGGGGCACATGCAGCACGGCATTCGTGGCGTTCACCGGCTCAAATGCCAACAAGCCGTTCGGGGGTGGCTCGGCCGCGCCCATCACCGTTTTGCCCGACAGATACTCAATCGTGTTGATCAACACCCCGTCCACAATCATGCAGACCTGGTACACGGGAATTAACACCAGCAGCCACATGATCAGCGACTGCCCCACACGGTTGTACGTGACACTCCCGTTCCAGTCATACAGGGAATTGGTCAACGGAAACCGGCCATAACAGCCCGCCAGCATTGTGGCGCATAGTACCACCGCACACGCTTTTTTCCATAACTGTGTTTGCATTCTCGCTCCTTGTGTTGTTGTTATTATTTGAAGTAACCGTTACTTGCCACAACACTGTTTATACTTTTTGCCGCTGCCACAGGGGCACGGGTCATTGCGGCCGATTTTGGGCTGGGAGCGCACCACCGTGTGCGGGCGCGCCGGCCCGCCCGCCCCGCTGTAGGCCGCATCGCTCATGCGCAAATCCATGTCACGTTGCGACATGGCCTGCGCGCCCTGCAGGGCCGCACTGGCAGCGATCGCCTGTGCCGGCGTGTGCGCGCTGCTCAAATCATCAAAACTGTACGTTGCCCGCGACAAATCAACCAGCTGCTGCGCCCGCTCCGGCACCGTCGTCAACGCGAAGATATTTGTCGAAACTTCACCTGCCAGATTTTCCATCATCGTGGTGAAGAGCGTATGCGCCTCCTTCTTGTATTCCAGCAACGGATCGCGCTGCCCATACGAGCGCAAATACACTGATTCACGCAGACTATCCATCTCATATAAGTGGTCTTTCCAGAATTTGTCGATCGTCGTCAGGAACACAAACCGCTCGAGGCGGCGCACATTCTCTTCGCCTTCAATCTCGCATTTGCGCTTGTAGGCAGCGAAGACCGCATCGCGCACATACGCATGCAGCGCCTGCGCATCACGCACGCGCGCCTTGACGTCCTCATGCGCCAGGCGCACGGGAAAGCGCGCCAGCACCGCCTCCAGAAACGCCTTCACATCCGCGTCGTCCACCTTGTCCTTCTCGCCGCGCTGCACCATGAAATCATCCACAATGTTCCCCGCCGTGTCATCCAAAAACTGCAGCGCGTCATCATGAATGTCATCAGCCTGCAACAGGCGCGCGCGGAAATCATACACGATCGCGCGCTGTTTATTCATCACGTCATCAAATTCCAGCGTGTGTTTGCGGATGCCAAAATTGCGCTGTTCCACGCGTTTTTGCGCATTTTCGATCGAGCGGTTCAGCAACGGATGTTCAAGCTGTTCGCCTTCCTGCATGCCCATGCGTTCCATGATGCGGGCAATGCGTTCAGAGCCGAACAGGCGCATCAAATCGTCTTCCAGCGACACGTAAAAGCGCGATGAACCCGGATCGCCCTGGCGCCCCGCGCGCCCGCGCAGCTGCCGGTCAATGCGCCGTGATTCGTGCCGCTCTGTGCCAATAATGTGCAGGCCGCCCAGCTCGGCCACGCCAGGGCCAAGTTTGATGTCCGTGCCGCGCCCCGCCATGTTCGTGGCGATGGTCACCGCCCCGCGCTGCCCCGCCCGCGCCACAATTTCTGCTTCCTTTTCGTGATGCTTGGCGTTAAGCACACTGTGCGTAATGCCGCGCCGCTGCAGCATGCGGCTTAGCACTTCCGATTGATCCACGGTGATCGTGCCCACCAGCACCGGCTGGCCTTTCTCGTGGCACGCTGCAATCTCATCAATCACGGCATTATACTTCTCGCGCCGTGTTTTGTAGATCACATCGTTCATGTCTTTGCGGATGCACGGCTTGTGCGTCGGTATCACGACGCAATCCAGCTTGTAAATTTGCTGGAACTCATCCGCCTCCGTCTCCGCCGTGCCCGTCATGCCGGCCAGCTTCTTGTACAGCCGGAAGTAATTCTGAATCGTGATCGTCGCGTAGGTTTGCGTTTCGGCTTCAATCTTCACGCCCTCCTTCGCTTCCAGCGCGCTGTGCAGCCCGTCGGAATAGCGCCGCCCCGCCAGAATGCGCCCCGTAAATTCATCCACAATCATCACACGGTTGTCCTGCACCACGTAATCCACATCTTTTTCAAACAAAGTATACGCCCGCAACAGCTGCGACAAATTGTGCAGGCGTTCGCTGGTCTCCTGATACTTGTGTTGAATCGTGGCCTTGAGCTGCGCCTTCTCGTTCAGCGTCAGTGACGTATCGTCGTCTATGCGCTGCACATCGCCAATGATGTCCGGCAGGACAAAACGGTCTTTGTCGCGCGGCGAGAGCTCGGCCAAGCCTTTGTCTGTCAAATGTACCTCGTTCGAGCGCTCGTCCATGGAGAAAAACAAATCTTCAAGAATCTGGTGCATCTCGCGGCGCCGCATGTCGGCGATCAGATCGGCATGAATGCGGTCAATCAGTTTGCGGTGCTTGGGCTCTTCCAGCAGTTTCAGCAGCTGGCGGTGTTTGGGCATGCCCTTTTGCACGATGTACATCAGGCGCCCGGCCCGATACATACTCTCGTCGTCACCCTTCTCCAGCAGCGTGCGTGCATCGCTCAGCATCTTGTTGCACAACTGGCGCTGTTTTTCAACCAGCGCTTCAACCAGCGGCCGAATCTCGGTGTACGTGTGCGCGCGGCTGTAACCGACCGGGCCCGAGATAATCAGCGGGGTGCGCGCCTCGTCAATCAAAATGGAATCAACTTCGTCAACAATCGCGTAATAGTGCCCGCGCTGCACCATGTCTTCCTTGCGCATCGCCATGCCGTGGTCGCGCAGATAATCAAAACCGAATTCGCTGTTCGTCCCATAGGTGATGTCGCAGGCATACTGCCGCCGCCGCTCGTCCGGCCCCATCTGGTTCTGAATACAGCCCACCGTCACACCGAGAAAACGGTACACCCCGCCGTTCCATTGCGCATCGCGCCGCGCCAAATAATCATTCACCGTCACGATGTGTGCCCCTTTGCCCAGCAGCGCGTTCAAATACAGCGGCATAACCGAAACCAGCGTCTTGCCCTCGCCCGTCGCCATTTCCGCAATCGCGCCGCGATGCAGCACGATCGCGCCCAACAGTTGCACATCATACGGCACCATGTTCCAAGTATACGGATGGCCGCACACCTCCCATGTGGCGCCGCACAAGCGCCGGCAGGCATTCTTCACCACCGCAAACGCTTCCGGCATGATCTCATCCAGTGTGGCGCCATGCGCCAGCCGGTCGCGGAATTCATCCGTCTTGGCCTGCAAGGCCGCGTCAGAGAGTTGCGTGTACTGCTCGTCCAGCGCGTTGATCTGCTGCACGACCGGCCACAGCTTCTTGATGATCCGCTGATTGCGGCTGCCGATAATTTTCTTTACGATCCAATTGTACATGCCTGTCCTGCGTTATCCATCGTACGCGCCGCCTGCCAGCCGGCAATCTCCGCCACATGCGGCACCAGCGGGCGCACGAGCTGCTTAATTGCCTGCGCATATTGCCGCATCTCCCACTGCGCGCCCTCGTGGTCGCGCAACTCCAAAAAATGCAGCAAATTGTTCAAATCAACCGTAGCCCAAAATGTCGTCATCACATTCTGCGGCAGCACGCCGCGCGCCTGCTCGCGGCACACGCCCATGGCCAGCAAGCGCTCGAACACCGCCAAGGCGCTGCGGTGGGCTTCGATCATCGCCGCCCGCGCCGCTTCTTGCTGCGCCGCAGGCAGTGTGTCCACCGAGGCCTGGCGGTTGTCCGTGCTTTGCGCCCGCACCTGCGGCGGCACATAGAATTCGATATCAACCTCGGTATAACGGCGGCTGATTTCGTTATACGACCACGTGCGGTGCCGGTGCCACTGGCTGCGCACAAACAGCGGGCAGTGCACCACAAACGTAAACACTATGTGTTCCAGCGGGCTGGTGTGGCGGTTCTCGATCAAATAGCGCAACAGCACGACGTCGCGTTGCGACAGCGCCGAGACAAATTTGCCAAACGAGACCCGCGCCGCGTTTACCAGCGTGGTCTCGTCGCCCATCACATTCAACAGCCCAACCCAGCCCTGCCCGCCCAGCACCTTGACGTGGCGCTCAGGCGGCACATTCGCCCTGTGAGCCGCAGGTTTGTTTTCGGTTGCCATGCCTTCCTTGCCTAATTACTGCCGCATCGCGCGCCGCACGCGCAACGCAGCCATTGTTTAACCTTTCATATTGTAGCAGGAACCCGCCCGCAATGCAATTTTTCTTGGATCCAGCAATAAGGAGATCCGCCGGCCTCGGCGGCCTTGTATGCAGCCCCTCCATTTTCTGGAGGGCCGCCGGCCTCGGCGGCCTGATGCGCGCGGGGTACAAGGGCAACGGGGCCGTTGCCCCTCCGCGCCTATGTCATTAGTCGCCGGATCTAGACTGCGAACATTTTTGACTCCGCGCCGCGCTTCTGCTATAATTCTAGCTGTGAAAACTGACTGGCTTGAAAAATGGGCGCATCTCTTGGTGCACCATGCGATTCGTGTTTCCAAAGGCAGCGTGATTAAAGTACGCGGCACGGTGGAAGCACGCCCGTTGATTTCCGCCATTTACACCGAGCTCTTGCGGGCGGGCGCACATCCGCGCGTCACGGCGGCCTTGCCCGAACTGACGCATCTGTTCTACACCCACGCCAGCAACGCCCAGCTAGGCTATCTCTCGCCCCTCGATCTCCACGAAGCCCGCAAGGTGGACGGCTTTATCACCATCAAAAGCGATGTCAATACCCGCGAACTCAGCGCCGTCCCGCCAGAAAAACAAGTGTTGACGGCCAAAGCCGCCAAGCCGCTCTCCGATATCATCATCGCCAAAGACAACTGGACGCTCACGCTCTTTCCCACGCCGGCCTACGCGCAAGATGCCGACATGGCGCTGAGCGAGCTCGAAGAGTTTGTCGGCAAGGCCATGTTCCTTGACACGCCCGATCCGGTGGCCGCGTGGAAAAAACAAGAACGCTGGCAAGCCACGCTGGCGCGCCGGCTCAACGCCACAAAAACAGTCCGCATTGTCGGCCAAGACACGGATATCTCGCTCAGCGTGGCCGGCCGCACCGCGCTCAATGATGCCGGCCATCACAACATCCCCGGCGGCGAAGTCTTCACCGCGCCGGTGGAATCCAGCGCCGAAGGCCGTATTCGCTACACCTATCCCGTTGTCGCTTACGGGCGCGAGATCAGCGGCATTTATCTCGAATTTTCGCGCGGCAAAGTCGTCAAAGCTAGTGCAGACAAACATGAAGCCTTTTTGCACAAGATGCTGGATATGGATGTCGGCGCGCGCTACCTGGGCGAGCTCGGCATCGGCACCAATTACAGCATCCAGCGCTTCGTGCGCAACATTTTGTTTGATGAAAAAATCGGCGGCAGCGTGCACCTGGCTGTCGGCCGCAGTTATCCCACGTGCGGCGGCGTCAATAAGTCTGCGTTGCACTGGGATATGATCAAAGACCTGCGCCAGGGCGGCATGCTGTACTTTGACGGGAAACTGGTCCAGCGGAACGGACAATTTCTAATCTGAACGGCAGGACGGTGCGATGAAAACGTTCATGATGATACAGGCGCTTCTGATGGCCGCGGCACTGGCGCAGGCGGCGCACGATGTCATTTATCTGAAGACCAAGAAGAAACTGGCCGGCTCCGTCACCAACATCACTGAGCGCGGCTTAAGCATCCGCACGTCGCAAGGTTTGTTTACGTATCCGTGGGAGGCGCTGCACGAACAGTCGCTCAAAATTTACAATCCGCCCATGTACGAGAAAATCATGGAGCAGCGGCGCAAGGCGTTTGAAGAACGCAAACGCAAAGAGGGCTTGGTGCAATACAAAGGCAAATGGATGACCCCCAAGCAAAAAGAGACCGCCGAAATGATTGACAAGGGCATGGAGCTGTTTGAGGGCAAATGGACGCCCACCGGCGAAGTCGCGGAGATCAAATTCCGCCGCCAAATGGAAGCCGAAGGCAAAGTGGAGTACAAGGGCAAATGGTATACGCAAGCCGAGCTGGCCGAAGTAAAAGAGATGGAAAAGAACCGCGGCATTAAAGTGGGCATGACGGAAAAGGAAGTCATCGCCGCGTGGGGCAAGCCCGAGCGCCGCAAGGCCTCGGATTCCTTCAAAGCCCAGCAAATGGAAATGTGGTTCTATCCCCATGAAGAAGAAAACACGGAAGACCGCCTGTTGTTCAAAATGGGCGTGCTCAGCCAAATTGAACTCGGACAACCATTATCAGAATAACCAGCGGAGAACTCACATGTCTCGTCATCCCAGTTTTGGCAAAGTTGGCCTCGCAAAGAAACGCAACGTCCTGAAGCGCTTTCAGCGCATTGATCAGTTGAAGAAGCAAGGGCGCTTCAAGGAAGGCGATTCCGTCTACGGCCTGCCCAAAACCAAGCCACAAGAGTGAGCCGGCCAATGAGAATCCCGGTGATTGCAGGCAACTGGAAAATGCACAAAACCGTCGCCGAAGCGGTGGCCATGGTCAACGACTTGAAGCAGCGCCTGGCCGGCCTGAACGGTGTGAAGGCCGTGGTATGCCCGCCCTTCCTGGCGGTCAAATCTGTCGCGGATGCGCTGGCCGGCACGCCCATCGGCGTTGGCGCACAGGATTGCTTTTGGGAAAGCAGCGGCGCGTTCACCGGCGCAGTCAGCCCCGAAATGATCAAAGAAGCCGGCGCTTCCTACGTCATCATCGGCCACAGCGAACGCCGCCAATATTTTCACGAGACGAACGAGACCGTCAATAAAAAAGTCAAAAAGGCCTTGGCCGCCGGCCTCACGCCCATTGTGTGCGTCGGCGAAACACTGGCAGAACGCGAGGCGGGCACGACCGAACGTGTGGTAGATGATCATGTGACGAACGGGCTCGCCGGGCTGAGCGCCGCCGATGCCGCCCGCTGTATCATCGCCTACGAGCCCGTCTGGGCCATCGGCACCGGCAAAACCGCCACGCCGCAACAGGCTCAAGAAGTGCATGCCTTCATCCGCACGCGCCTGGCGCAGCTCTGGGACTGCGCGACGGCCGATGCCATCATCATTCAGTATGGCGGCAGTGTCAAGCCGGACAATGTAAAAGAACTGATGGCCCAGCCGGACATTGACGGCGCGCTGGTCGGCGGCGCCAGCCTCGACGCGGCGTCATTCGAAAAGCTCGTCAAGTTCCACTAACTCCTAGTCCGGCGACTAGCAACATAAGCGTGGAGGGGCAGCGGCCTCGCTGCCCTTTTACCCCGTGCACATCAGGCCGCCGAGGCCAGCGTCCCTCTCTAGTCGCCGGATCTACGAACTTCCCAGCGCCGGCGCGGCGGCCGCCTGCTGGGAGCGCCGGCATCTTGCCGGCTTCATGCCCCGCAGAAATGCATCCGCCGGGCATGTGTAATCTGATGTTCGCGTCCGTCCACACCAAATGTCCAACGTCCAATGATAACGTTATCATTCGACACAAAATGTTGATTGCACACGACACAAAATGTCAAATGAAAAATGACCAATGGGGCTGGGACATGGGTGGGATGCCGGCCAGACGGCCAGCGCTGCCACGCGGCGCTCCCAGCGCTGCGTTCCTGCAACAAGTGCAGCTTGGAATGTACACGCGCGTGCCCGGCGCAAATCTTATTCTTTGTCACTGGGTGGCAGGAGCGCCGTAATCGCATCAATAGTGGCCTGCAGGGCGCCTTGCTGCGAGCGGATGAAGGCCTGGCCGCGCGCGGCGAGGTGCGCGGCGCGTTCCGGCGCGATCCACAAATCAATCAGCGCGGCGGCCAGCTCTTCGGGAGTGCGCACCAGCAGCGCGCCGCCGTGTTCCACGAGGACATCCGCAATGCCACGGAAATTGGCCGTATACGGCCCGTACAAGGTGGGCACACCAAGTCCAACTGGTTCAAGCATGTTCTGGCCGCCGCCGGGCGGAAACATGCTCTTGCCGACATAAGCCGCGCGTGCCAGCGTGTAGAAGCGGCCTAGTTCACCAATCGTATCAAGAATAAACACGTCTGTGCGCGGCGACGTGAACTGTTCGCGCAAGCTGCGGCGGCGGGGCACATAGCCGCGCGATGCCACCAGGGCGGCAATGTCGGCGCCACGCTCAGGATGGCGCGGCACGATGATCAGCGCCGCGTCTGCAACACGCTGCCGCACGCGCTCCCAGACGTCCAGCATCACGGCGTCTTCACACCCAGTTTTATCGAGCGCGGCAGCGAGGAAAACGGGCGTCCCGGGCGGCAAACCGATTTCGGCGGCGAGCGCCGCGTCGGGCGCGGGGTGTGCAACGATACGCGCGGCGTCAAATTTGATGTTGCCGGTGACCTGCACGCGTTCCGGCGGCGCGCCAAGCGCAACAATGCGTTCTGCATCAAGCGTGGTTTGCATGTTGAAGCGCGCAATGCGGCTCAAAATGTCGCGCATGAACGGTTTGACAAGACTATAGCGCCGGAATGACGTGGCTGAAATACGGCCGTTGACAAGGATGCATGGCACACGCTCGCGGCTGAGATTGTAGATAAAGTTCGGCCAAATCTCCGTTTCGGCGATGATGACAAGTTGCGGGTGCACGGCGCGCACGGCCCGGCGCATGACGTGCCACCATTCAAAGGGGAAATAGAACAGAATATCCTCTGGAGCAAGGCGTTGGCGTGCCAGCGCGTAGCCCGTGAGCGTGGTGACTGACACGACAAATTGGTGGTGAGGATAGTACGGGCGCAGGCGCTGCAACACGGTGAAGGCCAGATTGAACTCCCCGACCGACACGGCATGAATCCAGATGTTGGGCCGCGCGGCCAGGCGCGCTTCGAGCGCCGCGATGCCGCGCCCCATGCGCGCGGCGAAGTTGGCGCGGTACTTGGGCGACAAGGCCACATACGCCCCCCATAGCGGCGCCGTAATAACCCCCAAGGCCGTGCCGATGGCGTTATACGCCCAGCAGTACCACGAGCGCTCGCCCGGCGCTCTTCCCCCGGCTCCAGCTTCACGCGCATGTGCCGCTGTCATCAGTGCAATATGGTGCGTGCCATGAGCGAAAAATTCGAAAACACAAAATTGTGGACCTGCTGGCCGTTGAACAGGTAGCGCCGCTCAACGCGCGCAGAGATGGACGTGAACACTTCGTACGGGATGGTCTCCATCTGCCGCGCCAGTTCAAACACGGTGATTTCGTCATCAAGCTGGCGGCCGAGCAGAACCACTTCATCGCCCACCATGACGTCATTAACGAGGCCAATGTCAACGGTGGTTTGGTCCATGCTGATGCGCCCGACGACGGGGTAGCGCATGCCGCGGATGAGGACGTGGGCGCGCCCGGCGAGAATGCGGCGGTAGCCGTCGCCATAGCCCACTTCAATCGTGGCGATTTTTGTGCGCTTGGCCACTTTGTGCATGGCGCCATAGCCGATGGCCTGGCCCGGGCGTACTTCCTTGATGAATGTCACCTGCGTTTTCCAACTTAGCAGCGGCGTGCATGCCATGCCTTTGCGCACGATGCCATCCTCGGCGGGATACGCGCCGTAAAGCAGAATCCCCGGGCGCACCATGTCATAATCGGAATGCGCAAGGTTGAGAACCCCGCCGCTGTTGGAGATGTGTTTCAACGGCACGACAATGCCGTGATCGCGCAGGTGCTTGATGACGCGTTTGAAGCGGTCGTGCTGGCCGATCGCATAGTTAATATCGTCCTCGTCGGCGGTGGCATAATGGCTCATCAATCCCTCAATTTCCAAATTGCTGAGCTGCACGGCGGCGAGAATGTCATCCAATCCGTGCTCCGCATCAAAGCCAATGCGCCCCATGCCAGTGTCAATTTTGAGATGGACAGGAATGCGTACATGCAGGCGGCGCGCGGCGTCATTCATCTGCCGTGCGTTTTCCAGATCAACAATAATGGGGCGGATGCGATGCACAAAAAGCGCCTTGACATCGTCTGGTTCAGACGGGCCGAGAATGAGAATGCTGGCTTCCGGGACGTAGGCCTTGATCTCCAGCGCTTCGCGCAGGGTGGCCAGCCCGAGCCAGTCTATGCCAAACTCGTATGCGGCTTTGGCAATGGCTTCGAGGCCGTGCCCGTACGCATTGGCCTTGAGCGGCAAGAGCAGCTTGCAGTGTGCGGGCACAGCAGCGCGCACCGCCGCGATGTTGTCGCGCAGTGCGTTCAAATTGATCTCAGCCCAGGAGTAATACATCGTTGTTCTAAACCGTTAGGCGTGCCGGCTTACCCACGGGTTGCCGGGCACCCAAAAACGCGCGTGCAGCTCCGTGCCCGCGCTGATGCCGATGCGCGGCCCGGCCTGCCACGGCAACGGCGCGTGCTCCGGCGCGTGCATGCGCAGGGCACCTTCCCAGAGCGGCACGCCGTTGTGCCGCCCGGTAATGCCCAGCGCCGCGCAGAGTTTGCCGGGGCCGTTTGTCAGCCCGTACCCGCGCACGCCGCCGCGCCGCCGCGCCATCTGCGCCACGCCATAGAGCGGCTCGAGTGCGCGAATGAGCACGGCCGAACCCGTGCCTTCAGCTTCCGTCACGGCGTTAAGCAGCCAGTGATTGCCGTAACAGAAATACACATACGCATGGCCCGGCGGCCCGAACATCGTGGCGTTGCGGCGCGTCTTGCCGCGCCACGTGTGGCACGCGGGATCAAGGTGCGCAAAGTAGGCTTCCGTCTCCACAATGCGCCCGCCGCACAGCACGCCGCGCCGCTCATGCACGAGCAGCGCGCCCAGCAATTCACGCGCCACCACGTCCGGCGGCCGGTTGTAAAATGCAACTGGCAACACGGGCGTTGTCATTGAAGTATTATAGCAGCCCACGGCGCGCAGGTCAACTGGCCGGCTGTTCCCATATCCGGCGATTAGCGCACAACACTTTCACAAGTGCGGTGGTATTAATGGGCTGCGTTCTGCTGCGGATCTTCCGGAGAGTTTTTTACATAATTTGTTTAAGGAGAATGATTTACGTAATTTTCGCGGTCATTGTGTGCACACTATTGTTGGGCCACCGTGAAAAAGGGCGCTGTGGTGTGCTTGATTTCGCGCGTATGGGGCTGTGCGTTGGGCTGGCGTGTTGCGCCCCCTTGGGGCTAGTGCACAGAATATGCTGCATAATTTACGTCGCTATGTATAGTTGGTTACCTTGCACTAATAGCTCACGTCCAACAAGGTACGCGACCAGTCTCTCATTTCAGGCGCCGCGCGGTAAAACTGTATCTGTCTCAGCACATCACTGTAGGCCGTACGCTCAACCTCTCCGGCGTCCATCATACGCTGCAGCCGTTCTTCCGCTTCCGCATAGCGCCCCGCGTTGGCCAACGCTTCTACTAACGTCACTTCCACCCCGGCACGCCTGCAGGTACGGCGCTCCGGCGCCTCCCGTTTCCACCACGTCAGCGCCGCTTCGGCTGCCGCAACACTCTCCGCCCATTTTCTTTCCTGCGCGTACAACGTTGACAGATTCTGGTATGCCCCCACAAGATGCCGTGCCGAAGGCTCTTTCTGCTCGAGCTGCTCCTTTATAATTGTTTGCAGATGCCTTATTCCGCGCGCATACGCTTTGTGCCACAACGCGGCATAGCCAAGAATCACCATCGCTTCATGCCGTTCATTCACTGTCCTCGCGTGCTCTGTCCAACCCAAGGCGCCGCTTTGGGCTGTGTTATTACGCCCCGTTGGGGCGGTGTAACACAGCGTGTCTTTTTGAGTTGTTATTGGTCTTTTGGGAGATGTCTGCGCCTGTGGATTCTGCGCGAACGCTCTCTGGCATCAGTATTGTTTCCCGCTGCGGGCGGGCATTTTCCGGCGCAGGCGGCTTGCCGCAGCCCGCCAGCACGGCCAGCGCCAGCGCGGCGGAGATGTGATAACGCATACGGTTGTGTTCGCCACAGTTTTGGCTGTAAATAGCTGTTCGCATGATGTTCCTGTAGCGTGTGTTATCGACACCGCAGGCGCGGCGCGCCACACGTCTGCGCGGCAAGCCGCCGCGTCAGGCCGGTGTTCAGCGTTGCTTGGTTGAGGAGCCCGGGATGGTAACGTTGTCAAACAATCCGCGAATCATTTTGACGCCGCTATCCACTTCTTTGCGAAGGGAATCCGTGGGGATTTTATCGATAACATCTTGCAGCATGCTGCGGGGGTCCACGCCGAGCACGGGCATAAACTTGTCCAGCAAACTGGTGTAGGAGACGCCAATGTTGGGATCGGCGAGCGGGCCGGTAATGGGAATGGGCAGGGGCAGGTCATAATAGCGGCCGATTTGGCTGGAGAAGGGCAGTTTGTTGTCGAACAAGTCCGTGATGCCTTTGCCGGTGAGGGCGAGATGCAACATCAGATCGAGCTGCTGTTGCAGCGTAGCGGTGCCGCGCAGGTTGACGCGCGCCAGCGGGCCTTGCAGGGCGATGGACGCAACGTGAACGATGCCGGTGAGAATCTGCAAGCGTGCCTGGCCGTCGCCAAAGCTGTAATTTTCGAGCGTTTCGAGGCGCAGCGCGCGGCCTACGTCCGACAGCACGGGGATGTTCATTAAACGTCCGTCCAGCATGCCGGCGCTGATCGAGCCGCGCAGGTATTGGCAGAGATTGGTCATGCGGATGCCCTGCCCAGAGAGCGACGCGTCTGCCACCAGCAGGCCGTCAACCGTGTCACGGCGCTGCGGAGCAAAGGTATTGACGATGGGCAGCAGCGGCAGATTGGTGACGGCCAGCGCGACGTGGTAGGTGTAGCCGGTGACGCCTAAATCTACATCAGCAGAGAGAGTGACGCGGCCGCTGTTGACGCGCAGATCGGGCGTGCGCAGGCTGAGTTGTGCGTCTTTGAGAACGGCATCAAGATAGAGCGGCATGACAAGCAGCTCGCGGGCGCGGAGTTCTTCGATGCGCACGCGCACGGTGGTGTCACGGCCCTGCACGGGAACGGGCGGCGGTTCCGGCGGCTCGGCGGGCGCGGTCGTTGGCTGTGGAGAGGCATTTTTGTTTTGCGCGGGCTTAGTGGAAGTTTTTTTCGCAGCTGGCGCGGCGGCCGGCATGAAGGTGTCAAGCAACACCGTGGCATCGAACTGCGGTGAGTTGAGCGCCAGCGTGCTGGGCACGTTGGTTGGCGCCAGCATGACTTCGCCGGAGAGACTGAGTTGATTGTCGGTAAAGCGCGCGGGCTGGAGGTTCAGCGTACAGCGGTGCAGGCGCAGCAGATCAGGGCGCAGCGCAGCATGCAGGTTGAGGGCAAGCTTATCCCACTCATCGCGCGCGCGGCGGGCCGCATTCTCGACGGCGAGGACGAGGCCGATTTGTTGTGCCACGCGGCTGGCGTCGGCCTTTTCGGTCAGCATCTGCAGCGTAATGTCAAGCGCAGCAAGGCGTGGATTTTGTTTTTGAGGATCAAGCAGCGGCTGCAGCAGGCTGCCAGAGAGTTTCGAGATGGCCAGGGCGATGCGATTGGTGCCGCTGGCCATGTCATAGAAGCCGCCGGCGGCGATTTGGCCGGCGGGCACGTTGTCGGAGGCCAGCTGCGCGCTAACGCGCTGCAAGGCGATGAACTGCATCTGGCGGGCTTCCGCGGCATAATTCATCGTCAAGTCGAGATCATGCCAGTGCGCCTCATTGATGCGCAGGTTGAGATCGCCGATATTAAGCGCGCCGCGCACGGCGAGCGACTTGCCAAATTCGATCACGTCGCATTCGACGCGCGCGCTGCAGACGCCGCCGTGGATACGCGCGGCGCCGCCGCCCATGAAGGCATTCAGTTGTGCCAACCCAAGGCGGTCGAGCACGATGTCCAGCGTGGCTTTTTCAGCGGCGGCCCGGCGGGCAGAGTCCTTCCAAAAGAGGGTGATGGGCTGCAGGGCGCGCGCGGTGAAGAAGGCGCGCTGGTTCTGTGCGGCGGCGATGTTGAGTTCTGGGAGCGCGAGCTGGCCGGCGCGCGCGTCAATGGCCGCTGCAGCACGCGCTTCAAGATCAAACGGGGCGAGCTCGGTGCCGTCCGCGCCGCGCACGCGCACGTTGTGTACCGTGGCAGCGAGGCGCGCATCAACCGCGTGTTCAGCACCCCGTGCGTGCGTGGCCAGCGCAATGTCAACTTTTGTGCCGCTGACGTCGAGCATCTTGTGCGGCCCGAGCAGCGCCTGCCACAGCGGGCTGGAATTCACTTTCACCACGAGATTGTTGATCGTCTCCTGGCGCGCGGCGTCCACCATGCCTGTGATGGATACATAGGCCAGCAGCGCCTCGTTCCAGCGCACGCTGGCATCGCACTGCGTCAGATCGAACGCGGCGGGGCCGCGCCGGTGGAGGCAGAGAGAAAACAGCGCGGCCAGCGGTTGCACATCCATGTTGTTAATGCGCCCCGCGATATTGGAGACCGCCACCTCCAGCGCTAGGGACGAGGGAATGACCGTCTCATCGAGGCGCGTATCAAGCCGCAGTGCCAGCGGCAGGCGCGAGAGCACCATGTCTTTGCCGTCGGTCAATGCCACGGTGGCATCCAGCGTGACAACACCGCGGCGGTGCGGGCCAATGCGTTCCGCGCTGAGGTTAAGGCCGCTGATGTCGGCGTGGGTGCCCTTGTGGTCAATGTAGGTACAGCGCGCGTTGCGGATGCGCAGTTCGCCGATGCTGAGTGGGACGGGGATGCGGGGCAGGCCGGCGGGAGCAGACGGTTCTTCGGCGCGTGGCGGCGGCGGCGCCGGCGGGCGCGGTGCAGGGGCGGCCGGCGGCGCTGCCTTGCGCGCCGCCAACCCAATCACGGGCCGGTCAATGATGATACGGTCAATCTGCGGCGTGCGGCTCAATAATGACGCCAGATGATAGTGTACATCAAGCGACTTGACATCTACGAGGATGTTGCTGGCCGTGCCGTCCGGCGTCACTTCGCGCACGCTTAAGCCTTCCAGCGCGAGTGATGACCAAATGCGCAGCCGCCATGACGTCAGCGCAATGTGCACCGGACTGTTGCGGTTGACCATTGGCAACACGACCGACCGCACGATAAATGACGAATGCACCGCCGCGACAGCGAGCAGCGCGAATACCAGCAGGGCCACAACAGCGATGGCCAGTACACGCAGCAACCGTTTGATCCAGCGTTTCATTGTGTGAAATCTCCAGCATGGAGAATTATATACGTGGGCAGCCCTTTTACGCCGAAGTATGCCAGCACGTCCTTGGCGGGCGCCTGCGTGGGCGCTTCCGCGGCGTACTTTATTTTGACGTAGCCGGCCAAGTGTTCATTCACGCGCGCATCGCGGAATGTTGTGGCATCCATGGCGAGACAATTCTTGCACCACGAGGCCCAGAAATCCAGCAGGACGGGCTGCCCGTTTTGGCGCGCCACTGCCAGGCCCTCTTCCAGCGAGGTGAACCACCCGTCATGTGCCGCGCCGGCTGCGCCCCCTGCGCTGGCCGCGCCGGCCCGTTGCGCCCGCAGCAGCCGCACGCCCTCATAGCCATACCACAGCGCCATAACAAAAATCAGCGCGCTGAAAAGATATTTGATGTTGTTCATCCATGCGCCCGGTTTCGGCAAGAGCGCCAGCCCGCCGCCCGCCAGCGGCCACGGCAAGGCCATGCCAACCCCGAGCACAAACGGCAACACCATGCCGGCCCACACGCCGCGCGCATACAAATCCATCGCGACCACCAGTACTTGAATCACCACCGGCGCCACGCACGCGCCCGCCAGCAACGCCGCCACACAGCCCAGCACAAATGCCGCGATGAATGAGCCGCGTTTGGGCACGGCGCCCAGCCGCCCGCGAAAGCGCGTGAAATCAATCGTCACAATGCCACACATGGCCAGCGCCAACACACCAAAAAGCACGGCAATGCCAAGATTAAACCAGGGTGAAGAATTGAGCGCACCAAACTGTGCACCCGTTAACGCCACCACGATGCCAAGAACCCCGTACGCAAGCGCCATTCCGGCCCCGTATACCGCGCCAAGCGCAAAACCGCGCCGCCGCGAACCGGCCTGCGCGCCTGCGCCAATAATAGCCAGATTAACCGGGATCATCGGCAGCACGCATGGCGTGAGATTGAGCGCCAGGCCGCCGAGCAGAATAATAATCAGCGACCACCAGATGCCGTGCCGTTGGAAGCGGCTGATGGCAGATTCTTCGGGCGGCGCGCCGCCTTCTGCGCGCGCCAGCAAGGCAAGAAACTCACGTGGCTTCATGTAGCCCGCGCCGGTGGCTACGATACGGAACTGTGCCGCCAGCGCCTGCCACGGCGCGGCGCTGCCTGAAGCGGCCGGGCGGGCCGCATCGCGCGCGGTAATCAGCCCATCGGCGGCAACCAAAAACTCCCGCGTTTCCGGCGGATAGCAGATGAGCTCCGCGCTGCTGCAGCCCTGATAGCGCACCGTCACCGCCGCCGCCGTGGGCGCGCCGGCCAGCAGATAGCGCGCAGTGAAATTTTCAGGATACAGCGCCGCCTCTTCCTGGGTGAGCGGATCATGTTTTACCACCGGCGCAGGCACCTCGAGGGGCACAAGCTGGAATGGCGCAGCTACATCCACATGCACCATGTGGGCATAGAGGTAATGCCGCGGCGCGATGGTGAACGACACGGCCAGCACACGGCCGGAAGGCGTTACCGCGCTGCTTTCCATGCGGACATCAAACGGCACGGCCGCGCAGATTGCTGTACCGCACATGCACACCACACTCGCGATGCACGCACGGATGAAGGCCGTATTCTTCATAGGCGTTTGCACGCGCCGCAGCCGCCGGAAGGGCAGCTGGGCAGTTGGTCTTTCATGCCGCATCCTGTGGGCGCGCCGGAATGAACGGCAAATGAAGTCAACTGCGGTGTTAATTCACGGCTGTTGCAGTGCGGGCAGCGTTGTGTGCCGCGCTCTTTGAAACTGTCAACGAACAGCTCTGATTCTTTGCCGCAGGTACGGCAGTGATAGGCATAGATTGGCATAACTGGTTAAGGAGCATGATTATTTGCGGTGCGGCGGGATTGTGCCGGGCGCTAGGAGTTTTGTTTCTATCATAAACGCCAGCCGGTCGGGCTTGGTGGTGCCCACGAGGCGGTAGTGCTCGCGCCCGCCGCGCATAAACACAAAGGTAGGAACAGAGAGAATGGTGTACTGCGGTTCAAGCGCGCGCAACGCGGGCTTGCTGATGTCCGCGCCCACCACGCACACGCGCCCGGCATAGTCGCGCGCCATGCGGTGCAGGGCGGGCAACATCATCACGCACGGCGCGGATGTTCGCTGGTAAAACATGACCAACACCGGCAGCGCGTTGCTAAGCACTTCCCGCGCGAATTCAGCGGGTTCTTCGAGCGCGAAGACTTCGCCCGTCACGCTGGTGCGCACCGGCGGGGCAGCCGCCACGGCGCCGGTTGCCATCATCGCGGGCGGCGGCGCGGAGGACAGCACGTTGCCGGGCGTCTCACGCGAACATGCGTGCAACCCCAGCAGCAGCATGACAGCGCATGCGCACGCGCCGCACTTCCCATGTATCAGCAAGGCGCCCATACCCATCACACAGCCTTACTGACAGCCTCCACACGGCGGGGGGCAGGGCTTCTTGCATGGTTGCGCACATGAGCCGCCCTTCTTCCGGCCTGTGCCGCCTTTCTTCGGCTCAAGCGGAATATTGCCCTGCTCAGGATTCACATACGTCTTATTTGTCGGCGGAATCCATTGCGCGTCCCAGACAAAATCCGGCACGATGTCCTTGTAGTACAATCCTTTGCCCGTCAGCCCGAATGCCAGCACGTCTGTAACGCCGGCCAGCTCGCGCCAGGTGGTCAAAAAAGCGCCTTTGACGGGGCCCGTGAGAAAGCCCACCACTGGGATGCGCGCGTTTTCATACACCAGGCCGCGCGGAATTTCCAGCCAGCCAGCCACCACATTGGCAAAACCACGCGCAATGCCATACGCAGGATTAATCGGTTTGCTGTCCGCCGCTTTGGCGCGGCGCGGCCCGCCCGCCACGGCCATGCACGCACATAGCATCATGGCGGTCATACATGCAACTAGTTTCATATCGCTCCTCGCGGTTATGATTATGCGCGCCGCCCGCGGCGGCCGCGCGGGTCCTCTGCTGGTATACTGCTCTGCTCTATTTTACCAATCCAACGCCGTATTTGCAACCATTCCGCGTCCCTAGTTCGGCGCCTAGGGAGGGCCGCCGGCCCCGGCGGCCTGATGCGCGCAGGGCACAAAGGCAGCAAGGCCGTTGCCCCTCCACGCCGGTGTCATGAGTCGCCGGATCTGGGCGTCCGCCTCGTTTTTGCTATACTAGTGCGACAGCTATTACGGACTAACCACAATGATATGAGGACCGATGATGGCACAGAATGATCAGGACACCGCACGCAGTGATTTGTTTGTCCAATTTGTGTTTGGGCTGATGCAATCGGGCATGATGCAACTGGGCAAACTGATGAACCCAGTGACGCAGAAGCTGGACAAAGACTTGCCCGCCGCGCAAAGCACAATTGACCTGTTGATCATGCTGCGCGAGAAAACGCGCGGTAATTTAAACAAGACGGAAAACGATTTGCTTAACGGCGCCATTTCCTCACTGCAACTGAATTACGTGGACGAAGTGGAAGCGGCATCACAACAATCCGCGCAGCCCGCGCCGGAGAAGGCCGATGGCACCCCAGAGAAAACGGCCTGAGCGGCGTGGGGCGGGCGCTGCGCCGCGTGTCGTCCGTGCGCCGCGCGCAGCATACGCCCAGTGCGTGGCTTGGCGCGCACAAGGACTGCGCGTGGCGCTTGTGCCGACGATGGGCGCGCTGCACGCCGGGCATTTTTCGCTTGTGCGCGCGGCGCGGCGGCGTGCCGACAAAGTCGTCGTTTCGATTTTCGTCAATCCCACTCAGTTTGGGCCGAAGGAAGATTATGCGACGTATCCGCGGCCGTTTGCTGCTGATTGCGCGGCGTGCGCGGCGGCCGGTGTGGATTTGATTTTTGCGCCGCGGCCGGGCGACATGTATCCCGCGCCGTATTCCACGTGGGTTGAGGAAACGGCCCTGTCCCAGCATTTGTGCGGCCTGCGGCGCCCGGGGCATTTCCGCGGCGTCTGCACCGTGGTGCTCAAGCTTTTTCACATTATTCAGCCGCACATGGCCATGTTTGGCCAAAAAGACGCGCAACAAGCCTTGATCATTCGGCGTATGGTGCGCGACTTGAACGTGCCCGTGCAGGTGGCAGTGTGCCCCGTCGTGCGCGAACGCGATGGCGTGGCGCTGAGCTCGCGCAACGTCTATTTGAGCGCGGCAGAACGCGCGGCGGCGCCGGCCATTTACGCCGCCTTGCGCCGCGTCAGGGAATGGCACCGGCGCGGCTGGAGCTGTGCGCGCATCCGCACCGCGCTGGAACACGCCCTGGCCGCCATTCCCGGCGCGCGCGTGGATTATGCCGCGGTCGTAGATGAAGCCACGTTGGAAGACATTAAGACCGCGCACCACGGCCAGCGCGTCCTTGTCGCCGTGGCTGTCTTCATCGGCACCACGCGCCTGATTGACAACCTCCGGTTGATATGGTAACGTTATCATGCCCGGACGAGCCCGCTGAGCTGTGCTGGGATGCGGCGGCGAGGGAGGGCCGCCGGCCCCGGCGGCCTGATGCGCGCGAGGCACACGGGCAGCGTAGCCGCTGCCCCTCCACGCCCCTGTCGCTCGCCGCCGGATTCAGGCGTGCCCACCACTTGACCCCCACGCTCCAGTTTACTACAATGACACCGTGAGCAACATGCTTGTGTTCATGGTATTCTCCGCGCCGCACGCCCATGTACGACGTTCCGCGGGCTGACGCGCCAGAGCGCGGCTGTGTGGTTGGCTTTGCCATCCCCGGCAACATGCTCGGCGCGCGCAATGTCAGCATGGATGAATTGCGCGCGCTTGCCGCCACTGCCCGTGTGGAAACAGTCGTGGAACTGATCTGCACGCGGGCCGGCGTCTCGCCCGCCTATTTCATCGGCAGCGGTAAAGCCCAGGAACTCGCGGCGTTGTGCCGCCAGCACGACTTGCACTTGGTCATTTTCGACCACGACCTCTCGCCGGTGCAGACGCGCAACCTTGAACAGCTAACCGGCGCAAAAATCATTGACCGCACCGGGCTGATCCTGCACATTTTTGCCCAGCGCGCCCGCACGCGCGAAGGCAAGCTGCAGGTCGAACTGGCCCAGCTTGAGTATATGCTGCCGCGCCTGACACGCTTGTGGACGCACCTCTCGCGCCAATATGGCGGGCTGGGCACGCGCGGCCCCGGCGAAACGCAGCTGGAAGTAGACCGCCGCCGCGTCCAGGCGCGCATCCGTAACGCCCGCATCCAGCTTGCCAGTGTGCAACGCCAGCGCGCCCAACAACGCAAACACCGCCAGCACAGTGACATCCCCGTCGTCGCTCTTGTCGGCTACACCAATGCGGGTAAATCTACCTTGCTGCACATCCTCACGCATGCGGATGTGCTGATTGAAGACAAGCTCTTTGCCACCCTGGATCCCACGGCCCGCCAGTATCACTTGCCGAGCGGTGAGCGGTGTATCTTCGTTGATACGGTCGGGTTCATCCGCAATCTGCCGCACAGCTTGGTGGAGGCCTTCAAAGCCACCCTCGAAGAAGTCTGCCAGGCCGATGTCTTGCTCCATATCGCAGATGCCACCGCCCCAGACCTCGCCGCCCAAATTGAAGCCGTCCACGCGGTCTTGCGCGAACTCGACGCCGACGACAAGCCGCAAATCCTGGTTCTCAACAAAGTTGATCTGCTCTCGCATCGCGCGCGTAAAGACGTGCAGGATACTTATCCGGACGCGGTGTGCATTTCGGCGCAGTACCGCTATGGCTTCAGCGACATGTTTGCGCGTCTGCGCGCGGTGGCCCCCGGGCCGCGCCGGCACCTGCATCTGCGCTTGCCACCCCACAAGTCGCTTATCCTCAGCCGCCTCTACGCCCACGGCAAAGTGGTGCACGTCAGCTATCATGACGATTGTATACTGGTAGAAGCGCTGGTGCCCGATACGCTGCTCGATGTCGTGCGTAAATATCGCATCAAGGAGCCGCAGCCATGAGAAACATCAACCGGCGCCAAACCATCGCCACGCTGCGCCGCCAGCGCCCCGTGCGGCCAACAGCCAAACCAAAATCCACGCCTCCAACCCCAAAACCCCCGCGGCCGCGCTAGCGCGGCGGCATGCCCGCTTCGTTCCCCGGCGCGCGCCGCCCGCGCACGCGCTCAAAAAATGTCTGCAGCACCGCTTTGCATTCTTGTTCAAGCACGCCCTCAATCACCGCCACTTTGTGGATATTCTTGGGATACTGTACAATACCAAAATTGGAGAGCGTACCGCCTTGCGGCCAATCGCGTGCGCCGAAGACCACTGTTGCTACGCGGCATTGCACCAGCGCCCCCGCGCACATCGCGCACGGCTCCAGTGTCACGTACAGCGTACACCCTTCCAGCCGCCAATCACCCAGCGCGGCCGCGGCTTGGGTCAAGGCGATCATCTCGGCGTGGGCTGTGGCGTCGCGCAAGCGCTCCACCTGGTTGTGCGCGCGGCCAATCACACGCGCGTCCTGCACGACCACGGCGCCGACCGGCACTTCGCCTTCTGCCAGCGCCGTTTCCGCTTCCCGCAGCGCCATGCGCATATAGTGTTGATGATCATACTGCATGGCCATAAGATCTCATGACAAGGCCATAAGGTTATACACGAGCTGCGCAGCGGCAAAATCGGCGGCATGAAAGCCGCGCAGCGGCGCTAATTCCACCACATCACATCCGATCAGCCGGCGGCCAGCCAGCGCGCGCTGCAACACGGCCTGCGCCTGATACCATGTCAGCCCGCCCGGCACCGGCGTGCCCGTGGCCGGCATGATGCTGGGATCAAGACCGTCCACGTCAAACGTTATGTACACAGCGTGCGGGAACGTAGCAGGCAGGATCGTACGCGGCACACCGCGCGTTGCGAGCTCCGCGGCATCAAGATGCGCAATGCGCGCCGCGCGGCGAAACTCGTGCTCCTCGCGGCACAACGTCCGCACGCCAACCTGCACCAGCGGAATCCCCAGCTCCACCGCGCGCCGCATCACACAGGCATGGCTGTAGCGGGAGCCCTCGTAACTCTCGCGCAGATCAGCATGCGCGTCAATCTGCAGCACGCCAAACGGCACGCCCGCACCCCGCAGGGCCTGCAGTGCGCCCAGCGTCACGGTGTGCTCGCCGCCCAGCACGACAGGAATGGCGTTGTGCTGCAGCGCGGCGCTCACCGCCCGCGCGATGCGCGCGACAACCGCCGCTGGTTGTCCCTTGCAATCAACACTTTTTGTCGTATGAACGCCCTGCTCACCCGGGCACGACCGCCCGTTGAACGCTTCAAGTTGCTGCGACGCTTCCAGAATTGCCGCCGGGCCGCGCGCCGTGCCTTTGCCATAGCTGGTCGTTTTCTCGTAGGGCACGGGGATCACGTGCCAGCGCGCCGCGTCAGGCGCCGCCGGTGGATACTCAGATGCAAGAAACGCAGGCAGGCTCATCCCATGCGGCTCTTGTAATCGTCGTAGGTGAATGTTCGCACAATGTCCGTCGTGCCGTTTTCGCGCCGCACGGCAATCGCCGGGTGTTTCACCCCATTAAACATCGTGGTTTTCACGAGTGAATAGTGCGCCATGTCGGTAAACACCAGCCGGTCGCCTACCTGCAGCGGCGCAGAAAACGAATAGTCGCCAATTACATCTCCCGCCAGGCACGTCAGCCCGCCCAATCGGTATGTATGCGGCAATTCTCCCGGCGCCCCGGCGCCCACAATCTGCGGCCGGTACGGCATTTCCAGCACATCCGGCATGTGCGCGGATGCCGACGTGTCGAGAATGGCAATCTCCATTTCATTGCGCATGACGTCCAGTACCGATGTCACCAGCACACCTGCGTTTAGTGCCACGGCCTCGCCCGGTTCGATGTACAGCTCATTAATCCCGTGGCGCGCGCGGAAATCATTCAGCAATTGACACAGGAGATCAACGTCATAATCGGCGCGGGTAATGTGATGGCCGCCGCCAAAATTGACCCAGCGCATGCGCGGCAGCAGATCGCCAAAGCGCGTTTCAAACGCCTCGAGTGTACGCGCAAATGCCGCGCTGTTCTGCTCGCACAGCGCGTGCAGATGCAGGCCGGTGATGCCCTCCAGCGCCTCCTCGCGCAGTTCTGCGCGCGTCGTGCCGAGGCGCGAAAAGCGGCAGCAGGGGCTGTATTTTTCCACCGGCGCTTCAGAATGTTCCGGGTTGACGCGCACTCCGCAGGCCACCGCGCGTGCCGCCGCGCGCACCTGCGGCGCACACCGCTGCCACTGCGCGCACGAATTAAAACTGATATGATCCGCCACACGCAACAGTACATCCATGTCTGCCGCGCTGTACGCCGGTGCGCACACATGCACGGCCTTGCCAAACAATTCCCGCCCTAGCCGCGCTTCCCACGGCCCGCTGGCACACGTGCCGTCCAAGTACTCCCGCAGCAGCGGAAACACGTGCCACAGCGCGAACGCCTTGAGCGCCAGCAGCACGCGGCAGCCCGTCCGCGCCCGCACCGCCGCCAGCACCTCACAGTTCCGCCGCAGCGCCGCCTCGTCTATTACAAAGCACGGCGTGGGCAGCGCGCGCAGCTCATCAGGAGAAATAGGTCCCATAGGACGAATAGGTCCTATTTCTTCTTTCTCAAAAACCCTTCAAAGCCGCGCTTCGGGAATGTCTCTTTCCACGGCAGGCCGTACACATTTAACTCGCGCATAAACGGATCGGGGTCGAGCTCTTCTGTATTGAACACACCGGGCTTGCGCCACACGCCTTCCAGCATCAGTTTCGCGCCAATCATCGCTGGCACGCCGGTCGTGTACGAAATTGCCTGCGCGCCCACTTCGCGATAACACGCCGCATGATCGCAAATGTTGTACACAAAATAATTGCGCGGCCGGCCGCGCTTCACCCCATGAATCACACAGCCAATACATGTTTTGCCAGTGTAAGTTTTTGCCAGCGAGGCCGGGTCGGGCAGCAACGCTTTTAAAAATTGAAGCGGAATAATCTCTTGCCCCTGAAATTTCACAGGATCAATGCGCGTCATGCCCACGTTTTGCAGCACGCGCAAATGTGTAAGATAGTTTTCTGAAAAGGTCATCCAAAAACGCGCACGTTTCAAGCCTTTGATGTTCTTCACCAGCGATTCGAGTTCTTCGTGATACAGCAGATAGATCTCGTATGTACCAATACCCCCGGGGAATGTGAAGCTATGATGCACAGAGAGAGGCGGGGTGTACTGCCACGTGCCGTTTTCATAGAATTTCCCGCGCTGCGTGATTTCGCGAATGTTGATCTCAGGATTGAAATTGGTGGCAAAGGGATGCCCGTGGCTGCCGGCGTTGCAATCCACAATGTCGAGGGTCTTGATGTGGTCGAAATGATGTTTCTGTGCATACGCGGTGAAGATATTTGTCACCCCCGGATCAAACCCGCAGCCCAGCAGCGCCATGAGGCCGCGTTGCTTGAAGCGCTGGCGGTACGCCCACTGCCATTTATATTCAAACTTGGCTTTGCCGGGCGGCTCGTAGTTGGCCGTGTCAAGATAGTGCACGCCCGCCTCAAGGCACGCATCCATCACGTGCAAATCCTGGTAGGGCAGGGCAACATTGATAACCAAGGCCGGCTGAATGCGCCGCAAAAGCGCAACGGTCTCCGGCACCTTGTCGGCATCAAGCTGGGCGATGTTGATTGTGCGGCCGGTTGTGCGTTGCACGGCGGCTTTGATCTGCTCACATTTCGCCAGTGTGCGGCTGGCCAGCCAGATGTCGCCAAACACGGCGGGCAGCTGCGCACATTTGTGCGCCACCACGTTGCCTACACCGCCCGCCCCGATAATGACCACGCGTTGCATATCAGCTCCTTGGTTGTTGCCGTGACAAAAAGGTTTGTCTGCTAGATGGTACACAAACCGCGCCGCAAAAGCAACACGGCATCGCCCCAGATGCGTTGACCAGCGGCATAGGCGCGGAGGGGCAACGGCCTCGTTGCCCCTCCCGTTTTTGCATTTTATCGCCGGATGTAGGCATGTCTGCATGTCCGAAAAACTAATATTGATCGCACGAAAGCACAAGAAGCGTGCCTGCAGATTTTGCTATCATAGGTGATGATGCTACATCACGCAACACCGATGGACGAATTTCCGTTTGTAACGAGCTATCCTTCCGCGGCGCTGGAGATACCGCTGGCGGTGACACCACGGCGGCCGGTGGCGGCGCTGGCACTCGACGCGTGTCATGTCACTGGCTGCCTGGCCGCGGCCGAGGGCGGGCTGGCAACGTCCGGCGGGCGCGCGCGGGTGCTGCTGGATTTCGGCAGCGAGGTGGTAGGCTGGCTGAGTCTGGTGGCCGAGGCGGCTGGCGCCGCGCACCTGCGCCTGACGTATGGCGAACACGCCGATGAAGCACGGCGCGGCGAGCCGTCGCGCGTACATTTCTACACACTGCAGGAGGACCGGTTCGAGTGCCCCGGCGGGCGCTGCAGCTTCCGTTCGCACGGGCGGCGCGCGTTCCGCTATGTGCAGCTCACCATCGAATCGGCGCATCCTGTGGCGCTTACCGCCATATCGGTTGCACATCAGCATGCTGCCGTTGCGCGCCACGGGTCGTTCACCTGCAGTGATGAGCGGCTCAACCGCATTTGGGAGCTGTGCCGCGACACCACGCTGCTCTGCATGCAGAACTATTACGAAGACGGCATCAAGCGTGATGGGTTGTTGTGGATAGGCGATTACCGCGTGCAGTATCTCTGCAATCTCGGTTGTTTCGGCGATCAGCGGCTGGCGCGCAAAAGCCTGGCGATGATCGCCGCCAGCCAGCGCGCCGACGGCGCCATCCCGGCCTGCGCCGGCATTGGCGGCGGTAAGCAGCATCCCGAGGTGATTGACTGCATGCCCGGCATCCCTGCCTGGCCGGAACGCTGGATTCTGCTCAATTATATGAGCGACTTCATCTCCAGCGTGCGGGAATTTGCCCTGTACAGCGGCGAAGACGTCGCTGAATTCCTGCCCGCCGTGCGCCGCGCCCTGGCGTTCCTGCTCACGCAGCGTGACGTGCCGGCTGAAACATTGCAGCATCACTTCATTTCTGATGACGGACTGACGCCGCCGGATGGTGTCAAACCCTACCGCCCGCTGGCAGCGCTGCTGGCGCACCTTCATTGGGGGCTCGCGGACGGCGCGGCGCTGCTGGAGCCTGCCGATGCGGCGCTGGCCGCGCGCTGCCGTGCGCGCTGCGCCGAACTGCGCCAGGAATTGGCCGCGCGTTGTGCCACACCCAGTGGCCTGCTGCGCGATGCCGATGACAAAGACTACATCGGATGGCATGCCAATGCGATGGCCGTGCTGGCCGGCATGATTGAGCATCCGCGTACGCACCTGCAGACACTGCTAAACTGCCGCGACGCGCTCAGGCCTGAGATTGGCTTCCTGCGCTTTTGGATGTTGGAAGCTCTTTTTGTGCATGGCTTTCATGCCGAGGCGCTGGAGCTGATCCGCCGGGCGTGGGGAGCGATTCTCGATGCTGGCCTGGGCACCAGCCCGGAAAGCGTGCGGGAGAATGCCGCCAGCTATTTCACGCCGCGTTCGCCGCTGAGCTTGTGCCATGGCTGGAGCGCCGGGCCGGCTTGGCTGTTGCCGCGGCACATTCTGGGTGTGCGCGTGCTAGAGCCGGGCTGGCGCGCCGTGACCGTGCGGCCACACTTGTGCGGGTTGCGCCATGCCTGTGCGGTTATCCCAACACCACGCGGCGATCTTAGCATCGAATGCGACGGCACGCGCGTTCACTGCGACGCGCCGCGCGGCATGATACTCCAGACGGCGTTTGACAGATGAGATGTGACAGGGAAGATTGGTGAGAGAATTAGAGAGGGACGCCGTCCCGGCGTCCGCAAGTGGTGCGGAAATGTGTTCGCCGGAGATTGGCAAACAGGTGTGCGCGGGGAACGGACGTGGGGAGCACGGCTGTGCGCAGCGGGGCTGCGCGTGCGTGCCGCGGGGCGGCACTGCAAGTCCGCCGCGCGGGGCGCGGCTGCAAGTCCGTGCCGCTGACGCGGCACTGCAAGTCCGCCCGCTGGCGCGGGCTGCAAGCTGTGAAATCGTAAATCGTAAATCGTAAATCGTAAATTGTAAAAGCCACCTCCCTCCAACGGCATGCGCACATGTCCGAATAACAAAACTTTGCGGCGGTTTTCTTAATGAAATCTGCGTAGGAATGTGCTACACTGCCTTAACAAACACTACCGCGCCGCGTGCTGGCGGCAGTACGCGCCGGTTTAGGCAACATAACTATAGTCCGTAAGGAGGCGACATGAAGATGTATGCACGAGTAGTAACAGTAGTGGCAGCCATACTGGCGCTGGCCACACCGGCATGGTCCGCAGTAATAGCGTACGAGTACTTCGACTATCCTACTAACCCGACGCACATCATCGGCCAGAGTGGCGGGTACGGGTGGAGCGGGGCGTGGTATATTTCGAACCAGTGGGGCACCAACGAGTATGTTGGCAAGTACGTTCAAGGCTGGTTAACAAACTCGGCCTATCCATTCCCGCCCGCTGGTGGGGTTGTCAGCACCGACACAAGGGACGCTTATCTCTCACGAAATCTTGCGACGCCGCTGAACCTGGCTGTGGACACAAATTATTATTTCAGTTTCTTGATGACGGTGTTTGAAAATATTCAAAATAACCACATGGCTTTTGGCGCAAGTGAATTGATATGCGCAGGATTTCGGGAAGGTACAGGCACGAACCTGACTGCACGAGCGGTGTGTGGAGGCGGCACGCAGGGAACCGGGGGTTCTTACAGTCTAGGCACCAACTATTTTATTGTCGGTAAGATAGAAGCACATAACAGTGGCAACGATTACATACGGTTCAATGTGTACAAGGATGGGGATACCGTGCCTGTAACTGAGCCTGTTTCATATCAGGTTACCTCGAGCGGAAAACCTCTTAACGGCACTATCTCCATCATCCACTTGCGCCACGGCAACACAAGCTATAACGGCCTGCCGACGCTGTATGACGAGATTCGGATTGCGGAATCGTGGGCGGAAGTGGCGCTGCCGGAACCGGTGGGGTTGGGGCTGGTTGTGCTGGCGCTGGGGCTGGTGCGGAGGCGCGGGTAGGTCTGCAACCTGTCATCATAAAGTACAATGTGGGGCGCGGCGCATGCCGCGCCTTTTTTATTGCGGACGGTTTATCAATCGCGTAGAGGGACGCCGGCCTCGGCGGCGTGATGTGGAGCGGAAAGGCGTTGGCCGCACGCATGTCAATGCCTTGGAGGGACGCCGTCCCGGCGTCCGCAAGTGGTGCGGAAATGTGTTCGCCGGAGATTGGCAAACAGGTGTGCGCGAGGAACGGACGTGGGGACCACGTCCCTCCATGCGGGTGCGCCCGCCGTGTGACGCGCAGGTATTGGAGGGACGCCGTCCCGGCGTCCGCATATGGAGCGGAAATGTGTTCGCCGGAGATTGGCAAACAGGTGTGCGCGGGGAACGGACGTGGGGAGCACGGCTGT